>Ga0182738_1001157_pt1 | contig 33778 bp, 35 predicted proteins | sample eDN5th30CBELigMG_FD_128876 | JGI IMG/M metagenome (GOLD analysis project Ga0182738, IMG submission 128876) | Enriched Miracle-Growth compost microbial communities from Emeryville, California, USA - eDNA 5th pass 30_C BE-Lig MG (version 2)... ...
CTGATGAACCAGCGTCCGCGAGCGGAGTTCCTGCTGGTGGCGCCGACGGTGTCGCTGGCGCATATCGCGTTCAGCCAGGCGCTGGGCATGGTCGACAAGGACCCGGACGGGTTCCTGCGCAAGCGCCTGCATGTGCAGGAGCACCTGCGCAAGATCACCGACCGCCGGACCAAGGCGACGCTCGAGATCAAGGCGTTCGACACCACGGTACTGACCGGTGTGAAGCCCACCGGCGTGCTGCTCGACGAACTTCACGAGATCGCCAAGGTATCGGCAGCCGAGCGCATCATCGGCCAGCTGCGGGGCGGACTGTTGCCCAACCCTGAGGGCTTCCTGGTGTTCATCACCACGCAGTCGGACGAGCCGCCGCGCGGAGCGTTTCGAGCCGAGTTGATGGTGGCGCGTGCAATCCGGGACGGCAGGACGCAGGGCGCGATGCTGCCGGTGCTTTACGAATTCCCGGAGGATATCGCCAACGATCCGGGTGATCCGCCGGCGTGGCAGGATTCCAGCAAGTGGTGGATGGTCACGCCGAACCGCGATCGGTCGGTGACGATCAAGCGGCTGGAGGATGACTGGGCGCAGGCCAGGGTCAAAGGCCAAGGCGAGATCATCCGCTGGGCGTCCCAGCATCTCAATATCGAGATAGGCCTGGCTTTGCGGTCCGATCGATGGGTTGGCGCCGATCATTGGCAGCGGGCCGCCGATACGAGCCTCACCCTGGAGGCTCTGCTCGAGCGGAGTGAAGTGGTGGTGATCGGCATCGATGGCGGCGGCCTCGACGATCTTCTGGGGCTGGCGGTTTTGGGACGCGATAGGGACACGCGTCACTGGCTGCTGTGGTCGAGGGCGTGGGCGCATCGCTCCGTGCTGGAGCGCCGCAAGGGCGAGGCCTCGGTCCTCCGCGACTTCGAAACCGCCGGTGACCTGCGGATCGTCGCGAACCTGGGCGACGACATCGGCGAGATTGCGGCCTTGGCCGAGCGTGTCGACGAGAGCGGGAAGCTGGGCTCGGTCGGCCTCGATCCATTCGGTGTCGGCGCCATCGTCGACGCCCTGGCCGAGGTCGGAATCGCCGGCAACGACCGGGTGGTCGGCATCACGCAGGGCTGGAAGCTCACCGGTGCTCTCAAGACGGCGGAGCGAAAGCTGGCGGACGGAACGTTGAGGCATGGCGGCTCGGGTCTCATGGCCTGGGCGGTGGGCAACGCAAAGGTCGAGCCCAAGGGCAATGCGATCGCGATCACCAAGCAGGCCTCGGGTAGCGCCAAGATCGACCCGCTGATGGCCGCGTTCAACGCGGTCGCGCTGATGGCAATGAACCCGAAGCCCGTCGGTCGGTCCTATCTCCGCTCCGGCGAGATGCTGGTCCTTTAGGCGAGACTGCCTTCACGCGACGCCGGTCAAGCGGAGAATGGTCCCGATGGTCCAATCGACCGGTCCGCGAAGGAGCCAACCGACGACATTCAGATTCATTCCGAATTGAGTGCCGATCACGGGCAGGATGAACAACAGGCCGATCAGAATGATCATTCCATGTCGCTCGAGACGGGCGAGAGGCCTGGCGAGTGCATCCGGCAACAGGCCAACAGCAACGCGACCGCCATCGAGCGGTGGCAGCGGGATCATGTTGAACAGGGCCAGTACAACGTTGATGACGATCGCGTTCTTGAGGTTGGCTAACATCCATTGATCGACGCCTTCCGGCAGGAAGACAACAATGTGGACGAGCAACGCTGCGGCGAAAGCCTGCAGAAGGTTCGTGGATGGTCCCGCCCCTGCGACCAACACCATGTCGTGTCTTGGATGGCGCAGGGCCCCGAACTTCACCGGAACGGGCTTGGCGTAGCCGAACATGAAGGGCGAATGGAGGAAGAAGAGAAGAGCCGGCAACAAGACGGTACCGAAAGGGTCGATGTGCTTGAAGGGATTGAGGCTCACTCGGCCAAGCAGCCAGGCCGTGTCGTCACCCAAGCGGTGCGCGACGAAGCCGTGGGCGGCCTCATGCAGGGTGATTGCCAGAAGCACGGGGATTACCCAGGTGGACGCCGTGTAGAGGGCCGCCGTCGATAGATCCATTTACCAGACTTCCTTCCGCGACGACGTCGACCGGCTCTCCGGGTTCCGGAGGTAGCACGCGGCGTCCTGCTAAGTCCCTGCAGCCGATACCTCATTCTTAGAGACAGCGATGATGAAACCTCTTGCCGCCGCCCTGCGCACGATCGCGGGCGCGATGCCCGGTCTTGTCCGCGATCTGGCGGGCCTCTGCGGCGTCGGCCTCGTGTCCTACGGGGCGTGGATGGTCTACCCGCCGGCCGGCTTCATCACCGCGGGCCTGCTGCTGATCGTCGGCACCGTGCTGATCGCGCTCGGCAATCGCACGGCGGGCTGATGGCGGGACTGTTCGGCGCCGTTGCGTCCGGCCTGCGGGGCCGAGAGGCGAAGACTACCGATGCAGGTAGTCTCAGCTGGGCCGGGCTGTTCGGGCAGCAGAACTCGCGGGCCGGCGTGTCGGTCAACGTCGACAGTGCGCTGAAAGTCTCGACGGTGTTCGCCTGCCTGCGCGTGCTGGCCGACGGCATCGCGCAGGTGCCGCTGAAGGTGTACCGGGAGAAGGCCGACGGCGCGAAGGAACTGGCAAAGGACCATCCAGCCTACCGGTTGCTGTCGCGCCGGCCGAACGAGTGGATGACCTCCTTCGAGTTCCGGCAGGTCATGATGTTCCATGCGACTTTGCTCGGGAACGGCTGCGCTTATATCGGCCGCATCCGTGGTGTGCCGCGGGAACTGATCCCGCTGGTGCCCGGCAGCTATACGATCGAGCAGGCCCGGGATTACACGCTCACCTACCGGCTGAACGGCCCGAATGGCCAATCGACGTTGCTGCCACGAGAAGACGTGTTTCATCTTCGAGGGCCAAGCTGGACCGGCGCCGCCGGTCTCGACGCCCTGCAGGTCGCGCGCGAGGCGGTGGGCCTGGCGATCGCAACCGAGGAGACCCACGCGGCGCTCCACGCCAACGGCACCCAACCCGGCGGCGTCCTGTCGGTAAAGGGCTCCTTGGACGATGCCGCCCGGGCCCGCCTGAAGGAATCCTGGGTGCAGTATCAGGGCGGACTCGCGAACCGGTTCAAGACGGCCGTCCTCGACATGGACAGCACCTGGACGCCGCTGGGCATGAAGGGCGTCGACGCCGAGCACCTCGACACGCGGCGCTTCCAGATCGAGGAGATCTGCCGCGACCTGAAAGTGTTCCCCCAGATGGTGGGCTACGCCGACAAGACGGCGACCTTCGCCTCGGCCGAGGCGTTCTTCCTGGCGCACGTTATCCACACGCTGAACCCCTGGATCGAGAACTGGGAGCAGTCGCTGGCCCGTGACCTCTTCCCGGACGAGGACGACATCCTGGCGAAGTTTTCCATGCAGGGCCTGCTGCGCGGCGACAACGCCGCGCGCGCCACCTTCTATGCCAGCGGCATCACCAATGGCTGGCTGACCCGCAACGAGGCTCGGCGGCTGGAAGACCTGAACCCGATCGAGGGGCTGGGTGAGCCGCTATTGCCTCTCAACATGAGCACGAGCGCCGAGCGTTCCGCGCCGCTGCCGCCCGGAGATAACTGACATGCTGCGCACCACGCGGCCGTTCGAGCTGAAGTTCGCGAGCGACGTGAAGCCGGGCTCGTTCTCCGGCTACGGCGCGGTGTTCGACAACATCGACGACGGCGGCGACATGATCGTCAAGGGCGCCTTCGCCGATACGCTCGCGGCATGGAAGGCCAAGGGCAAGATGCCGAAGATGCTGTGGCACCACGGCCTCGGCATGTCGGCCGAGGACCTGCTTCCAATTGGTTATTGGACCGCGATCGAGGAGGATGATCACGGCCTGAAGGTCGAGGGCCAGCTGATCGCCCTGGATACCGACCGTGGCCGCACCTTGCATGAAGGCATGATGGCCGAGGCGATCGACGCGATGTCGATCACCTATTCGGTTGTGGAGAGTTCCTACGGCAAACTGGCCGGTGAGACCTATCGCTCGATCGGCAAGCTGGACCTCTATGAGGTGGGCCCGGTGCTGTGGGGCATGAACGACCAGGCCGGGATCGAGGACGCCAAGGCGTCGAAGACCATCAAGACGATCCGAGATTTCGAGACCTTCCTGCGGGATGCAGGCGGTTTCTCGATTGCCGCCGCCAAGGCGATTGCCAGCGGCGGCTTCAAAGCCAATCCGACCCCTCGGGACGAGGGCGGGACGGCGAAGGAGCTGGCGGGCCTGCGCGTCCGTGCCGCCAGCGTTTTCTCCCCCTGAACTGAAGGACCGACAATGCATATGGGCAAGCAGCGCCTCATCGAACGCAAGGACGAGGGCGGCCTCAGTCTCGCCGCCGAGGTCAAGAAGGTCGTCGAGCCGCTGATGACGGGCTTCGAGGAGTTCAAGAAGACCAACGACCAGCGCCTGGCCGAGATCGAGAAGAAGGGGAAGGCCGATCCCCTGACGCTGGAAAAGCTCGCCAAGATCGAGGCCGATCTCGCCCGGACCGAAGAGGTGAACCAGAAGCTGGTCGCCATCGAGCGGGAGGCCAAGGCCGCGGTGGAGCGCGAGCAGGAGCTTCGCGAGACCATCGACAGGCTGGAACTCAAGCTCAAGCGGCCGTTGGTCGGCGGCGAAGATCTCAAACTGCAGCGCAAGGCCACGCACGCGACCTGGGCGCGCGCGGCGGTGCTGTCCTCGATGGGGGGAACGCCGCTGTCCGACGAGCACCGCAAGGTGCTGGCCGACGTCGAGGCCGAGTGCAAGTCTCTGTCGATCCAGAACGACACGACCGGCGGCTACCTAGCGCCTCCGGAGTACGTGAAGGAGATCATCAAGGGCATCACCGAGATGTCTCCGGTGCGTTCCCTGGTCCGGGTCCGGTCGACCGGGGCGAAGTCCATCATGCTGCCCAAGCGCACCGGCCAGTTTGCTGCCCGTCGCGTCGGCGAGCAGGAGACCCGTACCGAAACGACCGGTCTCACCTGGGGCATGATCGAGATCGTGGCGCCTGAGATGTGCGCACTGATCGATATCAGCCGGCAGAACCTGGAGGATTCAGCGTTCGATCTGGAAGCCGAGCTGCGGCTCGAGGCCGACGAGCAGTTCGCGGTCAAGGAAGGCGCGGAGGTCGTGGCCGGCACCGGCGTCAACCAGTGCGAGGGCTTCCTGACCAATACCGACGTCGGCTCGACTGTGTCGGGTTCGGCAGCGAGCGTGGCGGACGCCAACGGCCAGGCCGACGGCATTCTCACCCTGAAGCACGCGATCAAGACGGCCTACACGCGCAATGCGACCTGGGCCTTGAACCGCACCACGCTCGGTTCGGTGCGCAAGCTCAAGGACGCCAACAAGCAGTACATCTGGATGCCCGGCATCGCGCTCGGCAAGCCGAATGCAATCGACGGCGACCCATACGTGGAGATCCCCGACATGCCGAGCGAGGGCGCCAATACCTACCCGATCGCCTACGGCGACTTTGCCCGCGCCTATACGCTGGTCGATCGCCTCGCCATGTCGCTCCAGCGGGACAATCTCACCCAGGCGACCAGCGGCAACGTCCGCTTCCTGTTCTGGAAGCGTGTCGGCGGCGCCGTGACGCTCGCGGAGGCCATCCGCAAGTTGAAGTGCTCGACCTGATCGATCTGTTGCACCGCAATCAACCGAAGGCGCGCTCTTTGGGGGCGCCTTTTTCATTTCTGCACTCGAAGGACCCACCATGCAGGATCTGCACAACAATGTTCACCTGAGGCGCGGCATCAGCCCGGCGGCCGCCGTTACGGATAACACGGCGCTGGTATCCCAGATCGTCGACCTTGCTGGCTACGATGCCGCCGAGTTCGCGATCTTGACCGGCTCTCTGGCCGACGCCGATGCGACGTTCACCACGCTCGTCGAGCACGGGGACGCGGCCAACCTGTCGGACGCCGCGGCCGTTCCCGACGATCAGCTGCTTGGCCTGGAGGCACAGGCGAGCTTCCTGTTCAGCGATGACGACAAGGTGTTCAAGATCGGCCTGCGCACCAGCAAGCGCTACGCGCGCGTGACGATCACGCCGGCCGCCAACGCCGGCAACGCCTTCATCGCGGGAGTGTGGATCCTCGGCCATCCGCGCAACGCCCCGACGCCCAATCCGCCAGCCTGATCGGAGCAGGGCGATGAATGCTACGGCAATCACCGCTTTCTACGGCGCCAAGGACGGCGAACTCTATCCGACCAGGTTCGGACCCGGCGACCTGATCGAGGGCGAACTGGCCGAGATAGCGATTCGCGAGAAATGGGCGGAGGAGACGGGGCAAGAGCCCGATGAAGGGCGCAATTCTCCCCGTCGGAAGTCGACGACCCGGTGAGCGAACCCTTGTTCGAGGTGGTGACGCCGGCTGCGGCGGGCGCCGCGCGCCGGTTGACGACCGTTGAGAAGGTAAAGGCCGCGCTTCGCATTGCTGATTCCGCGAATGATGCCTTGATCACGTCCATAATCGACGGCGTTAGCGCGGATTGCGCCCGAGAGGCGAGGCTCGCGCGCGCTGGCGCCACCGACCCCACGTTCGGCCGCGAGACGCTCCGGGCGACTTGGGCCTACCGTGGCAGCATATGCTTCCGCAATCTCCTGGTGCTGCCCTGGAGAACGCCGATTGTTTCGGTTTCGAGCGTGGTCGTCGGTGGCTATATCCTCGATCCGGCCGGCTTCCGCATCGTTGATGGCGGGATGATCCAGCGCGTAGGTGACGCCTGCGCTTGGTTGCGAGCCGATACCGTTGTCGAGTTCATCGCGGGCTGGGATCTGCCGACCGGTGTGCCGGCTGGGCTGGAGATGCGGGTCATCGACCAGGTCAAGATGCAGTACCTGCAGACCGATCGCGATCAGTCGCTTCGCTCGAACAGTACGGATGGCCTGGGTTCGGCCACGTATGCGGTGATCGGGGGCGATAGCATCGGCAACAGCGGGCTCCTCAAGTCCCTTGAATCGGCGCTGGCGCCGTACACCTCCTGGACGGTGTAGCTGTGAGCCTCGTCGCGGATGCTTCGTGGATGATTGCGCTCAAGGGCGTGACGATGACGCTTAACCGCGTCGGCGAGACGCCGATCACGCTCAAAGGCAAGCGCATCGAAGGCGGTATCGACCGGGTTGGGAACGCGGACCAGCAGAGCTTCAGGGTCAAGATCGGCACTGTCGAACTCGCCGCCTCGGATTGGGCGTCGAAAGTGCCGAGCGCCGGTGGCGATGGAGCGGGGGACACCATCACGGTCGACGGCCGCGTGCGCGCCATCCTTGATGTCAGGCCGATTCGCGATGGGGAGACCGTGGCGCTCTACGATCTCGAAGTAGCCGGCTGATGGTTGCCGCCCTTCGCATTGATGGCGGTAGTATGGGCAGTCTTGCCGATGCTATCGGCAAATGGGTGCAACAGGCGACGGTACAGATCGCCACGGAAGAGCGCGCGCGAGCCGGTTTCGACGATAATGCCGTGATCGTCACCGACGGTGTCCGCGGCAAGGCCGCCCAGGACGTAAAGCCCTTCGGCAAGATTGTGTTCGTTGCCCGGCCAAGCATGGCGGATGCTGTGGTGTGGGCGCTGGCCAAACTCGTCGAGATCAGCCCGGTCGGGCCGGCTGAGGGCGGCCACTACAAGGATGACCACGTCGTTATGATCAATGGCAAGGCGGTCACCGGCAATCTGCGGGTCGCTCTCTCTGGAATCGGTCCCGGCGACCGCGTGCAGATCGTCAACCCGAGGATCTATGCGCGTAAGCTCGAGGGCGCCACCGGGAGCGCTCGGACCCAGCGCGCCCGCCGAAGGGGCAGTTCGCGCCAGGCGCCCAACGGTATCTATCGCGTTGTTCAAAGATTGGTCGTTCAGCGTTACTCGAAGTCGCTCTTCGTCGACTTCAAGTACGTGAAGCTGAACACCGGTGTTAAAGTCTGGGGCGCCGTCGGCGGCGGTCGCGTTAGGATCAACGGCAAGTGGGTGGCGCGTAACCCGCGCGGCCGCGCGCAACGCGACCAGGTGTATCCGGCGCTGCAGCTGTTCATAAAGCCCGACGATACGGCGGTGTAGAGCTGACTATGGCGGGTGACACCTTCCGAGACGCCGTCCGCGGTGCCCTCGATGCTGTCCTACTGGCTAATCCTTCGATCACTTGGCCGCATAAGGATACGCTCAACACCGGTGTGAAGCCGGACGCCAGCACCGGCTATTTCGAGCTTGAATTCCCTGGCGGCGACGAGAGCCAGTACACGTTTGGCGCGCCGGGCTTCAACGATTGGCAGGAGATCGGTCAGATCACGGTGCGCGCCGTGGTGCGCCAGAACGCCGGCAAGGCGGAGCGCGACAGGGCGGAAACCTTCATCGAGACGATCCGCGCCGCCTTCCGTGGTCGCCGTATTCCGATTGGTGCCCGCGCGATCCGCATCAAGCGGACCGGCGCCATGGGCGGCGGCCAGGATGAAGCCGGCATGTGGGTCGAAAGCATCGGCCTCGAGTACGAGCGCTTCAACATCGGCTAGCGGCACTGCCGCCGGCGCAACATCAGCCGCCTCCGGGCGGCTTTTTCATGCCTGCAAATGGAGCAATGTGCGATGGATAGCGCCAATAAGCAGACGGCTGTCGTGGCGGAGGTCACCCAGGGGACGACGCCGACGTCGCCTGGCTTCAAGTTGCTTCGAGATTCCTCGGTGACCGGTAGCCCGCAGCGTGGTGCACAGCGGTCGCCGGAACGCCGTCCCGACCGAATGGCTGCCAACCTGGTCAGCGGCCTGGCGTCCTATCCGAAGTCCATCGACATGCCGCTCGTCCGTGATGCCGGCTCCGATGTCTTGCTCGAGTCGCTGCTCTGCGGCGCTTGGGCGACCAACGTCCTCAAGAATGCCTCGGTCAAAAAGCCATTCACGCTCGAGGAAAAGTACGAAGGTGGCGCCACTGACCCCTATCGGCGCCTTGCGGGCTGCCTCTGTGACAGCCTCAGGCTCTCGATCCCTCTCGCCGGCGGTGGCGATCCCGGCACGCTGACCTTCGCCATCAAGGCCCTGATGGAATCGACCGGGACGACGGCGCTTGGCTCTTCGACTTATGCAGCGCCCACGCCCGGCGACGATCCCGTGTCGTCGAACGACATAACAGTGAATGATCTATTCGGCATCACGACGCCGAAGATCATGAGCCTCGACATGACGATCTCGAATGCAATGCGGGAGAAGTATGCGTTCGGCTCGCCGAACCCGTTCGACCTCGGCTTGGGTGCCTTTGATGTCACCGGGCAGGTGCAGCTCTATTTCACGCAGCTCACCGACTACAGCACGTTCGTGAACCGGCAGACTGGCCTCACGCTCGACCTCCTGCTCGGTTCGGTCGAAGACCACATGGACCAGATCCAGCTCAACAACGTCGATGTCTGGAACCCCGACGTCACCGATCCGGGCTCCAGCGGCGACAACATGGTCACGCTCCAGTTCGGCGCCCGCTATGCCGCCAGCGACAGCGCCGCGATCGTTTGGACGCGCAACGTCGGCCTGGTGCCCTGATCCCCTAAGGCCACTGCGGGATCTGGTTTTCTTCCCCCTTATTGAAAGACCGCGCCATGCAAAAACTGCTCATCCTGCAGTCGTTCCATCGCTATGCGCCGACCGGCGAGTTCAGGACCGTGACGAAGCCTGCTGGCGGACAAGAGCGCGTCGAACTCGAGCGTAAGGAAGTGTTGGCGCAGGGTACCGCGGTCGAGGTCGGGGACGAACTTGCCACGGACTGGATCGCCAAGGGGCTTGCTCGTGCGGTCGAGGGCGCCAGCACCGGCGATACCGAGACCGCCGTCTGAGCCCGGCGGTCCCGCGCTCCAAGACTCTCACCGTCAGGAGGATTTTCATGGGCTACAAGTTCAAGAATGCCGATAGGCTGAGGCGAAATCGCGCGATCGAGGGCGAGGCCGGGACCGAGATCGGTTTTCCTGGCGGCGATACTCTCTGGATCCTGGCCGCCACCGACGCCAACCCGCGCTGGCTGAAGTTCGGCGACGACTACATCAACGGCTTGCGCCGTCTGCAGCGCGCTAACGCTTCGGACGAGCGCGTGAAGACATATCAGGCGGAATGGTTCACCCGTATTTTCGTGCTGCGCTGGGACGTGAAGGGCGAGGGCGATGTCGGTGTGCCGTTCTCGCAGGAAGCCTGCCGTGCCTATCTCCTGGAGACTGACGACGTCATCCCGGCGATCCAGCGCACGGCCTTCGACAACCAGAACTTCCGTGGCGCCAGGGTCGAGGTCGTCGTCAGCGAGGGAAAAGGCTCATCGCCTGGCGGTCCAGGCACGGGGCAGACGCCGTCAACTGGCAGCGACTCGCCCTGAAGCCAGGCGGAGACGACTGGGCAACGGACAAGCTCCTGGAGCAGCCCGATCTATCCGCCGAGGCCCAGCCATACTGGTCGGTCTTTGAGGAACTCTCGCCGTACCGCCCCAGGACCTCGGTCTCTCTCGGTCTGGGCGGCGGCGTCTCCTTCCCTGATCCGATCCCTCGCGACCTGATACGCGAGGAAGGTCGGCAACTGCGGCACCGCGGCGACGACCTCGACGACTTCTGCCAGATCATCCGCGGCTTCGATCGCGCATACCTGAACATCGAGCATGAACGAATCGCTGCGGGCGTGCGCGCCGCTGCGGACAAGAACAAGAGGTAGTCCCGATGGCCGATGAGATCGAACGTCGGGTCATTTACCTCGAGATCAATGCCACCAAGGCGGTGGACGGCAGCACGGCTGCAACCAGGGCGCTCGCGGCGATCGACCAGGGCGCTTCGTCAGCGGGGTCCGCTCTGGGAGGACTGGAGGCGGCGAGTAACGCTGCTGGGGGTGCCGTGCAGAAGACGGCGATCGACCTTGCCACTGCGGCGCAGTCGGCGGCCAACCTCAACACGGCATACCGAACCACCGCCGGTGGCGTCCTTGAACTGGCGAGAGCTGCGACTTCGGCCGCGAGTTCGGCGCAAGCGCAGGCAGCCGGGTTCGCTCGTCTGCCGGGCTGGGTGCAAGTGGCCGAAGGGCTGAAAGCGGGCGAGCGGGTTGTGACGCAAGCCACCTTCCTGATCGATGCGGAGAGCAACATCAGCGCGGCACTCGCGGCATTCGGCGCGGGAGATAACAAGTGATCGCCGGCGTCATCCGCTGGTCGGCGCGCAACCTGCTGCTCGTCCTGATCGCCACGGCGGCATTGGTGGGCGCCGGCCTGCTGGCCGTGGGGCGGCTGTCGCTCGACGCCATCCCGGACCTCTCTGACACCCAGGTCATCGTCTACACCGAGATGCCGGGCCAGGCGCCGCAGGTCGTCGAGGACCAGGTGACCTATCCGCTGACCACGGCGCTGCTCGCCGTGCCGAGGAGCCGGGCGGTGCGCGGCTTTTCCTTCTTCGGCGTCTCGTTCGTCTACGTCATCTTCGACGACGGCACTGACATCTACTGGGCGCGCAGCCGCGTGCTCGAATATCTCAGCTCCGGCTCGGCCAAGCTGCGCGCCGACGTCAAGCCGGCGCTCGGGCCGGACGCGACCGGAGTCGGCTGGGTCTATCAATACGTCGTGGTCGGCGCGAATCGCACGCTTGCCGAGCTGCGCTCGTTGCAGGACTGGTACATCCGCTTCGGCCTCGCCAAGGCGCAGGGCGTGGCCGAGGTGGCGAGCGTCGGCGGCTTCGTGCGGCAATACAACGTCGTCGTGGATCCGGCGAAGCTGCGCAGCTACGGCGTACCGCTCGGCCGTGTGATCGAGGCCATTCGCGCCTCCAACCGCGAGACCGGTGGCCGTGTGGTCGAGCTGGCCGAGGCCGAGTTCATGGTGCGCGGCCGCGGCTACCTGACCGGCACCGCGGACCTCGAGCAGATCGTGCTCAAGGCCGACGGGCCATCGCCCGTACTGATGCGCGATGTGGCGCGGGTCGAGCTCGGACCCGACGAGCGGCGCGGCGCGACCGAACTCAACGGCGAAGGCGAGGCGGTCGGCGGCATCGCCCTGCAGCGCTTCGGCCAGAACGCGCTCGACGTCATCGACAACGTGAAGATGAAGCTCGGCGACATCGCGCGGGGCCTGCCCGAAGGGGTGCGTATCGAGACCGTCTACGACCGCTCCGAACTGATCCACCGCGCCATCGCCACCCTGAAATCGACCTTGATCGAGGAAACCCTGGTCGTGGCGGCGGTGTGCCTTGTGTTCCTGCTGCATGTGCGCTCGGCGCTGGTCGCCATCGTCACGCTGCCGGTCGGAGTCCTGATGGCGTTCATCGCCATGCAGGCGCTGGGCATCGGCTCCAACATCATGAGCCTGGGCGGCATCGCCATCGCCATCGGTGCTATGGTCGACGCCGCCATCGTCATGATCGAGAACGCCCACAAGCATCTGGAGCGGCTTAAGCCGGACCAGTCGCGCGCCGAGGTGATCGTCGCCGCCGCCGTCGAGGTCGGGCCGGCGCTGTTCTTCAGCCTGCTGGTGATCACCGTTTCGTTCCTGCCGATCTTCGCCCTGGAGGAGCAGGAGGGGCGTCTGTTCAAGCCGGTGGCCTGGACCAAGAGCCTCGCCATGGCGGCCTCGGCGCTGCTGTCGATCACGCTGGTGCCGGCACTGATGATGCTGTTCGTGCGCGGTCGCATCCTGCCGGAGCGGCGCAACCCGGTGAACAGGGTCCTGATGTGGCTCTACCGGCCGGCGATCCGGCTGGTGCTGCGGGCTCGGCTGCTCACCGTGGCGGTCGCCGTGGTGACACTGGCCGCGACGGTGTGGCCGGCAATGCGGCTGGGGGCCGAGTTCATGCCGAGCCTCGACGAGGGCACGTTGTTCTACATGCCGGTGACGTTGCCTGGTTTGTCGGTCACCAAAGCGGCCGAGCTTCTGCAGACGCAGGACAAGATCATCAAGGCGTTCCCCGAAGTCGCCTCGGTATTCGGCAAGGCGGGGCGCGCCGCGACCGCGACCGATCCCGCGCCGCTGGAGATGTTCGAGACGGTGATCAACCTCAAGCCCAAGGCTGACTGGCGCGCCGGGATGACGATCGACAAGCTCACCGGCGAACTGGACCGCAGCCTGCAGTTCCCCGGCGTCAGCAATGCCTGGACCATGCCGATCAAGGCACGGATCGATATGCTGGCGACCGGCATCCGCACGCCGGTCGGCGTCAAACTTCTGGGTCGCGACTACGGCGAGCTGGAGGCGGTGGCGCGCCACGTCGAGGCAGCGATCCGCTCGGTGCCCGGTACGACGTCGGCCCATGCCGAACGGGTGACCGGCGGCTATTTCCTCGATGTCGTGCCGGACCGCGGCAAGCTCGCGCAATACGGCGTGATGATCGAGCAGGTGCAGCAGGCGGTGGCGACCGCGATCGGCGGCGAGACCGTCACGACCACCGTCGAGGGCCGCGAGCGCTATTCGGTGAACGTGCGCTATCCGCGTGACTTCCGCTCCGATCCGCGGGCGATCGCGTCGGACATCCTGGTTACGACCATGCGCGGCGGCATGCTGCCGCTAGGCCAACTCGCCGATGTACGGTTGACGCAAGGCGCGACCATGATCCGCACCGAGAACGGTCAGCTCGCAGTCTATGTCCTGGTGGATTTCCGGGACCGTGATCTTGCGGGCTATATCGCCGATGCCCGCCGGGCGGTGCAGGACAAGGTTGTCTTTCCGTCCGGCACTTACGCGCTTTGGAGCGGTCAGTTTGAATATCTCGAGCGGGCCGAGGCCAAGCTGAAGATCGTCGTTCCGGCAACCATGGTTCTGATCTTCGTTTTGCTTTACCTGAATTTTGGCCGGATCGCCGAGACGCTGATCGTAATGCTGTCGCTGCCCTTCGCATTGGTGGGTGGCCTTTGGCTCGTCTGGGCTATGGGCTTCAACATGAGCGTCGCGGTCGCGGTCGGCTTCATCGCGCTCGCCGGCGTCGCTGCCGAAACCGGCGTGGTGATGCTGATCTACCTCGATCACGCGTTGCTCGCCCGGCAGGCGCTTTGCGCCAGCGAGGGGCGGGCTTTCACGCGGTCCGATCTGAGGGTCGCGATCATGGAGGGCGCTGTCGAGAGGGTACGACCCAAGATGATGACGGTGACCGCCATCGTGGCGGGTCTATTGCCGATCCTCTGGAATGACGGTACGGGCTCTGAGGTGATGCAGCGCATCGCCGTGCCGATGATCGGTGGCATGGCGAGTTCCACGGCTCTAACGTTGCTGGTGATCCCGGTGATCTACGCGCTGGTCAAGGGTTGGCGCTTGCGTACCTAGCTTAACATCATGACTCGAGGCCCTTCGCCAAGTAGTCTGGTATTCGCCTTCGGCGTCGGCTTTCTCGCGCGGACTTTTTGGATCGAACCCTCGATATGACTTTGATTCTCGAATCGACGCTAACCTGTCCGTCGTGCTGCACGGTCAAGACGGAGGCGATGCCGACCAACGCTTGCCAGTTCTTCTATGAATGCACGGGATGCCGGACGCTGCTGAAACCCAAACCCGGCGACTGTTGCGTCTTCTGTTCCTTCGGCTCCGTCCCGTGCCCGCCAATCCAAGAGGGCAAGGCGGATTGCTGTAGCGGCTAAGTCTGCCTACGCTGAGAGCGTGGCGGTCAATCACACGCTCAAAAGTCGAATCATCAACGCCTCGCCTGTCCATTACGGCTGGGTAATTCTCGGTGCCGGGACGTTCGGCTCGTTCATGACGCTGCCGGGTCAGACGGCGGGCGTATCCGTTTTCTTCGATCCGATCACGACCGATCTGGGGATCTCGCGCACCTGGGCGTCGATCGCCTATGCGGCCGGCACCCTCGCCGGCATTCTCCCGGCGCCCATGATCGGCCGATGGATCGACAGGCGCGGTCCTCGCCTATCGGCCACCGTCATCTCGGCCGGACTTGCGATCGCTTGTGCCTTCATGGCGCTCGTCGATTCTAAGTTGATGCTGTTGATTGGATTCGCTCTCCTGCGGGGCGCCGCCATCGGCGGGCTTAGTCTTGTCAGCCAGCAAGTCGTCAACTTGTGGTTTGTCCAACGCCGAGGAATAGCCGCGGCCGCAGCGAGCCTGGGACTCGCGGCGGGATCGATGATCTTCCCACAGGTCATGGACTACTTGATCGCCCAGTCTGGTTGGCGCGGGGCCTATTTCTGGCTTGCCCTGTTGGTCACGGCGACGATCCTTCCGATTGCGGCCTTGCTGTTCCGGGAGCGGCCGGAGCGGTTACGGCCTGACCGTTGACGCGGGGTTGCCCAGCATCGCCAAGAAATCGCAGGAGGAACCCTCGTTTACCCGGCAAGAGGCACTGCGCACGGGCGCATTTTGGCTCTTGTGTGCGCTTGGCTTTCTGACGAATGCGGTCGGGACGGCGCTGTTGCTCAATCACTTCTCGATAATGCAGACGGCTGGAATCGGGAGGAGCGACGCGCTCCACGTTTTAGTCCTATACGCCGGGGTGCAAGTGGTGGTGACGCTTTGCACGGGAGCCTTGCTGGACCGCTTCGAGCCACGCCGTCTGGTGCCGGTGGCGATGTTGATGTTGGCGGCAGCAACGGTTTTGCCGGCACTCGGCGGCGGAGTGACTGCAAGCTGGCTCTATGCGCTCCTTCTGGGCGGGGCCTACGGATCGCAACAAGCCATCGGCGCTGCAGGATATGCGCAGTACTTTGGCCGCGACCATCTTGGCGCGATCCGCGGAACGTCGTTCGTGTTTGGCATTGGCGGCGCAGCCTTCGGTCCTCTGCCGTTCTCAGCCAGCATCGATCTGACCGGAAGCTACACCGCCGCCCTATTGTGCAGCACCGTTCTTTGTCTCATGTGTGGCACCGCCAGCTTTATTGTTGGGTCGCCAGTCGAGCACAGACGAACCTGACCTACCGTTTGACCGCGCGTCCAAGACGCGAGCGGAAGCACGAGGCGGTCTGGGCCTAGGTTGGAAAAGGCATGACGCCGATCCTCGCCAACTGGACCGCCAGTTCTCGAGGTGCGACGCTGCGGCTCCAGTATATTGAATTGGGGGCCGGGCCGCGAGCCTGGTAGGCCATGCCACCAACGGAACCGATTCGAGTTGCGCTTCAGGATGCGCCGATCCGCAACCGCTTCGATCGAGGGGAACTGGCTGGCGCCTTCGGTGACCTCGGAACGCTCATCCCGTTTGTCGTGGCCTACATCAGCGTGCTGGATCTCGATCCATTTGGCGTGTTGTTGGCGCTCGGAACGTCGATGGTCGCTGTCGGCCTTTTCTACAAAACGCCTTTCCCGGTGCAGCCCATGAAGGCGATCGGCGCCGTCGCCACCACCCAGGCCGCGCAGACCGCCGCCGTGACGGCGGGGGCCGTGTATGGCGCGAGCCTCGTAACCGGTGCGATCTGGCTGTTTCTCGGACTCACTGGAACCGCCAAGCGCGTGGCCGACCTGGTAAGCCGTCCGGTCGCGATCGGCATCATCCTGGGTCTGGGACTGAGCTTCATGCTCGATGGCGCCAAGCTCATGGCCACCGGCTGGTGGCTGAGCGGCCCGGCGCTGCTTTTGACGCTGCTGCTCCTCACCAACCGCATCTTGCCGGCCATGTTCCTGCTGCTGGCGGGCGGCGCCGTTGTCGCGCTGGTTCGCGATCCAACTCTGCTGACGGCGATCGGCAAATTCCAGTTCGAGCCGCGTTTGCCAAGCTTTGCGCTCGGCTCGATGACCTGGTCGGAGCTGGTGATCGGCACGCTGTTCCTCGCGCTCCCGCAGGTGCCGCTCACCCTGGGAAACGCGATCATCGCCATCACCGATGAGAACAACCGGCTCTTTCCCCACCGGCCGGTGTCGGAGCGCCAGGTCGCCATCTCGACCGGGCTGATGAACCTGGGAAGCGCGGTGGTCGGCGGGGTGCCGATGTGTCACGGCGCCGGCGGCATGGCCGGCCACATCGCATTCGGCGGACGTACGGGCGGCGCGCCTATCCTGCTCGGAAGCCTCTTGCTGTTCCTGGCGCTCTTCTTCAGCTCGTCGGTAGCTGTCGTCTTCCGCATGGTGCCGCCGGAAGTGCTCGGCGTGATCCTGTTCCTGGCCGGCGCACAGCTGGCGCTGGGCTCCTGCGATTTCAGCAAGGACAAGGGCGAGCGTTTCACGACCGTTCTCACCGCCGGCCTGGCGATGTGGAACATCGGCATCGCCTTCGTGCTGGGTCTGGCCGTCTATCACGCCTTCAAGCGGCGCTGGATCCGCGTCTGAATCGCCGGTGTGCCTTGTCCGACCGTGACTGGCTTCCCGACCAACTCCGCCGCCTCGCGAAGACCCACGCTCTCGAGGCAGGCGAAGTGCTGTTCCGCCAGGGTGATCGGGCCAACGCGATCTTCGAGGTCGCCCAGGGGCGAATGCGTCTGATCCGCCACACCATCGACAATCGCCCCGTGACATTGCACACCGCACGGGCGGGCGAACTGTTTGCCGAAGCGGCATTATTCGCTGATCGGTATCATTGCGACGCCGTGGCGGCATCAGTGTCCCGGGTGCATGTCTATCCCAAACGGGCGCTCCTGGCCGCGTTCCGCGATGACCCTGCGCTCAGCGAGCGCTTCATGGCGATCCTGGCTCACCAAATTCATGCGCTTCGTAGCCGCCTGGAAGGGCGTAATATTCGCTCGGCTCGCGAGCGCATATTGAACTACCTCGTCCTCGCGGCCGACGTTGCCACGCGAACGGTGACTTTGGACGGCACGTTGATGGACCTGGCGAGCGAGATTGGCGTCAGCCATGAAGTGCTCTATCGAACGCTCGCGACGTTGGCGAAAGACGCCATCATCACCAGAACCCGCTCGACCATCACGCTGCAACGACCTCGTCGCGTATGATTTGGATCATATGGGCACCCGCCCAGGTGGGTTAGGCTGACTCATGTATTCGCCCCACAAGAGAGGTTCCAATGAAGTCGCCTAACGTCAGGCGCCGGATCGTGGCAGCGAGCGCCGCTGCCCTGTCTGTTGCCGTGCTTGCCTACCCGCTCGGAAGTGCGCTTTCCCAACAGTCGCCCACGCCTGACAAAGTCATGCCCGGCCACAGTCAGATGCCGGCGAACATGCAGCAACATCACCAGCAGATGATGCAGGCGCACGACCACGGGTCCGGGATGACCAGCGCGACCACGCCCACTTTGCCGGGTCAGGATGCGTTTGGCGCCGTCCAGGAGATCGTCCGTATTCTGGAGGCCGATCCCAAGACCGACTGGTCGAAGGTCAACCTCGAGGCGCTACGCCAGCACCTGATCGACATGAACGAGGTGATGATGAAGGCCGACGCGGTTGCCGAACCAGTCGACGGCGGAGTGGAGATCGCCGTGACCGGAAGCGGCCGCACACTTGCCGCCATCCAGCACATGGTTCCCGCCTGGGCAGCGACGATGAACGGTTACAAGGGCTGGGCCACCAAAGTGACCGTGCTGCCGAACGGCGAGCGACTCACGGTCACGACCGCGGATACGAAAGAAGTTTCTCATATTCGCGGGCTTGGCTTCATTGGCCTCATGGCGAGCGGCGCGCATCATCAGCCCCATCACCTCGCCATGGCCAAGGGCGAGTTCGTCCACCAGCACTGAGCAGGCTTGTGTCGGATTGGCAAGCTTGACCCGGCGGCGGCTCGGTCGCGGTTAGTGTCCCAATTTGAGGGCGGGTCACGTCTTCGTAGGCTTCGCGCGACGTTCTGTGATCATTCGGCGAGCGCCGCTTCCACAGGAGCACACGCCGCTTTCTATTCTCGGGACTCCTTCATGAGCACGGCCACTACGGTGCCCGACCCCAAGGTCAGTGCGCCGATGGCGGCGATGGCCCATGACGCGCCGAACAGGTCGGTCATGATGCCTGCGGCGAGCGCGCCGATCGCGTAGCCGAGGTCGCGCCAGAAGCGGTAGACGCTGAGCGAGCGGGCACGCCAGGAAGGATGGGATGCGTCCGATACGGATGCGATCAGCGTCGGATAGACCATCGCGGTGCCGAGCCCCAGCACGACGCTGGCAAGCAGCCACCAGCCGAAGCTTTCGGTACAAGCTGTCAGGAGCAGGCCGCCCGCCTGTACCCACATGCCGGCGACGATCAGCCCCTTGCGACCCCACCGGTCGCTCAGTGGCCCGGTGACGGTCTGGAACACCCCCCACACCGCCGGATAGACCGCCTTGAGGATGCCGATCCGCTCGACGCCAAGGCCGAAGCCGGCAAAGAACAGCGGGAAGATGCCCCAGCTCATGCCGTCGTTCAGATTGTTGACCAAGCCGGCCTGCGAGGCGGCAAACAGATTGCGGTCGCCGAACGAGGTGCGCCGGAAGACCTGCCAGAACCCGAGCGTTTCGGTGCCTGCGGCGTGTCGGCTGATCTCGAGCGCCACATGCTGGCGCGTGTCGCGGACAAGCAGCACCGACAGGGCGAGGCCAAGCACTGCGTACACGATGCCGAGATAGAACGGCTCCGGCCGCAGGCCGTAGCGCTGCGCGATGTAGCCGGTCAGGAAGGCGGTGACGCCGACCGATAGGTAGCCCGCGAATTCGTTGAGGCCGACAGCGAGCCCGCGCGACTTCGGGCCGACCAGGTCGACCTTCATGATTACTGTCATCGACCAGGCGAAACCCTGGTTGATGCCGAGCAGTGCGTTCGCGGCGATCACCCAGCCCCAGCTCGGCGCCCAGGCGATCATGAATGGGACCGGCAGGCCGACCAGCCAGCCCAGAATGAGCATGTGCTTGCGGCCGTAGATGTCGGCGAAGTGTCCCGACACCAAGTTGGCGAGCGCCTTGACCACGCCGAAGCTGACGATGAAGGAGACGACAATGGTGGTCGAAGAGATCTTGAATTCCTCAGACCCGATCAGCGGCACCACCGTACGCTCCAGCCCGACCATGCCGCCGACGAAGGCGTTGACCAGGACGAGCAGCGAGAATTGCGGCCAGTTCTCGCGCAAACCAAGGCGTATGCCGGGCGGTGCAGCCGATGAGGTCATCGCTTGACCGCGCGCACGGCGATGAAGGCCGCACCTATCGTGGAAAGACGTCCGAGCCACGAGTCGAACGGCGCCATAACGCGTGCGGCCAGGCCGGCCGGCGGATAGTAAACGGCACCGCGCACCAACATGACCGATAGTCCGGCCTGTTCGGCGAGCGCTCGCAGTTCGCCGGAGGTCCGGAACCGCGCCGCCTTCCAGGTCCGCGAGCCGAGCCAGCCGCGCACGCGCCGTAGAGCGGCCCAGAAGCTCCATCGCCCGAGTTCGCCGAGCACGAGCTGGCCATCCGGTCGCAACACCCGCGCCATCTCGCGGATCGCCCTCGGGGCGTCCGCGACGAAGCAGAGGACAGTGACCGAGGCAACTACGTCGAACGTCGCGTCGGGGAAGGGGAGACGCTGGACACTGCCGTAGAGGAACGTCGCCCGGATACCGGCAGTCTCCGCGCGCGATCGTGCGGATCCAAGCATCGCCGGATCGGGATCGACTCCGGTCGCCTCCGCGCCTCTCGCTGCGATGGCGCGGACCAAAGCACCGTCGCCGCAACCGGCGTCGAGGAAGCGGACACCCGGGCCGGCGCCGATCATGTCAAGCAGCAGGCGATGCTCGATGGCCTCGGTGATCGCGCCGAGCGCCGTCGCGCGCCAGCCAACATAGGCTTGCGGTCCAATCGCCGTCGGGGCTTCTGTCGCTTTCACGCCGGGGCAAACCCTGAATTTATGCCACGCAGCTTGGCCGCCTGCAGCGGCGGAGCGGGAATCTCCTCGAGCATGAATCGCACGAAAGTGTCTTCGTCGGCGATGCGGAACGCCGCGTTGTGACGTCGTTCGAATCCAATGGTGGAGGCAGGATTGCCACTCAGTCGGCGCCCACACACGGATCCGGCAAAGGCCCCTGGCAGCACCTCCACGTAGTCGGGAAGTTCCTTCAGGCGCTGCAGACTGCGGAACAGGACGCGGGCGCCTTCGTCAGCCGCCGTGGCAAGCTCGGTTCGGCCAACGTCACCCACCATCAGCGTATGGCCGCTAAGGACGAACCACGGCTCGTCGGCCCGCGTCCGGTCGGTCACCAGCAGGCACACATGCTCGGGCGTATGCCCCGGCGTGTGGAGGACCTCGGCCGTGACATTGCCGAGTGGCAGTACACCGCCATCACCAACGCCATGGAACGGCGCCGCGGCCTCGGCTTCGGCGAACAGAACGTACTTGGCACTCACGGCATCGGCGAGCCGCCGACCGGTCGAGACGTGATCGGCATGAATATGCGTGTCGATCACGTAGAGGATGCGCATACCGGTAGCCTCAGCAGCGGCGAGATAGGGCTCGATCTCCCCGACCGGGTCGACTACGGCCGCAGCTGCCTTGCCACCGCAGCCGAAGAGGTAGGAGATCGCCACCGGATCGGTGTGCAGGAATGGACGCAGGATCATGGTTGTCTTTCCTCCTCTTGCGTGTCTCATATCATTCAATCATTATGTTGAATGAATCCTATTCGAGCTGAACCATGTCAAGCCAGAATCCTAAACGCGCGCTCTTTGCCGGCATCGCCGAGGTCGGCAAGGCTCTCGGCCACGGCCACCGGCTCGAGCTTCTTGAGCTGCTTGCCCAAGGCGAGCGCAGCGTAGAAGTGCTGGCGGAGCGCGTTGCGGTGCCGATCGCCAATGTCTCACAACATCTGAGGTTGATGCGCCGTTCGGGCCTGCTCACCTCGCGGCGCGACGGCAAGCGAGTCCTGTACGGGCTGAGCGACCCCTCGGTGCTCGAGCTAACCGCCGCGTTGCGTCGCGTCGCCGAGCGCAAGTCCGCCGAGGTCCGTGACGTCATTGGCGGCTATTTCCACGAGCGCGACGCACTGGAGCCGGTGTCGCGCAAGGAACTCGCCCGGCGCTTGAGGGATGGGATCGTCACCGTGCTCGATGTGCGGCCGCCGGACGAATACGACGCGGGTCACTTGCCCAAGGCGGTCAACATTCCGTTGCGCGAGCTGGGACTGCGCCTGCGCGAGCTTCCGAGGAACCGGGAGATCGTCGCCTATTGCCGCGGACCCTATTGCGTTCTGGCTTTTGAGGCAGTGGCCTTGCTGCGCGAGCGCGGCTTCAAGGTCCGGCGTCTCCAGGAAGGATATCCCGAATGGTGCGCCGCCGGCTTGGCGACCGAGCAGGCACGGTCAGCCGATCACTGAACCAAGCCTGCTGATCAATCGACCGCAAACTGGCTCCGCAGGCCGACGAGCAGGTGACGCCACGCAGCGACTTCCGCGGCCGGCCGGAACAGCGGGGCGCGCTGCGCCAAGGCCTTCCGCAGCTGTTCCCCGAATCGGGTTTCCTGCTCCAGGCGCTGGAGCAGGCGGGTGAGCGCCTGCGTGTCGCCCACCGGGAAATATCCGGGATAGTCGGCGCCGAGCAGGCCGACATCGCCGTCCATCCGCGACGCCAGGATCGGCACGCCGGCAACGGTGGCTTCGGAGATCACGTTCGCACCGCCTTCGCTCAGCGACGAGATGACCATGGCGTGGCTGCGCGCCAGCAGCCGGCGTACGGCCACTGCCGGAACATCGTCGCGCCAGACATAGCGCGGGTTGGCGGCCATCTCGGCGCGCGCGGTCGGCCCATCCCGGCGTATAGGCGCGGTCGACCTGTTCGATACGCACCCGGCTATCGGCCGGCAGGAGCTGCGCCGCTTCGGCCGCCCGCAGCGGATCCTTGACGTCGCGTAGATGGCCGATCACCGACACGACTACCGCTCGACGGCTCGGCCGCCGCGTCTCTGGCAGTGGTTGGGCCGATTGATAGATGACGCTGAGGCGGGAACGCAGGCGCTTCGGCACGGCACGCCAGGCCAGATCGTTTAACGCAACCAGCCGATCGGCCAGTTCCATTGAACGAAGCGACGGCGCCGCATCCTCATTACTAATTAGTCAGTAATTAAGCCTACTATTGGATCGACTATGGAGATTGCCTGGAGGTTCTTTGGCCCCCGTTTCCGCGCAAATCATGTGCGCTGCATCACATGGCACAAAGCCAAGCGAGTGTAGCCCAAGTGACTGACTGATTAGTAATATACTGGTAAATGTCGGTGCCGCTCAGTTGGAGGACCACCGGTGCTGCGGGGCATTTCGACTTGAAGCGCTCGATGGCATCGGCGCTGCGCCAGGCATGTATTACCACCATCGCATCGGCAGTCCCGCCGTCATAGCTCGTGGCGACGTGTGTTTGGCTGCGCGGCGGCTGCTGGGCGACCAGCGCACGGATCGCCCGGCCGACCTATCGCAATTTCTTCACGCCCGACCGCAACGATGTGATCTACGGCTTTCGGACCTGCGCGCTTTAAGACCAGAGCTCCGTCGACGGTCAGTGCGAATGTCGGTGATGGCTGTCCGGGGTGTGCACGTGAGTGTGCAGCAAGGCCTTGTGCCCATGCCAGTGACTATGCTCCTTGGTTGGGTCGACGTCTTCAGCATGCGCATGGTCGTGATGTTCGTCGTGTGCGTGACGGTGTTCGTGCGCCAGTTCCTCATGGCCGTGTTCATGCTCATGACGTTCGCTCAGGTGCAGCCAGACACCGAGCGCCATCAAGGCACCGGCAGACAAGAGTTGCAGGTTGATGCTGTCGCCAAATAAAAGCAACGACGCAACGGCGCCGAAGAAGGGCGCAATGGAAAAGTAAGCGCCGGTTCGTGCCGTACCGAGGTGGCGCAGCGCCAGAACAAACAATACGAGGCTGACCCCATAGCCGAGGAATCCGGTCAACGCACCGAGTCCGATCGTGGCCAGCGGCGGCAGGTTGCTTCCCAACACGTATGCGATCCCAAGGCTGATCGGACCCGCTACAGCACCCTTGATCATCGCGATTTGCACCGGATCGGAAAGCGATACCTTGCGGGTGAGATTGTTGTCGAGTGCCCACGCAAGGCAGGCGCCGACGATGGCGGCAGGGCCTACAAGATCGGCTGCCGTGGCATCCGGTTGCCAGTTGAGGACGATGGCGCCTCCCACGATTGCAAGCATCCCAAGGGCGATTCGGCGATCGAAGTTCTCTTTGAACACGAACCACGCCAGGAGAGCTGTCAGCACTCCTTCCAGGGTCAACAGCAGCGAAGCCGCGGACGCATCCACCCGCGCCAGGCCGAGCATCAGCAGGCCAGGACCGATTACACCGCCACAAATGACGGCGGCAGCGAGCCAGGGCAGTTCACGGCGGGTCAGCCGCGCTTCCGACAGGGAGCTAATTCCGCGGATGGCAAGATAAACCACGAAAAGACCAACCCCGGCCCCGCAATAGAGAATGCCGGCAAGCACCCACGGATCGGCGGTACCGAGGAGAACCTTCGCCATCGGTGTGGCGACGCCAAAGAGGACGGCCGAGCCGAGGGCGAAGAGAATGCCAGAGGAATTCATTCTGCTCACTTCAACTCTTCTTCCATACGTACAGCAACCCCAACGCATCAGCGTCACTAGCACAGTTGCGCCGGTGTCAGCCCTGATCCCCGTCCAAAGGCCTGTGATGCCAACAATGATCGCCGCCAAAGCGCCGCGATTCGCCACTAGCGTGATCCTGTGCCCGCCCTTGAATTCAGCCCCCCGGCCTCTACCTACCCAACATCCAGCTGACCTGATAAACTGTATCCATGAGCCTTCGCTACCGCCTCGCGCAGATGCTTGGGACGCTGATCGTCTTGATCGCGATTCTCGCATCACCGTCCATGGCGAGCGCTCATGAGGGGCACTCGCACAAGCCATCCGGCACGGTGTCCGAACAGATCGTGCAGCCAACTCTCGACCCGGCCACCGCCGATCAGGGCGCAGGCGCCCGCATTCAGGTTCGCGCCGACCAGCCCAATGACCTGCCCACCAAGGGTTGCACGGGAACGTGCTGCGCTGACGCACCCTGCGGTGGGTGCATAAGCCTCTCCCATGCGGAGTCCCCGACACTTGGCGTGATCCCGCGCCTCGCTGCGGTGCTTCCTTTCAAAACGGCGCCGCTCCCAGGCCGGTCGCCGGAAGGCCTGCGCAGACCACCCCGATCCTTCATCTGATTTCGTCTCGCGCGAGACGCGTGTCCGGCCATGCCCCCAGCATGGGGGGCGCTGCGCTGACGGCTTTTCGCGCGCCCAAACGAACACCGATGAAGGACGTCGCTCATGTTGCCCCGTCTTGCTGCCGCGCTCGCGGTGGCCCTGCTGCTCACAGCGCCGCTATTCGCGCGCGAAGGCCACGCCCAGCCTGCGTCCGACCACGCGATGACGCCGGGTACCGCCCGCGCGGCTGCCGTTTCCGATGCTTTCGAACTGGTCGTCGTTGCCGGCTCCGGGACGCTTTCCCTCTACATCGACGACTTCGCCACCAACGCACCGGTTCAGGGCGCCGCCGTCACTGTCGAAACGCCATCGGGTTCCCTCGAGGCCGCACCGGACGGCATGCACTACCGGCTCGACGCCCCGTTCCTCTCCAAGCCGGGCCGCCACGATCTGATCGTCACGGTCAGCGCCGGCACTGCGCTGGACATCATTCCCCTCACGCTGGTCACGTCGCAGCAGCTTTCCACGGAGCCGGTCGAAACGGCGGGAATTCGAGACCTGTCAAAGTGGCTGACATGGGCGGGCATCCTGCTGGCGGGAGTGGGCATCGGTCGTGCGACCGCGTGGCGGTCCCGCCGTGCCACCCCGGCGATTGCTCTTGCGTTGCTGCTTCTCGGATCATGGCCTGACGACGCGCACGCCCATGAGGGCCACGATCACGGCGACGACAAGAAGCCCGCGCTCTCGGCGTCCGGAGACCGCGCCCAGCGGCTCGCAGACGGCACGCTGTACGTTCCAAAGCCTGTCCAGCGCATCTTCGGCGTGCGCACGGCGCTTACCGCGTCAGGCGCTTTCAAGCACTCCGTCGAACTGCCGGGCCGCATCATTCCCGATCCCAACGCAAGCGGGTTCGTGCAGGCATCCGTCGGCGGACGCCTCTCGGCGCCAACCGGCGGCTTTCCTCGTCTGGGTACGCCGGTCAGGAAGGGCGACGTGCTTGCTTTTGTGTCACCACCGATCCAGCAGATCGATGTGTCCGACATGCGCCAGCGCCAGGGCGAGCTCGATCAGCAGATCGCCATCGTAGAAACGCGACTCGCCCGCTATACGAGGCTTGCCACCACCGGAACCGTCTCGCGTCAGCTCGTCGAGGAAGCCCAGATCGAGCTTCAGGGACTCAAGGACCGCCGTACCGCGCTCGACAAGAGCCGGGCTCAGCCCGAGGCCCTCATGGCACCGGTCGACGGCATCGTAGCCGACGGCACGCCCGTGGCGGGCCAGATCACCCAGCCGAACGCCGTCGTTTTTCACATTGTCGATCCGGCGCGACTTTGGGTCGAGGCGCTGAGCTTCGCCGCAATCGCCCCCGCAGCGGCAACCGCCACCACCGCGAACGGCAGGACGCTCGGGCTTTCGTTTCGAGGCTCCGGCTTCGCGGACCGCAATCAGTCGATCCCGGTGCAGTTCGCGATCGAAGGCGACACCGCGGGCCTGCGTGCAGGCCAGTTCGTGACCGTACTGGTGGCGACGGACGGGAAGCGTGAGGGAATGGCCGTTCCGCGCAGCGCCGTGGTGCGCAATGCCAACGGACAGGACTTCGTGTTCGAACACACGGCACCCGAGCGCTTTGCGGCGCGCGCCGTACGTATCGAATCGCTCGACGGTGAACGCGTGCTCATTGTAGCCGGAATCGATCCGGGCAAGCGCGTCGTCACACGAGGCGCCGAACTTCTCGACCACGTGCGCTAGCGAGAGATCGGATCATGTTCACGATTCTGGTCACGCAATCCCTTCGCCACCGGGTTCTCGTGCTGGCGCTGAGCGCAGCCCTGGTCCTGTTCGGGCTCTACACCGTCCCGCGCCTGCCGGTCGACGTGTTCCCCGACCTCAACCGCCCTACCGTCACGATCATGACGGAAGCCGAAGGCCTCGCTCCCCCCGAGGTCGAAGTGCTCGTCAGCTTTCCGATCGAGACGCAGATGAACGGTGTCCCGGGCGTGACGCGCGTACGCTCCGTTTCGGGCGTCGGCTTGTCCATCGTCTATGTCGAGTTCGACTGGAAGACCGACATCTACCGTAACCGCCAGCTCGTCGCCGAGCGGCTTGCGTCCGTTCGCGATCAGCTCCCGCCCAACACAGTGCCGCAGATGGGACCGGTCAGCTCGATCATGGGTCAGATCCTTCTCATCGCGCTGAGCAGTGACACACTCTCGCCTATGGCGCTGCGGGAACTGGCAGACTTTACCATCCGTCCAAGACTCCTGAGCATTCCGGGCGTTGCACAAGTCATTCCCATCGGCGGAGAAGTGCGGCAATACCGCGTCGCCCCTCATCCCGCCGCGTTGCGCGCGCTGGGCGTCACGTACGAACAGGTCGAGAAGGCGTTGGCCCAGTTCGGCGGCAACACCGGGGGCGGCTTTACCGATCTGCATGCGCGCGAGTACCTGATTCGAAATATCGGCCGTACGACCAGCCTCGACGATCTGCGCAATATCGCCGTGGCCACTGTAAACGGCAAACCCGTCCTGCTTCACCAGCTTGCCAGCGTCGGCTTCGCCCCCAAGGTCAAGCGCGGCGATGCAGGGTACATGGGCAGACCCGCTGTCGTCGTCTCCGTCGAAAAGCAGCCCAATGTCGACACGATCGCGCTCTCGGCGCAGATCGAGGAGGCCCTTGCAGAGCTCGAGCGGGGCTTGCCGGACGGCGTCAAGATCAACCAGGTGCTCTTCCGTCAGGCCAGTTTCATCCAGACTTCCATCGACAACGTCCAACGTGTGCTCGTCGAGGCAGGGATCGTCGTCGCCGTCATCTTGTTTGCGTTCCTGCTGAACTGGCGCACGACGGCGATCTCGCTGACCGCGATTCCGCTCTCCATTCTGACGACTGCCATCATCTTCGACTTGCTGGACCTGTCCATCAACACCATGACCCTTGGCGGGCTCGCGATCGCGATCGGCGAGCTCGTCGACGACGCGGTGGTCGATGTCGAGAATATCTTCCGGCGGTTGCGTGAGAACCGCGCGATCGATCATCCGCGTCCGGTCTTTGACGTTGTGGTCTCTGCATCCCAGGAAGTGCGATCGGGAATCGTCTACGCCACGATGATCATCGTGCTGGTGTTCGTTCCGCTCTTTGCCTTGAGCGGCCTCGAAGGGAGATTGTTCGCACCGCTCGGTGAGGCCTACATCATTTCCATTCTGGCGAGCCTTGTGGTGTCCATTACGGTCACGCCGGTGCTGGCGTATTACCTGCTGCCACGCATGAAGCGGCTGACCGCGCACGAAAGCCCGCTCGTACGCATGCTCAAGGCCCACTATCAGGCAGGCCTCGCCCGGGCACTGCGCATTCCCCGTCTGATTGCCGCTGTTTCCCTGTTCGGCGTGATCATTGCAACCATCGGCGCATTCCTGCTTCCGCGCGCGTTCCTTCCGCCCTTCAACGAGGGCACGTTCACCGTGAACATGCTCTTCAATCCCGGCGTGAGCCTCGCCGAATCCCATCGCGTGGGCCTGATTGCCGAGCAGCTCATTCTCGCCGTGCCTGAAGTCAAGCTGGTCGGTCGGCGCACCGGCCGCGCCGAACTCGACGAACACGCAGAAGGAGTCCATTCGTCCGAGATTGAAATCGACCTGAAGGAAGGTGGACGCGCCAAGGCGGACGTCGTTGCCGACATCCGCCAAAGGCTCGCTGTGCTCCCGCTGTCGACCAATGTCGGTCAGCCCATATCGCACCGGCTCGATCACATGCTTTCCGGAGTGCGCGCCGAAGTAGCCCTCAAGATATTCGGGGATGATCTCGACACGATGCGGGGGGCGGCCGAGGCGTTGCGCGACAAGCTCGGCCGTATTCCGGGTCTTGCCGACCTCCAGGTCGAAAAGCAGGTCCGCATCCCCCAGCTCGAAATCCGCGTCGATTACGGACGAGCGGCGCTCTACGGCATGCAGCCTGGCGCCATCGTGGATCATCTAAGCCGTATTTCGAGCGGGCGCGTGGTAAGCCGTGTCGTAGACGGCTATCGCCGCTTCGATGTCGTCATGCGGCTCGACGACTCGACCCGCACACCCGAGCGCCTCGGCGACCTCCTGATCGAAACACCATCCGGCTGGATACCCGCCCGTCAGCTCGCCGACATCCGGGAAACCACCGGTCCCAACCAGATATTGCGCGAGAACGGCAAGCGGCGCGTCGTCGTTCTTGCCAACACCGACGGCACCCGCGACATGGCCGCCATTGTCGCGGACATCCGCAAGACCATGATCGAGACCCGGCTGCCGGAAGGATACTTTGCGCTCCTGGAAGGCACCTTCCAGGCCCAGGAAGAGGCCACCCGCACGATCGGACTCCTGTCGCTGGTGTCGCTTTCGCTCATCTTTGCCGTACTCTACAGTCGCTACAGGTCCGCTGCCCTTGCGCTCATCATCATGGGCAGCATTCCGCTGGCGCTCATCGGTTCAGTCGCAGCGCTGTCGCTCGCGGAGCAGCCACTGTCGGTCGCGAGCATGATCGGCTTTATCACGCTCGCTGGCATCGCCGCCCGCAACGGTATTCTCAAGATCAGCCACTACATCAACCTGTCGGTGGGCGAGGACCAGGTACCGTTCGGCCCCGACCTTGTGATCCGGGGCAGCCTCGAGCGCATGACACCGGTGCTGATGACCGCGCTTTCCGCCGGGGTGGCGCTGATGCCGCTGCTGATCGACGCCGCGACGCCGGGGAAAGAGATCCTTCATCCGGTCGCGGTCACGATTTTTGGCGGCTTGATCAGCGCCACCCTTCTCGATGCGTTTCTCACGCCTATCTTATTTCTCAAGTTTGGGCGCGTACCGCTCGAGCGGCTGCGCGCAGCGCGGATTTCCACCCCCCAAACCGGCGCGTCCGCACCAGCGGACGCCTTCTAGTCAAAGGAGACGTTCATGCACATGAGAGCATTCATCCTGATCGCCGCGCTGATCTTGGGGGCACCAGCCTTCGCACACGAGGCGAAAGGTCCCAATGGCGGGCAGCTTACTGATGCGGGCAAGTATCATGTCGAGCTGGTCAGCAAGCAGACCGAAATCGAACTGTTTGTTTCCGACGCCAAGGAGAAGCGGGTCGCGGCGACGGGATTCAAGGGTATCGCGATCCTCGTCATCGACGGCAAACCGCAGCGCATCGCCCTCGAACCTTCAGGCGACAGCCGTCTCAAAGGCGTCACCGCCACGCCTGTCCCCGCTGCCGTCAAGGGTGTGATCCAGTTGACCGCACCAGACGGCACGGTTTCGCAAGCCAGGTTCAACTAACCGCAACGTGAAGGAAAAGACCATGAAGACTCTCGCACTCGTTACGGCCCTTGTTCTCGCTGGCCTGGTGAGTGGCGGCGCCATCGCGCAGACCACCCATAGCCACGGTGCCACGAGCGACGAGGCGGCCATGCAGAAGATGATCGGCGACATGATGCCCAAGCCCTCCGATCCGCCAGCCATCAAGGCGTTCAAGGAGGTGCACATCACGATGCTGAAGAACATGCATATCACGCTCAGCGGCGATGCCGATGTCGACTTTGTGCGCGGCATGATTCCCCATCATCAGGGCGCCATCGATATGGCCAGGGTCGAATTGCAGTACGGCAAGGACCCGGCACTGAAGAAGATGGCCGAAAAGATCATCGCCGATCAGGAAAAAGAGATTGCCGAGATGAACGCGTGGCTCGCAAAGAAAGGCAAGTAGACAATGAGAAAGGCGGCGCCGATGCTGGCGCCTCCTGTTCTTCACTCGCGTACGTGCCGGCCGACGGGCATCCCCATAGCCGGATCCGCTCATCACGGCGTGACACCCGATTGCGACGTATTACGGGCGCGGGCGATTCGCCTGGTGCATCGTGGCTCGATCGAACGCCGAGAACCGAGTTACGTCTTGCTCGCCGGCGGGTGCATCGCTGCATGCGGACCGATCCGACATTGAGATCCCGTCGTGTTGGCATCGTCGATGATGCCGTCGGAACGGACGGTGAAAGTGATCATGCAGCGCTGCGCGCTGAATATGGTTTGCGACTTGGGGCCAGTGACCGCTTGATTGGCGATCAGGTAGCCTATGGCGCGTCCACCATCGGGCATCGGGTCATTGTGATGAGGCGTTCCCCATGATTGGACAAGATGCTGCGAACTGTGTCCGATCCAATCCTTCACGTTCAAATCGCGGACTTGTCCGGACGACATGGGACCGCATGCCGCTACGACGCTGGCTGCTACGATTGCCGCTAGTTGAGCAATCTTCATGGATTTCTCGCTATTCTCCACCCCCAAGGGTAGAATATGTGTCTGGAGTCGAAGTTGATGACGCGTGTAGGGTGCCGAGCATCCATTCGAATCGCCGTCCGCCTTCCAGTAGCTAGGTATGCAGCAGTTTTTGGCCGATGGCTGTTAGTGACTCGAAGTCCATGCGAGTCACGTTACAACCCCAACGGGCTGCAACATTTGATGTAGGTCAAATGCCATGGGGACGGCGTTGAACGGTTCAGAATCGGGGACGCGGCGGATATTGGAGGCGCAGCCGAGGCGGATGCCTGAAGAGTAGGTCGACGGACGTCGACACTGTTTCAGTGGCCCCCGACTAGAGCACTGCCGTTGTCGCATATGTCGGCAGATACGCCAGGAGCGCGCTTGGCCGTGCCTAGGCGGGACAATCCGCGAGCGGCGCCGCGCGATTGGGCCAGTCGGCGGACGCGTCATGCACGTCGGTCCGACCAAAGCCATCAGCCAGGCCGGAAAAGAGCGCGGCTTCAGCTAGCGGCGACGACTATCGAGAACTTCGAGCAACTCGTCGATCTTGGTTTGGCGCTCTCCGTCGGTGCCGGCGTGGAAGGCATGCGCCACGCAATGCTGCAGATGGTCGCCGAGCGTTTGCTGCTCGACCTTGTCGAGCGCCGCGCGGATGGCGCGGATCTGGGTCAGCACGTCGATGCAGTAGCGGTCTTCCGCGATCATGCGCGCCACGCCACGCACCTGGCCTTCGATTCGGCTCAGGCGCGCGAGCTGAGACTTCTTGAGTTTTTCGTTCATGGCTTGAACCATACCCCCGTACCGTATACATTGCAAATCATGAAACACGATTGCCGCGGCTCCGGCCACGCCCATGAGGGGCACTCTCATGCACACACAGCACCTGGAGCGGACGCGGGCATCGCGATCGATCCGGTTTGCGGAATGAAGGTCACGATCGCCTCCGCCACGAACGTCGCTGTCCATGACGACCGCACACATTATTTCTGCAGCACGCCTTGCCGCGCCAAGTTCGTGGCCGAGCCGGACGCCTATCTCAAGCCCGCCGCGGTGCCGCCCGCCGCGGCGCTGCCAGCCGGCACGATTTACACCTGTCCCATGCATCCCGAGATCCGCCAGGTCGGGCCGGGGAGCTGCCCGATTTGCGGCATGGCGCTGGAACCTGCCGAGGCCACCTCCGATCATGGACCGAACGAGGAGTTGATCGACATGAGGCGGCGGCTGTGGATCGGGCTGGCGCTCAGTCTTCCGGTAGTGGTGATGGAAATGAGGGGCCACCTCACCAATCTGCACATGCTGCTGGGGCAGAAAACGTCGTATCTCCTGCAACTAGGCCTCGCCACGCCGGTGGTGCTGTGGTGCGGATGGCCGTTCTTCGTGCGCGGCTGGCAGTCGCTGCTCACGCGCAACCTCAACATGTTTACCCTGGTCGCCATGGGGACGGGGGTCGCCTGGTTCTACAGCGTTATCGCGGTGATGCTGCCGGGCCTGTTCCCGCAGACCTTCCGCAGCCCGGACGGGTCGGTCGCGGTCTACTTCGAAGCGGCAGCGGTCATCACCGTCCTCGTCCTGCTCGGCCAGGTCCTCGAACTCCGAGCCCGCGAGCAGACATCCGGCGCGATAAAGGCGCTCCTCGACCTGGCTCCCAAGACCGCCCTTCGCCTGAAGGACGATGGAACCGATGAAGAAGTGTCCCTCGACGCCATCGCGGTCGGAGACCGGCTGCGGGTCCGGCCCGGTGAGAAGGTCCCGGTCGACGGTGAGCTCATCGATGGCCGGTCGTCGCTCGACGAGTCCATGGTCACCGGCGAATCCATGCCGGTCACCAAGGAGAGCGGCGCCAAGGTGATCGCGGGTACGCTGAACGCCACCGGCGGCTTCGTCATGCGGGCCGAGAAGGTCGGACGCGACACGATGCTCGCGCGCATCGTCCAGATGGTTGCCCAGGCGCAGCGCAGCCGGGCGCCGATCCAGCGGCTGGCCGATCAGGTTGCAGCCTATTTCGTGCCCGCCGTCATCGCGATCGCCGTCATGGCGTTCTCGGCCTGGGCGGTGTTCGGTCCGGAACCGCGGCTGGCGTTCGGCCTCGTCGCGGCGGTGACTGTCCTCATTATCGCGTGTCCCTGTGCGCTCGGCCTCGCAACGCCGATGTCGATCATGGTGGGCGTCGGCCGCGGCGCCCAGGCGGGTGTATTGATCAAGAACGCCGAAGCCCTGGAGCGAATGGAGCGGATCGACACGCTGGTGGTCGACAAGACCGGCACGCTGACCGAGGGCAAGCCCAAGGTCGTGGCGATCATCCCCGCGGCAGGCTTCGAGGAGAGCGACGTGCTGCGATTGGCCGCCAGCATAGAAAAGGCGAGCGAACATCCGCTGGCCTTGGCGATAGTTGCCGCCGCCGCGGAGCGCAAGCTCGTCCTGTCCGAGGTCTCAGCCTTCGATTCGCCCACTGGAAAAGGCGTGGTGGGGAGCGTCGACGGCCGCAAGCTCGTCCTAGGCAACACCCGCTTCCTGCAGGAAACCGGTGTGGAGAGCGCTGC
>Ga0182738_1001159_pt1 | contig 33734 bp, 30 predicted proteins | sample eDN5th30CBELigMG_FD_128876 | JGI IMG/M metagenome (GOLD analysis project Ga0182738, IMG submission 128876) | Enriched Miracle-Growth compost microbial communities from Emeryville, California, USA - eDNA 5th pass 30_C BE-Lig MG (version 2)... ...
AATGGTGAGCCATGGAGGATTCGAACCTCCGACCCTCTGATTAAAAGTCAGATGCTCTACCAACTGAGCTAATGGCTCTTACTAGAAGTTTACTATATCATTTGCGACGCTTTTTATATTAGCATAGTTTCAATTTAAAAAGCAATACTTTTTTCAAAAATAATTTTAAATAATTTTAAATGCCTAAATAAAGCAGAAAATAGACTTTATTTAGGCATTTGTTTTTGATTAGTTTTGTCTCCAAGGACTATGAATTACATTTGTTTGTGTACGATCTGGGCCTACAGAGAAAATAGAAAGTGGAATGCCAGTAAGCTGAGATACTCTTTCTAAATAGTGTCTCGCATTTGCTGGAAGCTCGCTTAATGATTTGCATCCAGTAATATCCTCTGTCCAGCCTGGAAGCTCTTCATATACAGGTTCACAATCAGCTAAAGTTTTCAAACTTGCTGGGAATTCTTCCATGATTGTTCCTTTATGATTGTATGCTACACAAATTTTTAATGTTTCAATTCCTGTTAATACATCGATAGAATTTAATGAAAGATCTGTAATGCCGCTAACACGGCGCGCATGGCGTACTACAACACTATCAAACCAGCCGACACGTCTAGGTCTTCCAGTTGTAGTTCCATATTCGCGTCCTACTTCTCGAATTTGATGACCAATTTCGTTGTCTAGTTCTGTTGGAAATGGACCATCGCCAACTCTAGTTGTATAAGCTTTTGATACACCAACAACATGCTTGATTTTAGATGGACCTACTCCACTACCGATCGTTACTCCACCAGCAACTGGGTTAGAAGAAGTAACAAATGGATAAGTACCTTGGTCAATATCCAGCATTACTCCTTGAGCACCTTCAAATAAAACGCGGCGCCCTTCATCTAAAGCATCATTTAATACAACAGAAGTATCGCAAACATAATGTTTAATTTGTTGTCCATACTCATAATATTCATCAAGAATATCTTCTATTTTAAATCCATCTGTTTCATAGATGCGCTCTAATAAACGATTTTTCTCTTCTAAGTTGCGCGCTAGTTTTTCTCCGAATGCTTCTTTATCTAATAAATCAGCCATACGAATACCAATACGAGCAGCTTTATCCATATAAGCAGGGCCAATGCCTTTTTTCGTTGTACCGATTTTATTATCGCCCTTGCTGTTTTCCTCTACTTCATCTAATTTTAAATGATATGGAAGAATAACATGCGCACGATTGCTGATTCTAAGATTATCTGTAGTCACGCCACGATCATGCAAATATTTTAATTCTGTTATAAGAGCTTTAGGATCAACAACCATTCCATTGCCTATAACAGAGATTTTATCGCTATAGAAAATCCCTGAAGGAATTAAGTGCAATTTATATGTTTCACCATTAAACTTTATAGTATGTCCTGCATTATTTCCGCCTTGGTAACGTGCAATTACCTCGGCATTTTCAGATAAAAAGTCTGTAATCTTTCCTTTTCCTTCGTCTCCCCATTGTGTTCCAACCACCACTACTGATGACATATCCTTGAGCACCTCCAAAGGTTACTGTACATTTTTTATATTATTAATCAATCAAACATTCCTATTTTATCAACTTAATGTAGTAAAAGTCAATAAAACACGAACAATGAAAATAAATAATATATTTTATGTTCGTAAAACTTTACTAAACTAGCAAAATATAAAGGATATTATCCTGCATTAATAGAAAGGGGATGAGCGATATGTTAATCTTTTAACATATCGCTCATCCCCTTCTATGCTGCTACTTTTTATTTTTTCTCTATTTCGTTATGCACCAGGCGGCATTCCAGAATCATCAAAACGCCGCTCTAGATTCACGAATTTATTGTATTCTTTTACAAAGGCCAGCTGTACTGTTCCCGTTGGACCATTACGCTGTTTTGCAATAATGATTTCAATAATATTTTTGCTTTCTGACTCTTTATCATAGTAATCATCACGATATAAGAATGCAACAATATCCGCATCCTGCTCAATACTCCCTGATTCACGAATATCAGACATCATCGGACGTTTATCTTGACGCTGCTCTACTCCACGGGAAAGCTGAGAAAGTGCGATAACTGGAACTTGCAATTCCCTAGCTAATGCTTTTAAAGAACGGGAGATTTCAGAAACCTCCTGCTGCCTGTTTTCACCGGATCTTCCGCTTCCTAAGATCAGCTGCAAATAATCAATTAAGATCATTCCAAGCCCATGCTCTTGTTTCAAGCGACGGCATTTAGATCGAATATCTGTAATTTTAACCCCCGGTGTATCATCAATAAAAATCCCCGCGTTAGATAGGCTTCCCATTGCCATCGTAAGCTTGCCCCAATCCTCATCTGTTAGTGAACCAGTACGAAGCCGCTGTGCATCAATATTGCCTTCTGCACAAAGCATACGCATAACAAGCTGCTCGGCTCCCATCTCTAGACTAAATATCGCTACATTTTCTTGTGTCTTTACCGCTACATTTTGGGCAATATTCAAGGCAAACGCAGTTTTACCAACAGACGGACGCGCTCCTACAATGATCAAGTCATTGCGCTGGAATCCAGCAGTCATTTTATCCAGTTCTTCAAATCCTGTAGCAATGCCTGTTATATCGCCACTTCGATTATGCATTTCTTCAATATTATCATATGTGCGCACTAATACATCTTTAATATTATGAAAAGCGCCAGCATTTTTTCTTTGTGCAACTTCTAAGATATTTTTTTCCGCTTCGCTTAGCAAAACTTCTACTTCATCTTCTCGTGTAAATCCATCTTGAGCGATATCTGTGGCTGTTCGGATTAATCGGCGAAGCAATGATTTCTCTTCTACAATCTTTGCATAGTATTCTATATTAGCTGCAGTAGGAACAGATGCGGCAAGCTCACTTAAATAGCTGACGCCACCTGTATCTTCTAAATTATTGCTTGATGCTAATTCTTCCGTTACTGTGATTAAGTCAACAGCTTTTCCCTGGTCGCTTAATTTCAGCATAACAGAATAAATGCGTTGATGTGCACCACGATAAAAATCCTCTGGAATAAGAATTTCCGATGCCAGCGTTAAACTTTGCGGTTCAAGAAAAATAGCCCCCAAAACAGCTTGCTCTGCTTCAACATTTTGCGGCGGGACTCTATCTGTCATTATTTCACTCATCTAGAAACCTCCTTTAGGTAGGAAAAGGTTCATCATTCATCATATATTATAGTAATAGATTATTATTTTAAAAGAGAGATATAAAACAAAATAAAAAAATGTGATCAGCTAAAAACTGTATCACATTTTATTGGACTTATCTTATTTTAACACTTTTTTTTATAAATGGAACTTCCAATATTAGCTTAATTCTTTTACATGTACATTTAATGTTGCCGTTACTTCTTGATGAAGTTTTACTGGAACCTTTGTATAGCCTAATGAACGGATTGCATCAGCCAATTCTATTTTACGCTTATCTATTTTAATTTGATGCTTTTTATTTAGCTCTTCTGCAATTTGTTTGCTTGTAATAGATCCAAATAATCGGCCGCCTTCTCCAGACTTAGCATTCAGCTCTACAGTAATTTTTTCAATTACTTCTTTTAATTTTTTTGCTTCATTTAATTCTTCAATCGCTTGTTTTTCTTCTTTTTTCTTTTGTGCATTTAATGTGCTGACAGCACCCGCATTTGCTTCAACAGCTAAGCCTTGTTTCAAAAGGAAATTATTAGCATATCCATCTGCTACATTTTTCACTTCACCTTTTTTCCCTTTTCCTTTAACGTCTTTTAGAAAAATTACTTTCATTCTTTATTTCTCCCTTCAAAATAATCATCAATAGCATTTTGCAGTCTCGCATTCACTTCTTCAATGGATGCATTAGAAATTTGTGTCGCAGCATTTGTTAAATGTCCACCGCCTTCTAAGCTTTCCATAATTAGCTGGACATTTATATCACCGAGAGAACGGGCGCTTATCCCAATAATCCCTTCTCCTTTATATGAAATAACAAAGCTAGCTACCACTCCATCCATGGTTAAAAGTGTATCAGCAGTTTGGGCAATCAGCACGCCATCATAAATATCATTATTGATCGCAGCTGCTATAGCAATACCTGGCCTATAAAATTTTACATTTTCAATTAGTTTTGCTCTTTTTACATAATTTTCAATATCCTCTTTTAAAAACTTTTGAACAAGTACAGTATCTGCTCCTTGACCGCGCAAATAAGAAGCGGCATCAAAGGTTCTTGCACCTGTTCTTAATGTAAAGCTTTTAGTATCCACTATAATGCCTGCTAGCAATGCTGTCGCTTCTAACATTTCAATTTTAACATTTTTCGGCTGATATTCTAGTAATTCAGTAACAAGTTCAGCAGTAGAAGAGGCATATGGCTCCATATAAACAAGCAACGGATTCTCTACAAATTCTTCTGCTCTTCTATGATGATCTATTACAACAACATCTTCAATTTTATAAAGCAGTCTATCATCAATTACAAGGGAAGGCTTGTGTGTATCCACAACAACTAACAAAGTATCCTCTGTTGCCATCTCTAAAGCCTGATCTGGTGTAATAAATCGTTCGAATAAATCACCTTGTTTTTTTATTTCATCAACCAATCTTCGTACACCGGTATCTATTTCCTGGAAATTGACCACAATATATCCTTGCTTTTGATTCATTTGCGCTACTTTTTGAATCCCAATAGAAGCTCCTATTGCATCCATATCGGGGTTTTTATGTCCCATAATAATTACCTTATCGCTTTCAAGAATCAGCTCTTTTAAAGCGTGTGAGATGACTCTTGCTCTAACTCTAGTTCTTTTTTCAACGGGGTTTGTTTTTCCTCCGTAGAATTTTACTTTTCCATTTGTTTGTTTAATAGCAACTTGATCTCCTCCTCGACCTAACGCCAGATCAAGACTAGATTGAGCAATCGTCCCAAGCTCTGGCAAGGAAGAAACTCCTGACCCTACTCCAATACTTAAAGTAAGCGGCACATTTTGTTTAGATGTTAATTCTCGGACTTCATCCAAAATCGTAAACTTGCCTTTTTCTAATTGTTGTAGAATATGTTCATTAAATATAGCAATAAATCGATCAGAAGAAATTCTTTTTAGCAAAACGCCACTATCTGTTGCCCATCTGTTTAAAATAGATGTGACACTGTTATTTAGACTGCTTCTCGTCTGATCATCCATACCTTGTGTTAAATCATCATAGTTATCCAAGAAGATAATAGCTATTGCTGTCCGTTCATCTTCATATAATTTTTCTATTTCTGTTTGTTCTGTTACATCAAAGAAATAAAGAAGCCTTTCCTCTCTTTTGTGAATTACACGAAATTTCCGTTCATGCAATGTAATAATTTCCGTTTCTACTTCTTGTTTTATCAGCGGTATAACGGATGGAGCAATATCATACAATGATCTTCCAACTAAAGTATCCTCTGTAAAGCAGGAAGCTAAAAAGGGATTTGTCCACTCAATATAATACTCATCATTAATGAGCATTATCCCTATTGGCATTTCCATTAGCGCTTCTTCTCCGACCTTTTTTACTCGATAAGAAAGAGTTGTAATATATTTTTCTGTTTCTTTTCTTTTTTTGATGTCTATTCTTAAAATAAGATAAAAAGGAATAATAGAAAATAGCAGGCCTAATAGAGAAAATACCCAATTATAATAGGAGAGGAGACCGAGAAGGATCATCATAATTCCCATTAAGCCAATTAACGGATATCTAATAGATCCTTTTTCTAAAAATGTAGGCAATTTCTTCAACTCCTAATATTATCTGTTTTAATACCTATACCCTTAATCAGTTGCTTTTCTAAAAAATTCTCTCCAATTTGTCCCAATATCAATTACTCCCAATATTCTAAGCAAAAAAGAAAAGGTAGGATTAATCAACATGAAAATAGTTAATACAATAGCAATTCCTTTTGGTAGCTTATATTGAAAAAATATAAAAAAGAGAAACGATATACCTTGTACCATAATCAATAGCTGCATCATATAAAAAGCATTAAGAAAAAGCGTATAGATAATTGTATCTTTTTCTATTGAGATAAACGAGCATGCAATTAATCCCAAAAAAATCCATAAAACAGCACGGGGCAATCGCCACATCTGTATTGGCTGCCACGCTTCCGCCTTTATCCCAAATCTTTTGATAATAGGAAGTGAAACAGCCTGTATGATAAATATATTGATAATAGACCCTATAATGGCTATAGTTGGGATCATTTTTTTCATTAAGTCTAATGCAGTCTGAAATTGAAGGAGGGTTTCTTCTCCTTTTTTAGGATTTATTGCTTTAATTATTGGCTTGCTTTGTTCCATGCCTTCTTCCATTACTTTAAATAATTCTTTTATGTAATCTATTTGGAGAAAAAATACAGAAATCCAATAAGAAATTGCAATCGTGATAAAAAATGCCAAGGAGGCTGTTAACAGCATATGAATTCGACTTTTACTTCTAATAATACAATCGCCAAGAATTAGTCCTGTTATCCCATACATGAAAGTCACTGGTAACGACTGCAGCGAACCGACTATAAATGAAATAAATATAGATGCAATAAAAAATAAGGCGCTTGCTTTTCTGTCGAACCTTCCCCGAAACAAAATAAATGGAAGCGCTAAAAAGAAAGTAGTTACATTATTGAGAATTGGTATATATAGTGTAATTAATAGCAGTACAGCATAGCTAGCTAAAAGTACCGCACCTTCTGTAATTATTCTTGTTTTTCTCATTTACACCTTCCCCTCTGTATATACACATTCTACTATCTAATGACAACTCATTCAATGGTTCCCCCCTTATAGAATAAGAAAGAATATCTTTTACTGACTTTTTTAAAGTTTTTTCCTCACACTTAATTCAATTCTTAAACAGTTTTTAGCTCGTTACAGTGGATATATTCTGTCGCTATGATACAGCTTTAAAGTAATGTGTAATATGGCTATAGTAATTTCAGCAATTCCTTTTATCTGTTCCCTATATTATGAAATATTATAAGGAGTAGAAACATCCATTCTTCCATAGCTTTCAAAAAAAATGAAGGGAGATAGCTTATTATAAAAATAAGAGAAAAGAGCTCATTGCAATATTAAACAATGAGCTCCGAAATATAATATAAAAAGCACTCATTATTCAAATGAGTGCTTTAAGCTTTATTATTCACCAGTTACGTATGGTAGTAAAGCCATAGTACGTGCACGTTTAATAGCAATCGTTAATTTACGTTGATATTTAGCGCTTGTACCAGTTACACGACGAGGTAAAATTTTACCACGTTCTGAGATGAATTTTTTAAGAAGATCTACATCTTTATAATCGATGTGCGTAATGCCGTTAGATGTAAAGAAACAAACTTTACGGCGTTTTGCACGTCCGCCTCTGCGAGCTCCCATTGCCATGTGATTTCCCTCCTTTTTTTATCCTTAATTACTATTTAGAATGGCAAGTCATCATCGGAAATATCGATTTGACCGCTATTTGCAAATGGGTCCTCGTCCATTCTAGTATAGTCTTGATTGCTGCGATTATTTTGAGGCCGCTGATTCTGATAATTATTAGACCCAAAAGGATTATCTTGTTCCCTTGGTGCCCCATAATTCATGTTGTCATTTCTATTGCTGCCAGAACTATTTCTAGGCTCAAGGAATTGAACACTCTCAGCTAGAATTTCTGTTACATAAACACGTTTTCCATCTTGTCCTTCATAACTGCGTGTTTGAATTCTTCCATCTACTCCTGCTAAACTTCCCTTTTTCAAGAAATTAGCAACATTTTCAGCTGGTTTTCTCCAAACAACACAATTAATGAAATCTGCTTCTCTTTCTCCCTGCTGGTTCGTAAAAGTACGGTTAACTGCAAGTGTAAAAGATGCCACAGCAACTCCATTTGGTGTATAACGCAACTCCGGATCTTTTGTCAAACGGCCAACAAGAACTACGCGATTCATCATCAGTATCAACTCCTCTCTAAGTTAAATTACGTTTCACGTGAAACATAATAAAAATTTATATTATTTATTTTGCATCTTCTTTAATAACAATGTGACGAATGATATCCTCGCTGATTTTTGCTAAACGAGAGAATTCTTCAACTGCTGCTGGTGTAGCATTAACTTTTACTAATTGATAGTAACCGTCACGGAAATCATTGATTTCATATGCAAGGCGACGTTTGCCCCATTCTTTTGCTTCAGCTACCTCCGCACCGTTATCAGCAAGAATACCGTTAAAACGCTCAACTAGAGCCTTTTTAGCTTCTTCTTCAATATTTGGACGGATGATGTACATAACTTCGTACTTTCTCATCTCTTTCACCTCCTTTTGGTCTAAACGGCCCAATATGGGCAAGGAGCAATTAACATTACTCACAAGACTAGATTATAGCATAGAAAAGTATAATTAGCAACGAAACAGTTAAATAAAATAAATTCACTCTAATTCAAAACTTCCTTACTTCTAAATCAACCATTTAAAATGCTTAATTGTTTATACTGCAAGACCAATATAAACAGGAACTTTAGTGATTACGCAAAACAGAAATCATCCTATTTTTCCTCTATGAAGTCATTAGCAAATAAAAGGCCAATTTTTATTTTTCTTTTGAGAAATCTACTTTTTTGCCTTTATTATCTTGGTAATAAAAATTGATAAAAAACTAGTAAGGCAACTTCTTGTTTCTCTATTTATTCCCATCTAACTAAACAAGTTTAGCATCCAAATTATATTTTGGATGCTAAACTTGGCTTTTATCAAGAATTAATGGACTTTTTGCCCCTCACTGAGTGAAGTTCACTTTATTAGGCTAAATCTTAAACATTAAAACGGAAATGAATAATATCTCCATCTTTTACGATATATTCTTTTCCTTCTAATCTTACTTTTCCAGCTTCTTTTGCTGCTACCATGTTTCCGCTCGCCAACAAATCATCAAACGATACTGTTTCTGCTCTGATAAATCCTCTTTCAAAATCAGAATGGATAATCCCTGCACACTGAGGAGCCTTCATTCCTTGAACAAATGTCCATGCACGAACCTCTTGTACGCCTGCTGTAAAATAAGTAGCTAATCCAAGAAGATGATATGCAGCACGAATTAATTGATCTAATCCTGACTCTTCAATGCCTAACTCTTGAAGGAACATTTCTTTTTCTTCTCCTTCAAGTTCTGCAATTTCTTCTTCAATTTTTGCACAAATAACAATAACCTCAGCATTTTCATTTGCTGCAAATTCTTTTACGCGTTGCACATACTCATTATTTTCAGCATCAGAGATTTCATCTTCGCCCACATTTGCCACATATAATACTGGTTTAATTGTTAACAAATGCAAACTTTTGGCTAATTTTGCTTGTTCTTCTGTAAATTCTACTGCTCTTGCAGGCTTTTCTTCCTCAAATGCTGTTTTTAGCATATCTAATACTTCTAGTTCTGCCATCGCATCTTTATCTTTTTGCTTCGCCATTTTACCAACACGGCCAATTCTTTTTTCAACAGATTCTAAGTCTGCAAGAATTAACTCTAAATTTATTGTTTCAATATCAGAAATAGGATCTACTTTTCCTGATACATGGGTAATGTTATCATCTGCAAAACAACGAACAACTTGGCAGATTGCATCCACTTCACGAATATGAGATAAAAATTTATTTCCTAACCCTTCACCCTTACTTGCGCCTTTAACAATCCCTGCAATATCGGTGAATTCAAAAGTTGTCGGAACTGTTTTTTTAGGCTGTACCAACTCTGTCAGCTTTATTAAACGTTGATCTGGAACTTCCACAATTCCAACATTTGGATCTATTGTACAAAACGGATAGTTAGCTGATTCAGCACCCGCTTGTGTAATTGCATTAAATAATGTTGATTTTCCAACATTAGGTAAACCTACTATTCCAGCAGTTAATGCCATATTGTCACTCTCCTATATAAACCTTGTAATTTACGTACAGTCAAAGTATTAAGTTATTGCTTTTAAACCTCTAACAATTATAGTTTTATCCTTTAAAAAAGACAAGTAGCCGTCAGCATACAGTAATTTGCAAAAAAAAAAAACCAGCAATAAAGCAAGATTACTTTATTGCTGGTTTTTTTCCTATGCAGACCTGCACAAAATTCTACTCATCATGTTTTATAAGAATTTTTTTTAGCTTCCGGGAAAAGTCTCTTCTTGGTATCAACACACTATGACCGCATCCCTCACATTTAATTCGAATATCCATTCCCATACGAATAATTTTCCAGCGGTTTGTCCCGCATGGATGTGCTTTTTTCATCTCTACTATATCATTTATCGCAAATTCTTTCTGCTCCATAGTTCCTCCTATTTCTTAATTATTGAGGTCTAGAATACATCATCACTCTCGGATATGGGCTTTCTATCCCATTTTCATCTAAGACATTTTTTATTTCTTTTCTTAATATTCTCGCTATATGATAATGCTGCATTGGCAATGTTTCTGCTACTACCCTAATAACAACTTCTGAAGGCAATATATCTTGAACACCTAATAACTCAGGTGGGCTTACTATCTCTTCATATTTTTCTGGCATCTTTTCAATAAGCTCTTGAATCACTTGTTCCGCCCGGTTGATATCTCCTTGATACGCTATGCTAATATCTACCACTGCACGGCTATTATTAAGAGAAAAATTGGTTACTTCAATTATACTGCCATTCGGTATAATGTTAATCTCTCCAGTATAGCTTTTTATTTTAGTCGTGCGCAGTCCAATTTCTTCTACTATCCCCTCGAATGCACCAATCCGCACAAAATCGCCAACCGAAAACTGATCTTCAAAAATGATAAAAAATCCAGTAATGATATCTTTCACTAAACTTTGGGCGCCAAATCCTACAGCTAACCCGAGAATTCCTGCACCAGCTAACAGTGCTTGAACATTAATGCCAAAAATTGATAAAATGGTCATTGCAGCAATAAAATAAACCACATAAGTAATTGCATTTTCCACCAATTTAACTAAGGTTGCTTCTCTTCTTTCTGATATTCTAAGAGCCGCATGTGTTTTCACCTTAAATATATTATTAATTGCTAACTTGCCTAATTTAATTAAAACTGTGCTTATAACTAATATAATCAGAATTCTTAATGCGCTCTGTCCTAAGTTAATCCACATATCCTGATTCGTTAATAGATCCACACCTTCTGTTACCTGATCTTCAACCGATTCCATTTTTTCACTTCCCTTATACTGTTATCTTGGCAAGCTTACCTGCTGAATATTTTATATGCCCTTTTCTAACAGATAGTCTACCACATTATCAGAAGTTTTCTGTAAAACAATTTTATTTTATCAATTTATTCCTTATCTTTGTAGTAATTTGATAAGCATGATTTTGCTTTCTCATCAGCTTCCAGCAAACCTGGCCTTTTTTCCTGTTTAAAAATTATTATTATTGTGTATGTATAGATTACATAATATTTCCGTATACTGTTATTACTATGAATAGAACAAATAAAGTTTTGCTGATTAATAGGCTCTTATAGCCGGTTTTTCTATATTTAATTACACTGTAGATTATCCACTGTGATAAAGGAGTTGATTTGATGTCCTTATATTCCTCTCTATTCGAAAAAAAAGAATTCCCAACACGAATTATGCATGATGAACAACTAGCTTCCTATAGAATAGCGGACTCTTTAGCTAATTTTTTGCCTTCTGTTCATTCTAACCAGCCCATTGTTTTTGTTTGTATTGGCACAGACCGTTCTACAGGTGATTCATTAGGCCCACTTATTGGCACATTGCTAAACGAAAAAAATATTTCTCCATTTAGTGTATATGGAACTTTGGATGATCCTATCCATGCCCTTAACTTGGAAGAGCGATTAACAGAAATAAATACGGCTCATGAAAATCCATTTATCATTGGAATAGATGCTTGTTTAGGAAGAATGAAAAGCGTTGGTGCTATTCAAATAGGGGAGGGTCCAGTTAAGCCTGGAAGTGGAGTCAATAAAGAACTCCCGCCTGTAGGAAATATTCATATTACAGGTATTGTAAATATTAGTGGATTTATGGAGTTTTTAGTGCTGCAAAATACTAGATTAAGTTTAGTATTAAATATGGCGAAAATAATATCAAAGGGCATATACCACACTAGTCTGCGTTATATGCATACAGAGAAAATCCAAGATTACACATTAAAAGAACGTCCTATTTAATTGGCATTCCCCTTCTTCTCTATCTCAGAATGATAAGAGAAAAAAATTTAAGTAGGTAAAAACTACTTGCCGCAAAATCTTGATTGGTCCAACTAATAATCAGTGGAGATGGCAAATCCCCACTGATTGAAGTTTTGCTTTATATTAAGGGAGCAATCATCTAAGGAGGTTTCCCCTTAAATAAAGACATTTTCAGAACGTGCTAGCTGATTGTTTTTCTCATATATAAAAATTACTTGTTAATCATCGAAAGTCTATTTATCCATTATTCCCCATGGAAAATAATTGTAGCAATCTTTCAAGGTCATCTTCTGAAAAAAATTCAATCTCTATTTTACCCTTATTTTTTGATTGTTTAATATGAACAGTAGTTCCAAACTTCTCTCGCAAATAGGATTCTTGTTCCTTTATAAAAATATTTTTTGTTTCCTTTTTTTCCTCTTTTGTTTCACGTGGAACATTATCATTTAATTTTTGAATCATCTGCTCTAATTGACGGACATTTATGCCATCATTGATAATTTTATCTACCAGCAACGGGAGATTCTTTTGATTTTTTAAGCTCAATAAAGCTCTCCCATGTCCCATTGATATTTTTCCATCGTTCATTAAATCTTTAATTTTATCTGGCAAAGTCAATAAACGAATATAATTCGCAATATGAGGTCTGCTTTTTCCTAATCTTTTCGCTAGTTCTTCCTGCGTCACCTTCAGCTTCTTCATCAATAATTGGTAAGCAAGTGCTTCTTCAATTGGTGTTAAATCTTCTCGCTGCAGGTTTTCCAGCATAGCTAATTCCATCATTTGCTGTTCTGATAAATCGCGTACTACTGCAGGGACTACCTCCAGATTAGCCTCTTTTGCTGCACGGAATCTTCGTTCGCCTACAACAATTTCATAGCCTTTAATGCTTTTGCGGACAATAATCGGCTGCAATATGCCATGCTCTACTATAGAATTCTTTAGCTCTTCAATTGCCTCTTTCTCAAAGACTTTTCTAGGCTGATAAGGGTTTGGTCGAAGTTCTTTTATGCTTAACTCCTTTATCACTTCTTCCTTTTCTAGTTCTACCTTTTCCATTGAAAAAAAAGCATCCAGGCCCTTCCCTAATCCTTTAGCCACTTGTTACCACTTCCTTTGCCAAATCTAAATAAACTTCAGCACCACGTGATTTTGGATCATATATGATGATAGGTTCGCCATGGCTAGGAGCCTCACTTAATCGAATGTTCCTTGGAATAATAGTTTTATATACTTTATCTCTAAAATATTTTTTTACTTCTTCAATAACTTGCAAGCCTAAATTTGTTCTTGCATCCAGCATCGTTAATAATACGCCTTCTATTGCAAGTTCATGATTTAAATGCTTTTGCACTAATCGTACTGTATTTAAAAGCTGGCTTAATCCTTCTAAAGCGTAATATTCACATTGCACGGGTATCAATACAGCATCAGAGGCTGTAAGGGCATTAATTGTTAATAATCCTAATGAAGGAGGACAATCAATCAAAATATAATCATATCTGTTTTTAATTTTTTCTAATGCTCTTTTTAATCGTATTTCTCTTGAGATAGTCGACACTAGCTCAATTTCAGCACCAGCAAGTTGAATAGTAGATGGAATGACGTGCAAGTTCTCTACATTTGTATTTTTCACTACTTTTTCTACATCTAAGTCATCTACTAAAACATCATAGATACAATAGTCTACATCAGCTTTTTCAATTCCAACTCCACTAGTTGCATTCCCTTGTGGATCAATATCTACTAATAAAACATTTTTTCCGATATATGCTAAACAAGAGCCAAGATTGACAGAAGTAGTTGTTTTGCCAACTCCTCCTTTTTGATTAGCAACCGTAATTATTTTTCCCATGCTGTCACCTACCTTTATTACCTGAAATCAAAAGCATTTTAATTCACCATAATCGAATTTCGTCAAAATTATACCTTAGTAAGCCCATACAAATGTTTTTTTGTGAAATTTGATTCATTAAAAGAGAGGGTATTCTGCTGATCATTCAACAAGCTCTACCATTAACTACTAAATATATTTATATAGTTAAGTAAAAAAGTTAGTTATTCAAGTCTATTATGCAATATTTTTCTGCCACTAAAAAAATATAATCATAATATCATGATGTATATTATTTTATCATGAAAACTTGTAAATATCGTCTTTTTTTCCGTTCATTCCATAATCATTATTGGAAAAATAAAACAATACAAAAAAACAATCTCTTATATATCGAATTTTACTATACTTTTAGAAAAAAATGGTCTTTTTTTCATTCTCATAATAAAAAACGAGTGCAATAACTAATAAAGTTACAGCACCCGCCTTTATATCTTTTAATAAATATGATAAATAAAATAATATTTACTTCCTTTTTGGTATCTTTATCGTAAATTGATAAAAATCATCAAACTCTTCTTCCTCGGCATTAAGGTTAATACCACTGTCCGAAACCATTGATAAAGATTGGCGAATTGTATTTACAGCAATTCGCATATCTTTACTGAAAGCCCTGCGTTTAGCTTTAGGTTTCTTTTCCGTTTGTTCAAGCATTTTCGTTACACGATCTTCCGTTTGCTTCACATTTAAGCCTTTTTCAATAATTTCTTCAAGCAGCTGCAGCTGTTTCTCTTTTTCTTTCAAAGGAATCATAGACCGCGCATGCCTTTCGGAAATTTGTTTATTCAAAAGAGCTGCTTGAATTTCTTCTGGAAGCTTTAATAATCTTAATTTATTAGCAACAGTGGATTGCCCTTTTCCAAGTCTCTGTGCAAGGGCCTCTTGAGTAAGATTATGAAGCTCTAATAATTTGCCATAAGCAATTGCCTCTTCTATAGGAGATAGTTCTTCTCTTTGAAGGTTTTCAATTAATGCTACAGAAGCAGTTTCAGTATCGCTCATATTTTTTATAATAGCAGGAACCTCTTCCCACTCCAATTTTTTCATAGCACGCCATCTTCTTTCGCCTGCTATGATTTCAAATTTATCGGCTTCATATTCTCTTACAACAATTGGCTGAATAATACCATGTATATGGATCGTTCTTGATAACTCTTCAATTTTTTCATCATCAAACACCGTTCTTGGCTGAAAACGGTTTGGAACAATTTGATGGATAGGAATTTTTTTTATTTCTTCCTTGCTCCCCATCATCTCCATCTCCTCACTAGCATCTTCTACTCCAATTTGCCTTGCAACTGTTTGATCTTCCTTTTCGCCTAGGCCAAAAAAGCGTGAGAAAGAAGGCTTCATCACCCTGCACCACCTTTACGAAACTCCCTATTACATATTCTTTAAAATGAATAGCATGTCCTGCAAAATATATTAATTATAATAAGAAACTTCTCGAATTTTCATAGAATTTGCCATTATATCTTTATTATATAGTAGTTAAGAAAAATGATATAGTCTAAATCTAATAGATTTAACTTGAAAAGCCATTATTATTTCAATACTAAAATACATTATCACTAGAGTTAAAGTTGCTTCTATTCTCTACATTCTAGTTTACAGTTATTTTAATATATCTTCCTCTCTTGCAAAGATTAGAAAGGGAGGAAGAATATACTCTATTCAATTGGTTCTTTGTTAGGCGTACCAGGTTTTCTTGGATATTTTTTTGGTGTCGATTCTACTTTAGATATAATTAATATATTTCGTTCACTTTTCTCAAATGGTAATTCAAATGAGTGCTTCGCTTCCAACTTCCCACCTAAAACGGAAATCGCCTTTTTGCCAGCCTCTATTTCTTCTGCAGCACTAGCTGCCTTCATAGCAACAAATGTGCCGCCAACCTTTACAAGGGGCAAGCATAATTCACTTAATACCGATAATCTTGCAACAGCTCTTGCTGTTACAATATCAAACTTTTCTCTATATTTGCTGTTTTTTCCAAATGTTTCAGCGCGATCATGAACAAATTCTACATTTTCTAATTGAAGCTGTTTTGCTAAGTATTCCAAAAAATGTATTCGTTTATTTAATGAGTCTACTATTGTTACCTTCAAATTTGGATAAACAATTTTTAATGGAATGGAAGGAAATCCAGCACCTGCACCTACATCGCAAATATGAATAGACTTAGTAAACGCCACTTCGTAAAAGGCCGCTGTAACAGAGTCATAAAAATGTTTTAAATAGACATCTTCCTTTTCTGTAATAGCGGTAAGATTCATCTTTTCATTCCATTCAACTAATGTTTGAAAATAAATTTCAAATTGCTCCACTTGTGTTTCAGAAAGGTGAATTCCCTTTTCTGAAAACAGGTGAATAAATTGTTCTTTATTCATATTAGAACCCTTTCCCAAAAATTTAAATGCGCGCTATTCGCCCCTGCTCTAAGTAAACTAAAAGAATGGAAATATCTGCAGGATTTACACCCGATATTCTTGATGCCTGTGCAATTGATAATGGGCGAACTGTTTTCAGCTTTTGCTTCGCCTCTGTCGCTAAGCTAGAGATTGCATCATAATCGATATTTTCCGGAATCTTTTTATTTTCCATCTTTTTTAATCTTTCTACTTGCTGCAAGGACTTTTCAATATATCCCTCATATTTAATTTGAATTTCTACTTGTTCCATTACATCATCTGTGAGCGGCATATCGCTTGGCGTTAAGGCATTTATATGGATATAGCTCATTTCCGGTCTTCTTAACAAATCGGCTGCACGTATACCATCTCTTAATTCACTTCCGCCCTGCTCTTTAATGATTTGTTGAACTTGTTCAGACGGTTTTAAAATAATCTCTTTTAAACGTTGTTTTTCTGTTTCTATTTGCTGCTTCTTCTCTGTGAATTTTTCAAATCGATCTTGAGAAATCAATCCTATTTTTGCTCCAATATCTGTTAAACGCAAATCTGCATTATCATGACGAAGCAGCAAACGATATTCTGCGCGGGATGTCAATAAACGATATGGTTCATTCGTTCCTTTTGTCACCAAATCATCAATTAATACACCGATATAAGCATCTGAGCGGCTTAAAATTAATTCCTCTTTATCCAGAGCTCTTAAACCAGCATTAATTCCAGCCATTAATCCTTGTCCTGCCGCCTCTTCGTACCCAGAAGTCCCATTAATTTGCCCTGCTGTATACAGGTTTTTGATTTTTTTCGTTTCTAAAGTTGGCCATAATTGTGTAGGAACAATTGCATCATACTCAATAGCATAGCCAGCTCTCATCATTTGAACATTTTCAAGACCAGGAATTGTTCTTAAAATTTGGTGTTGAACATCCTCAGGCAAACTTGTTGATAGACCTTGAACATAAACTTCCTGTGTATTTTTTCCTTCTGGCTCTAAGAAAATTTGATGTCTTGGTTTATCATTAAAACGAACTACTTTATCTTCAATAGAAGGGCAATAACGAGGACCAGTTCCTTTAATCATTCCTGAATACATAGGAGAACGATGTAAATTGGCATCAATAATTTGGTGCGTTGTTTCATTTGTATACGTCAACCAACATGGGAGCTGTTCTGTTATATATTTTGTTGTTTCATATGAAAATGCTCGCGGCACATCATCACCAGGCTGAATTTCTGTTTTGCTGTAGTCAATAGAATGACTATTAACGCGCGGTGGAGTTCCCGTTTTAAAACGGACTAAATCAAATCCTAGTTCTTGCAAATGTTCCGATAAGCGAATGGATGGCTGCTGATTATTTGGTCCACTTGAGTACTTTAATTCCCCTAAAATAATTTCTCCGCGAAGATACGTACCAGTCGTAATTACTACTGTTTTTGCTCTATAGACGGCACCTGATTTAGCAATAACGCCTCTTACCATATCTTCCTCTACAATCAGCTGTTCTACCATCCCTTGAATTAAAGTTAAATTTGGTTGATTTTCTAAAGTTTTTTTCATTTCATGCTGATACATAAATTTGTCTGCTTGCGCGCGCAGTGCTCTAACCGCAGGCCCTTTTCCTGTATTCAACATTCTCATTTGTATATATGTTTTATCAATATTTTTGCCCATTTCGCCGCCAAGGGCATCAATTTCCCTTACTACAATCCCTTTTGCCGGGCCACCGACAGATGGATTGCATGGCATAAATGCAACCATATCAAGATTAATTGTTAGCATCAAAGTATTGGCGCCAAGCCGTGCTGCAGCAAGTCCCGCCTCACAGCCTGCATGTCCTGCACCTATAACAATGACATCAAAGTTACCAGCTTCATACTGCATGAAGGTGCCTCCTTATATTGTTTCTCTAGTTTCATCTAGATTGACTCTATTAAAAATTTTTTATTTTCCAAGGCAAAACTGTGAAAATAATTGGTCAATTAGACTCTCATGCACGCTATCTCCAATAATTTCTCCAAGTAATTCCCAAGTTCTCGTTAAATCGATTTGAACGATATCAATAGGTGTTCCCATTTCAACACCATTAATTGCATCATTTATAGCCTGTAGTGATTGATTTAATAAAGCAATATGTCTAGTATTGGACACATATGTCATGTCGCTTGCCTCAATAGCCCCTTCAAAAAATAATGTGGCTATTGCTTCTTCCAATTGATTGACTCCATTATCCTCTAACAAAGAAGTTGTAACCATTCTTTGATTATGGGATAGCTTGTGAACCATATCCATATCAATTTTCTGCGGCAAATCTGTTTTATTGACAATAACGATGTAATCCATTCCCTCTACAGCTCTAAAAAGATTAATATCTTCATTTGTTAATTCGTCTGCATAATTTAAGACCAATAAAATTAGGTCTGCTTCTTTTAAGACTTGGCGCGATTTTTCTACACCAATTCTTTCGACAATATCTTCTGTCTCTCTGATTCCAGCAGTATCAACAAGTCTAAGAGGCACGCCTCTAATATTGACATACTCTTCAATTACATCTCTTGTTGTTCCTGGAATATCTGTTACAATTGCTTTGTTTTCTTGTACTAATGTATTTAGTAAAGAGGACTTTCCAACATTCGGTCTACCTACAATAACAGTTGATAAACCTTCTCTGAGAATCTTGCCTTGTTGAGAAGTTTGCAGCAGTTTCTCTATTTCTCTTTTTACATTTTTTGATCTATCCAACATCATTCGATGAGTCATTTCTTCCACATCATCATACTCTGGATAATCAATATTTACTTCTACTTGCGCTAATGTCTCAAGGATTTCCTGTCTCAGCCTTTTTATTAATTTAGACAGGCGTCCTTCCATTTGCCCAAGTGCAACGTTCATTGCACGATCAGTTTTTGCTCTAATCAAATCCATAACTGCCTCAGCCTGAGATAAATCGATTCGTCCATTTAGGAATGCTCTTTTTGTAAATTCTCCTGGCTCAGCAAGCCTTGCTCCATGAGTTACTAGCAGCTGAAGGAGTCTGTTTACAGAAGCAATTCCCCCGTGACAATTGATTTCTACTACATCTTCTTTTGTAAAAGTTTTTGGCCCCTTCATTACAGAAACCATTACTTCTTCTACTATCTCATTTTTTTCTGGATCTATTATATGTCCGTAATGAATTGTATGAGTTGGGACATTGCTTATCTTTTTGTCATTAATACTTTGGAATAGCTTGTCAGCAATCATAAATGCATTGGGTCCGCTCAACCTAACAATCGCTATCGCTCCCTCTCCCATTGGAGTCGATATGGCTGCAATCGTATCAAAGTCCATTTTCTTCACCTCTTTTTCATTTACTAAATTTTTTATATAAAAGGTATTCCCTGAACATACATTTGTTACAATAGATTAGATTATCATATCCACATCTATTTAAAAAGAAAAAAATCCGCACACTTATCCACACTACATTTTTTGTTTATTCTACCATTCTATCTTATCCACATGTGAATAACAATAAAACAACAACAAATAAGAATAAACTTCTTGATTAACTTGCCTATATTTTTTTAATATTATCTCCAAATAGCTAAATAAAAAAGGCACATAGAGAGAAATCTCCCTATGTGCCTACAGCTTATTTCACTTTATGCGGGGCAACAACAATATGCCTATTGCTGTTTTCTCCAGTAGAGTACGTTTTAACACCTTTAAACGAAGCAAGTGCTCCATGAATAATTTTTCTTTCCTCTGAAGGCATCGGTTCTAAAGAGATATTCTTGCCTGTTTTTGCTGCTTTATGAGCACTTCTTTCAGCAAGTTGGATAAGCGACTCTTTCCTCTTCTCTCTATATCCCTCCGCGTTCACCTGTACATGATAATACTGATCTGAATTTCGATTAATAACAAGCTGTGTTAAATACTGCAAAGAGTTTAATGTTTGTCCTCTTTTCCCTATTAAAATGGCAATTTTTTGACCGCTTATTTGGAAAAGAACATTTTTCCCTTCTTGTATAATGAAAATATCAATAATCGCTCCCATTTTTTCACAAACATCTAGTAAATATTCCTTTGCCTGTTCAATTGGGGTATTTAATCTTTTAACCTTTACGATAGCTGAATGAGCTCCAAATCCCAAAAAACCTCTTTTGCCTCTGTCAACAACAATGATTTCGGCTTGATTTTTTGTTATTCTAAGCTGCTCTAAAGCTGATTCCACTGCTGTTTCGACTGTTCGCCCTTTAGCAGTTACTTCTCTCACTTTTTCGCTCCTCCAGCCTTGCTTGTTTCTCCACCCTTTTTCAACTCTGGACCTTTAATAAAAAATGTTTGTATGATAGTGAAAATATTACCAACTACCCAATATAAAGAAAGAGCAGCAGGAAAATTAATAGCAAATACTAAAATCATGACTGGCATAATCCATTGCATCATCATCATTTGCGGATTTTGGCCAGCCGTTCCCGCCATTGTCATTTTTGTTTGAACAAACGTTGTGATTCCGGCAAGAATTGGTAAAATATAATACGGATCTGCCTCTCCCAAATCAAACCAAAGAAATTCATGTGTAGCAATTTCTCTAGTACGAGATATCGCATGATAAAATCCAATTAAAATAGGCATTTGAACAATTAATGGAAAACACCCTGCAAGTGGATTAACATTATTGTCCTTAAACAGCTTCATTGTTTCCTCTTGAAGCTTTTGTTGTGTTTTTTGATCTTTAGAACTGTATTTTTTTCTTAGATTTTCCATTTCCGGTTGAATAGCTTGCATTGCTTTACTGTTTTTAGTTTGTTTAATCATTAATGGCAATATAACTAAACGCACTAATATAGTTACAATAATTATAGATAAACCAAAACTTCCCCCAGCAAATTCTGCAGTTTTTATGATCAACTGAGACAATGGATATACAATATATTCATTCCAGAAGCCTTCACTCTCAGATGTAATTGGCTTGTTAAACTCTGTACACCCCGTTAAAAAAGTCATTACAAACAAAAGCCCTGCTAGCAATAGTGTTTTCTTTTTCAAGCGTCAAATCCTCCTGTATTTTCATGATTTCTCATTAAATCTTAATATATTTTATATTGTAACGTAATATTACATCTTAGGAAACGCTTAACAAAATTTTATTTATTCTCTTTTATGATTATTTTGGCAATTTTTAAAACATGGTTCAAACTTTTCCAAACCTCATCATAACCCATATCTGCAACTGGTTTCCTTGCAATAATCACATAATCTGCTTCAGGGTTTAATTTCATTTCCAATTCTAAGAAGGCTTGTCTAATATATCTTTTTACCCTATTTCTAGTTACGGCATTACCTATTTTTTTGCTTACAGATAAGCCAATGCGAAAATGTTTTTGTTCTTGCTTGCCTAATTTATATACTACAAATTGCCTATTGGCAAAAGATTGGCCCTTTTTAAATACCTCTTGGAATTCTTTATTTTTTTTTATTCTAAATTCTTTTTTCAACTTATATACTCCTTCAGATCTTCTATCCTTTTCAATCATATGCATATATTGAAAAAACATATAATATTTCTTCCCTAGCATATTTTTTAGTTTTTCTAAAAAAAGAATCAGAATCCATAAAAGATAATTCTAATTAAAAGACTAAATATATGTTCCTTAGTTTAAGAAGAAATAGCTTTTCCCTATAAATATTTCCATATGTAGTAACTTTTATATCAAATTATTCTAATCGAATACTTAAGATAGCTTTTAATATTTAAATATTTATGAAAAAAAGACCACTGAGGGTTCAGTGGCCTAAGCTGATAATACTTTTCTTCCTTTGCGTCGACGGCGAGCAAGGACATTGCGTCCATTTGCACTGCTCATACGGCTGCGGAATCCGTGAACTTTACTTCTCTTACGTTTATTTGGTTGGTAAGTTCTTTTCATTTTATATGACACCTCCCTGAGGAATAGCTGTAATAGACAGTCCATACAATTATATAAACATAGACAATTAATTGTCAACTATTCATTTAGCTTCTTTTGTTTTTCATATTTTTTTCAGCACATGGCAATAATAAATTTAATGCCATTTTCGCTTCCTCTATCATAATGTTCTCCTTATATATTGTCACCTTAAATTTCTTTTTTACTAATAGATTTTTTTGCCTTTATTCGCTTAAACAATTGGCTTGTGGATAAATTTCGACAGGTTTTTTTCTATCCACAACAGTTATATACAACTTTTTAACATAATAAAAGTTTGTGGACATTTTTTATCAACAGACTGTTTAGCTTGTGGATAGATTTTAAAAACCATTGCAGTTATTACGATAATTTGATATTATAGTTTTGTTTTCACATTTGAATAAATTCTGTGTATAACTAAGTTATCCACAAATTGTTGATAAGTTGTGGACAGATTATTAAACATATCTGAATATAGTTGTCCACAATTAGTGGATATTGTCGAAATTGCACTTAATTTCCTTATTATATATTTTTCCACAAAGTAAAAATTATCCTATTGGCAGATTCTTTAATGAAAATCTGTTCTCTTCAACACGCAAATAAACGGAAAAGGAGGGAAAACTGTTTGGAAAATATTGCGGATTTATGGAACAAGGCTTTGTCGAATATAGAAAAGAAAATAAGCAAGCCAAGTTTTGATACCTGGCTAAAGGCCACTGCTGCGCATTCTTTGCAGGGAGATAGTCTAGTTGTTACTGCTCCAAATGAATTTGCGCGTGATTGGTTAGAAGAACGTTATTCCCAGCTTATTTCTGGAATTTTATACGAGATAACCGGAGAAGAACTGACTGTAAAATTTATTATTCCCCAAAATCAGAAAGAAGAAGAATTTGATTTGCAAATCTCATCCAAACAAAGAAAAAAGTCTGAAGAATCGTCTGACTTTCCGCGCACAATCCTGAATCCCAAATATGTTTTTGACACTTTTGTCATTGGTTCGGGAAATAGGTTTGCACATGCAGCATCATTGGCTGTTGCTGAAGCCCCTGCGAAAGCATATAATCCTCTTTTTATTTATGGAGGAGTTGGATTGGGAAAGACTCACTTAATGCATGCAATCGGACATTATGTTTTAGATCATAATCCTTCCGCTAAAGTTGTGTATTTATCTTCAGAAAAGTTTACAAATGAATTTATTAATAGTATTAGAGACAATAAAGGCGCTCAATTTCGGGATAAATATCGAAATGTTGATGTTTTGCTAATAGATGATATTCAATTTTTAGCTGGAAAAGAATCAACGCAAGAGGAATTTTTTCATACATTTAATACTTTGCACGAGGAAAGTAAGCAGATTATTATCTCAAGCGATCGGCCTCCCAAGGAAATACCTACACTTGAGGATCGTCTTCGTTCACGCTTTGAATGGGGATTAATTACAGATATTACACCTCCCGATTTAGAAACGAGAATTGCTATTTTGAGAAAAAAGGCAAAGGCTGATGGATTAGATATTCCAAATGAAGTTATGTTGTATATTGCAAACCAGATTGATACAAATATCCGTGAGTTAGAGGGAGCACTCATTCGAGTTGTTGCATATTCCTCTTTAATTAATAAAGATATTAATGCAGACTTGGCAGCAGAAGCGCTAAAGGATATTGTTCCAACCTCTAAACCGCGCGTTATTACTATTCATGATATACAAAAGGTCGTTGGGGAACATTTCAATATAAAATTGGAAGATTTTAAAGCAAAAAAAAGAACTAAATCTATTGCATTTCCTCGACAAATTGCCATGTATTTATCGAGGGAGCTTACAGACTTCTCTCTTCCTAAGATTGGAGAAGAATTTGGCGGGAGAGATCATACAACCGTTATTCATGCTCATGAAAAAATCTCAAAATTGCTTGCTTCAGATTCTGTATTGCAAAAACAACTAAAAGAGATACATGAGATATTGAAAGTTTAAATAGAATAGTGTGCATAACTTATCTCTACTTAGACACAGTCTATCCACATGTGGATAGACTGTGTTTCCTTTACTTTTTGTAGTTATCCACAAATTAACAGGACCTACTATTATTACTACTAATTTTTTTATAAATAATTATTAAAAATAGAACTAAAAAATTTTAAAATATCGGAGGATTAATTCATGAAATTTATCATCCAAAAGGATTACTTGGTCCAAAGTGTGCAGGATGTTATGAAGGCAATTACTAGCAGAACCACGATTCCTATTTTGACAGGGATAAAAATTGTTGCGACGGAAGAGGGAGTTACTTTAACCGGCAGTGACTCAGATATTTCAATAGAATCTTTTATACCCAAAGAGGAAAATGGTATAGAAATTGTGGAAGTTCAAAAAACAGGATCCATTGTTTTACAAGCTAAATTTTTTAGCGAGATTGTAAAAAAGCTTCCAACAAATCAAGTGGAAATTGAAGTAGAACATTTACAAACTGTAATCCGTTCTGGCAAATCAGAGTTTAATTTAAATGGATTAGATTCTGAGGAATATCCACATTTACCAGAACTATCGGAACAAAATGTTTTAAAAATCCCAACAGATATATTAAAAAATATTATTAAGCAAACAGTATTTGCAGTGTCCACCTCAGAAACACGCCCTGTGTTAACAGGTGTCAACTGGAAGATTGAAAACGGTGATTTAATCTGTATTGCAACAGACAGCCATCGTCTGGCTTTAAGAAAGGCTAAAATTAATTCCAATGCAGAACAGACATATAATATTGTTATACCAGGAAAAAGTTTGAATGAACTAAACCGTATTTTGGATGATGATAATGAATCTGTAGAAATTGTTGTAACAGAAAATCAAATATTATTTAAAACCAAACATATATTATTTTTCTCGAGATTGCTTGAAGGGAATTATCCAGATACAAATCGCTTGATTCCAACAGAAAGCAAAACAGACATTGTGGTAAATGCAAAGGCGTTTTTACAGGCAATTGATCGTGCTTCTTTGCTTGCTCGCGAAGGTAGAAATAATGTCGTTAAATTTTCTACCCTTAATGAAAATGTCATTGAAATATCTTCCTTTACACCAGAGATAGGTAAAGTAGTAGAAGAATTAATAAGTGAATCAATTATTGGGGAAGAGTTAAAGATTTCTTTTAGTGCTAAATACATGATGGATGCGCTAAAAGCCTTAGAAGGAACAGAAATAAAAATCAGTTTTACTGGTGCAATGCGTCCATTTGTTATTCATCCAATTAATGATGATGCCATTCTCCAGCTGATTCTTCCGGTAAGAACATATTAAAACAATTAGATTTTTCATCGCTAAAAAATAGCAGGATTCTTTTTTGAGGGTAGCATTTTTGTGTTTACCCTCTTATTTTATTTATATTTTTAGTTTTCTTTGTGTATCGAGCGATTATTTAGTAAAATAATAAGATACGATTAAATTTGAAAGAGTGAACAAATGAATAATTCAATTAGAATAGATACGGAATATATTACTTTAGGTCAGTTTCTTAAAGCGGCAGAATTGATTCAATCAGGCGGCATGGCAAAATGGTTTTTAAGTGAATATGAAGTGTTTGTCAATGGAGAGCAAGATCAGCGAAGAGGAAGAAAGCTTCGTTCTGGTGATATTATTGATATTCCTTCGTTTGGCCAATTTAATGTTTTATAAAAAGGATGAAGCCAAATGTTTATTGAACAGCTGCTTTTGCAAAATTATCGAAACTACGAAAAATTGGAAGTGGATTTTGAAAATAAAGTAAATGTGATATTAGGTGAAAATGCTCAAGGAAAAACCAATGTGATGGAATCTATCTACGTATTAGCAATGGCTAAATCTCATCGGACATCCAATGATAAAGATCTTATTCGTTGGGACGCAGATTATGCTAAAATAGAAGGTAGGCTGCAAAAGGCACATGGTCATTTGCCTATGCAATTAATTGTGTCAAAAAAGGGAAAAAAAGCAAAATATAATCATATTGAACAACGAAAGCTAAGTCAATATATTGGCAATATGAATGTTGTTATGTTTGCACCAGAGGACCTTAATCTAGTAAAGGGAAGTCCACAGATAAGGCGCAGATTTATTGATATGGAAATAGGGCAGATATCCGCTGTTTATTTACATGATATGGGACAATACCAAAAAATATTACAGCAAAGAAATACCTATTTAAAACAATTGCAAATGAAAAAACAATCAGATTATACAATGCTTGAAATATTAACAGAACAATTTATAAATGCAGCAGTAAAAATTGTTGCCAAACGATTTGAATTCCTCCACCTGCTAGAAAATTGGGCAGTTCCCATCCATAAAGGTATATCAAGGGGATTAGAAACATTAAAAATTCAATATAAACCCTCTGTAAATGTATCAGAAGAACAAGATTTGTCGAAAATGAAGGAAGTATACGAAGAGAAATTTTTCCAAGTTAAAAATAGGGAAATTGAAAGAGGAATGACAATGTTTGGTCCGCATCGAGATGATTTGCTGTTTTTTGTGAATGGAAGAGATGTTCAAACTTTCGGTTCCCAAGGACAACAACGAACAACTGCATTATCGATAAAAATGGCTGAAATTGAGTTGATACATTCTGAAATTCGTGAGTACCCAATTCTTTTGCTGGATGATGTACTTTCTGAATTAGACGATTACCGTCAATCCCACTTACTAAATACAATTCAGGGAAAAGTGCAAACATTTGTAACCACAACAAATGTAGATGGAATTGATCATCAAACATTAAAAGAGGCTTCTACTTTCAATGTCAAATCAGGAATGATTCATAAGATTCAGTAAGCTAGTTTGAGGTGACAAACATGTATGTCCATATTGGTGATGATATTCTGGTTAGGGCAATAGATATTATTTTTATCTTGGATAAGCAGACAGCCGTATCTTCGGAAATTACAAAAGGATTTTTAGATGATCATCGTTTGACAAGCATTAATGCACAAAATAATGCCTATAAATCCATTGTAGTTACGAAAGATACTATCTATTTTTCCCCTATTGCATCAAATACATTAAAAAAACGTTCTTATAAATTAATGGTATAGGAGCTATTGATTAGGATAACAAAATGGTTCATTTCGTATGTGAATAGAAAGTAAGGTGATCGATATGTCAATGGAACAAAATCCAATTGAACAAGCGTATGATGAAAGCCAAATTCAGGTTTTAGAAGGATTAGAAGCTGTTCGTAAACGACCTGGCATGTATATAGGCTCTACTAGTGTAAAGGGGCTGCACCATTTAGTTTGGGAAATAGTCGATAATAGTATTGACGAAGCTTTGGCCGGGTTTTGCAGTGAAATAAACGTTATTATTGAAAAGGATAATAGTATTACTGTAAAAGATAATGGACGGGGGATTCCAGTAGGTATTCAAGAAAAAATGGGAAGACCTGCTGTGGAAGTAATTATGACCGTTCTGCATGCTGGTGGTAAATTTGGTGGCGGCGGATATAAAGTATCAGGAGGATTGCATGGTGTAGGTGCTTCTGTTGTAAATGCCCTTTCTACAGAATTAGAGGTTTTTGTTCATCGTGATGGCAATATTTATTACCAAAAATATAACAAAGGTGTGCCTAGCGCTGATTTGAAAATAATCGGGCAAAGTGAAGAAACAGGAACTATTACTCACTTTAAACCAGATGGCGAAATATTTAAAGAAACACTCGTTTATGAATATGAAACGCTTGCGAATAGAATTAGAGAGTTAGCTTTTTTAAATCGTAATATTCGCATTACGATTGAAGATAAAAGAGAAGGTTCCGAACAGAAAAAAGAGTATCATTATGAGGGCGGCATAAAATCATATGTGGAGCATTTAAATCGCAATAAGGATGTATTATTTGAGGAACCTATCTATATTGAGGGAGAAAAGGATGGAATATCAGTCGAAGTATCTCTGCAATATAATGATGGTTATACCGGAAATATATTTTCCTTTGCAAATAATATAAACACGCATGAGGGCGGTACACATGAGGCTGGATTTAAAACAGCTTTAACAAGAGCAATAAATGACTATGCTAGAAAAAATGGCATTTTAAAAGAGTCCGAATCTAATCTTTCAGGAGAAGATGTACGTGAGGGATTAGTTGCTATTGTTTCTGTAAAGCACCCAGATCCCCAATTTGAAGGACAAACAAAAACAAAACTAGGAAATTCAGAAGTGCGTGCCATTACAGATACAGTATTTGCAGATCATTTTGAGAAATTCCTATTAGAAAATCCGTCTGTTGCTAGAAAAATAGTCGATAAAGGGCAAATGGCATTGCGAGCCAGAATTGCTGCAAAAAAAGCGAGAGAGTTAACAAGACGAAAAAGCGCTCTAGAGGTATCTAGTTTGCCAGGAAAGTTAGCAGACTGTTCTTCTAAGGATCCAAGTATAAGCGAATTATTTATAGTAGAGGGAGATTCTGCAGGAGGCTCTGCTAAGCAGGGAAGAGATCGGCATTTCCAAGCAATCCTTCCTTTAAGGGGGAAAATTCTTAATGTAGAAAAGGCCCGATTAGACAGAATACTATCTAATAACGAAGTGCGGTCCATGATTACAGCAATAGGTACAGGGATTGGCGATGATTATGATATTTCTAAAGCCAGATACCAAAAGATTGTCATTATGACAGATGCCGATGTTGATGGTGCCCATATCCGTACACTATTATTGACTTTTTTCTATCGCTATATGAGAAAAATAGTAGAGGCAGGCTATATTTATATAGCACAACCACCACTTTATAAAGTACAGCAGGGAAAAAAGGTTGAATACGCATATAATCAAAATCAGCTTGATGAAATATTAGCATCCCTGCCAGCAGCTCCAAAACCTAATATACAACGCTATAAAGGACTTGGAGAAATGAATGCCGAACAGTTATGGGATACAACAATGGATCCTTCAACAAGAGTATTGCTTCAAGTAAGCATGGATGATGCTATTGAAGCAGATGAAACCTTTGAAATGTTAATGGGTGATAAAGTAGAACCGCGTAGAAACTTTATTGAAGAAAATGCTGTATATGTGAAAAACTTGGACGTCTAGCCATAATGTGACGAAACTAGTTTAAATAAATATAAGAAATATAATTTAGGATGCTAGAATGAATTCTAGCTTCTTGCGCTTTTCTGAAGGAGGTTCCTTGATTATGGCTGATATGCCTAATTCTCAAATAAAAGAAATAAATATTAGTAAAGAAATGCGTACCTCGTTTTTAGATTATGCAATGAGTGTAATTGTTTCCCGTGCTCTTCCAGATGTACGGGATGGCTTGAAGCCAGTTCATCGACGTATATTATATGCTATGCATGATTTGGGAATGCATTCCGATAAACCATATAAAAAATCCGCCCGTATTGTGGGAGAAGTAATTGGGAAGTATCATCCACATGGAGATAGTGCTGTCTACGAAACCATGGTGCGAATGGCGCAAGACTTTAACTATCGCTATATGCTGGTAGATGGACATGGGAATTTTGGCTCTGTTGATGGAGACTCGGCTGCAGCAATGCGTTATACAGAGGCAAGAATGTCAAAAATTGCAATGGAGCTTTTACGTGATATAAACAAAGATACAATTGATTATGATCCAAACTTTGATGGAGAAGAAAAAGAGCCGCGTGTATTGCCATCTCGTTTCCCAAATCTATTAATAAATGGAACGAGTGGAATAGCTGTTGGGATGGCAACCAATATTCCTCCACATCAATTAGGTGAAGTAATTGATGGAGTGTTGGCAGTAAGTAAAAATGAGGATATTACGATTCCAGAGCTTATGGAAATTATCCCTGGTCCTGACTTTCCAACATATGGGATGATTATTGGGAGAAGCGGAATACGAAAGGCGTATGAAACGGGCCGAGGGTCTATCACTATTCGTGCAAAAGTAGAAATTGAAGTAAAGCCAAGCGGGAAAGAAGTAATTATTGTTAAAGAAATTCCATATCAGGTGAACAAAGCGAAGTTAATTGAACGTATAGCAGAACTTGTTCGCGACAAAAAAATAGATGGCATTACAGATTTAAGAGATGAGTCAGACCGCAATGGTATGCGTATTGTTATTGAAGTTCGCAAAGATGCAAATGCAAATGTACTTCTAAATAACTTATATAAACAAACAGCTTTGCAGACAAGTTTCGGAATCAACCTTTTGGCATTAGTTGATGGCCAGCCAAAGGTTCTTAATTTAAAACAATGTTTATCTTATTATCTTGATCATCAAAAGGTAGTAATTAGAAGAAGAACTGAGTTTGAACTAAGAAAAGCAGAAGCGCGTGCCCATATTTTGGCAGGATTAAGAATTGCACTGGATCATCTAGATGAGGTCATTAGCTTGATTCGTAGTTCTGAAACGACGGAAATTGCCCGTGAAGGATTGATAACAAATTTTGATCTTTCTGAAAAACAAGCACAGGCTATTCTTGATATGCGCCTGCAGAGGTTGACAGGCCTAGAAAGAGAAAAAATCGAGGAAGAGTATCAATCATTAATGAAGTTAATTGGAGAGCTAAAATCGATTCTTGCAGATGAGGAAAAGGTTCTTGAAATTATTCGTGAAGAGCTGCTCGAATTAAAGGAAAGATTTAATGATAAACGCCGTACAGAAATTGTAGCAGGCGGAATAGAAAATATCGAGGATGAAGATTTAATCCCAGAAGAAAATATCATTATTACCTTAACCCATAATGGATATATTAAACGTCTGCCGGCATCTACTTATCGTGCACAAAAGCGTGGCGGGAGAGGTATTCAGGGAATGGGAACAAATGAAGATGACTTTGTTGAATTACTAAGTACAACTTCTACACACGATACTATTCTTTTCTTTACAAATAAAGGGAAAGTCTATCGTTTAAAAGGATATGAAATCCCCGAATTCAGTAGAACTGCTAAGGGAATTCCAATTATTAATCTACTGGGCGTAGAAAAAGATGAATGGGTAAATGCAATTATTCCAGTATCAGAATTTGTGGACGATTGGTACTTATTCTTTACAACGAAGGAAGGAATATCCAAACGCTCTCCACTTTCATCTTTTGCTAACATTCGCAACAATGGATTGATAGCCGTTAATTTAAGAGAAGGGGATGAATTAATATCCGTTCGTTTAACAGATGGTTCTAAAGATATTATTATAGGAACAAAAAATGGACTATTAATTCGCTTCCCTGAAACAGATGTACGTTCTATGGGAAGAACGGCTACTGGAGTAAAAGGAATAACCCTTTCTGCTAATGATGAAGTAGTAGGTATGGAAGTATTAGAGGAAAGCACAGAAATTTTAATTGTGACCAAATATGGTTTCGGAAAAAGAACTCCTGCTGAAGAGTACAGAATACAAGGAAGAGGCGGAAAAGGAATTAAAACTTGCAATATTACTGAAAAAAATGGCACATTAGTTTCCATGAAAGCAGTAACAGGTGACGAAGACTTAATGATTATTACAACAGGCGGTGTTTTAATCCGAATGGCTGTTAGTGATATATCTACTATGGGAAGAAACACCCAAGGAGTTAAGTTGATAAAACTTAATGAAAATGAAGATGAGTTTGTTGCTACAGTTGCAAAAGTTGAAAAGGAAGAAGAAGAGGAAGTCTCTTCTGATGATGCAACAGATGAAATTATAGAGCAGCCAGATCAAGAAACTTCCGCTACAGAAGAATAAAACGATAGAACTATCAAAAATGGTTCTAAACCTCTAAAGCAGATAGATAAAATCTGTTTTAGAGGTTTTTTATTTAGTACAGAGATATTAAGATATTTATTTTAGAAAAGGCAGAGGATAGAATCCTCTGGATAATTTAAATAGGGGAAAGTATCTCAGTTTAAAATTTGTTAACTTTCCCCAAAAAATAAAGTAAAATAATATAAATGTCTCAATTAAGGGTGAGGATTCTATGAAAGTTAACACAAATAATTTAAAAGCAGGCTGCATTTTAGCAGAGGCTGTATTTAGTCTTACATCAAAACCGATAATCAGTGCCAGAACTGTGCTGACATCCGAACACATTAGTCTTTTAAAAGCATTTTTAATTCAATCAGTTGTAATAGAAAATACACAGATTGATGGCAGTGAGTATATAGATTCATTATCTGAAAATATTCGAATAGAAAGGGAGCCACAAAAGGAAGAAGAGTTATTTTTTCAAAAATTTTTAAAAAGTGTACAACAATTTAAAAAGGAATTTATTTCTTGGCAGTCTGGGTTATCAGTGAATATTGCTAATATCCGATCCATACTTCTTCCTTTGTTAAAGGATATTGAGTCTGCGAGTAAGGAAATATTTTCTTTATATCACTTATCCAATAAAGAGGAATATATATATCAACATTCCGTAGCTGTTGCTGTGATCAGTGCTTATATTGCTCATAAGCTGAATTATGCTAAGGGAGAGATCATTCAAATTGCACTAGCAGGATGTTTAAGTGATGCTGGCATGGCTAGAGTCCGCCCACGCCTGTTGACAAAGGCAGAACCATTAACAGAAGAAGAATTCCAAGAAGTAAAGGAGCATACTAGATTAAGTTTGAAAATGATTCCAGAGCAAACGTTGATAAAAAATGATGCTAGATTATCCATCCTTCAGCATCACGAGAGATTAGATGGCAGCGGATATCCTTTGGGCAATAGCGATATAAAGATCCATCCCTATGCAAAGATAATAGCTGCGGCAGACACATTTCATGCGATGACATCTGAACGGCTTTATAGACAAAAACAATCCCCATTTAAAGTGTTAGAGCAGCTATATCAAGATTATTTTGGCAAATATGAATTAACTGTCCTTAATGCCCTTAGTTCGGGAATTATTCGTTATACTATTGGCAGTCTTGTTCGATTATCAAATGGAGATAAAGGAGAAATTTTATTTATTCAAGATAAATCGTCAACACGTCCTTTAATAAAGTTATTAGATAAAAAGGGGATTATTGATCTTGAAAAAAATAGACATCTTTTTATAGAAGAAATATTAGACTATAAATCGGGATTTTAATTTTTTAAAAAAAATACTATAAAACTATTGCAAAGATCAAATTTAGCAGATATAATAATACAAGTCAGCAAGTTAATTAATAAAAAATAACAAAAATGTTGACTGATTAATACTGATGTGGTATTATATAAAAAGTCGTTTGTGAAAACGATGAAATTGCTCTTTGAAAACTGAACAAACAAAACGTCAACAATATTCGTTTTATAACCCTCGTTGTAAAACGAAACAACAAGCAACAAAAAGCTAGAGTTTAGCATGAGCTAATCTTACTCTTTA
>Ga0182738_1001160_pt1 | contig 33717 bp, 28 predicted proteins | sample eDN5th30CBELigMG_FD_128876 | JGI IMG/M metagenome (GOLD analysis project Ga0182738, IMG submission 128876) | Enriched Miracle-Growth compost microbial communities from Emeryville, California, USA - eDNA 5th pass 30_C BE-Lig MG (version 2)... ...
AACGCCTGGCTCCAGAACTATGGACGCATTACGGTTCGTAAAGACCGCCTGGGTTCCATGTTCCTCGGCTGGGTTCAACTGGCTTGCCTGTTTACCATCCTTAAACGGTTTTGACGGAGCCTCCTGTTCTGCAAGCAGCACAGGACCGAAGGACTGGTCTTCACCATCCCCAAAGAAAAAACGACGACGGCTTTTCGTGGTCGATTTCTTCTCGGAACTTACGAACGTGAAGAAATCTTTTTCGTCAAGAAATATATACGCCCTGAACACAAGGTGCTGGAACTGGGAGCATGCATTGGTGTGCTGTCCTGCATCACCAACTCTCGACTGAAAGATCCTTCACAGCACGTAATTGTCGAGGCCAATTCAGAATTAATTCCTTACCTTGAACTCAATCGCAATCAGAACAACTGCAGGTTTTCGATCGAGAATTGCCTCGTCTCACGAACCATGGATGGCACATTTTACCTGCATGACATGATCGTGAGTAGCAGCGCCGAGAGGAAAACCGGCCGCGAAATCAGAGTTCCCGTTCGAACGGTGGAAGAGATTTCGCAGCAGTCAGGGATCCAGTTCGACACCCTCATCATGGATATTGAAGGGGGAGAATTGGCCTTTCTGAGTGAGAATCAGGAATTCGTTCGGTCCCTGAAGCTTGCGATCATCGAATTCCACGACTTTATGATTGGCGAAGAAAAGATTGCCGAGTGCCGCAAGCTGCTCAGTCAGGCAGGCCTGGTCAAAGCAGATGTGCAGGGGTCTGTCGAGGTGTGGATACGCCAGTGAGATGACCAAGGTCACCGCAAATCAATAAAAATCTCGGCCAGCTCCCGCTATGAGGCCCCCCTTCCCTGCGAACCAAAGCCGCTTCGAAACAATCAGCATTCCATCTTCCCGTCCCGCAGAGCGGCAGTATCTGTTGCCAGTACAATCAATTGCATGACAACTGCTGCAGATACTCTGCGTTGAATGCCGGGCTCGTCTCGCGCAGAGGGGGCCTCTGATTTCTCCCCGGCAAAGTGACGCGGGGGATCAAAGGAAAGACAATCCGCGAATTGCTGAGGGAGTTTCGTCATCTGCAAGGCCGTGCCGGGGCCGCCACCTGCAGGCACAAGGAGGCATCGTGACATTGAGAAAATACAGTCATCGATGAGGTGGCCATGGAGCCCATTTGACTTCAGGCAGAAATCGAGCCTCCGGACGGGGGCAACAATTTTCTGGTGACCAGACCTCCCCGACCCCAAAATCCAGCCCCCCCCCCGTTTCCTGGTCCGAATTCCAGGGGCCACTTCAGGTGCCGAGGTGATGTCACAAGCCAGTTTCACTGACCACCTTGAATAATGTTTGAATAATGCATCTTTCGGACGTGCTCTAATCCTTTTCGTCGGTGACTTCGGGCCAGAGTGCGGGAAATTTCCGATTGATTTCCGAAACATAGATGGCTGCGAATGGCATCGCGTGGCGCAGGCGGTCAAGTTGCTCCTCGGAAATCCGGGAGTTGTGGAGCACCAGCGTATTCAGCCATGGCATCGTGCTGAGCTGCTGCTGTACCTGGCTGGACATCCCTTCTGAGCCAAACGTCAGGTTGAGATGGGCAATCTCCCTGTTGTTCGCCAGTGAACCCAGCACGCGGGCCTGATCCACATCCGGGGATATCTCAACAGTTCCGGAGATCGGCAGGTTGGACAGAGTGGCCAGTTCCGCGTCGGTCAGGTCCACCCCGGCGGCAAATGTAACCTGCTCAATCACCATCGGAGGGCCGGATTGGAGTTCCTCGCGGGTCAACAAATGAAATCGAGACTTCCCCAAAGGCCAGAGTGAACCATGAAATTCAACGCCTCTTGATTCGAGTTGCAGCAGGGCATCGCGGGAAGGATCGCTTCCAAGACTGCGGGATTCCCCTTCCAGAATGACACGCGCATAAGGGTTGAGAGCCTGAAGTTCCTCCACGGCTGCGTCGCTGACAGAACCATAAGTCACGGAGATCGTCCGGAGTTGCGACCAGTTCGCCAGCCGCTTGAGATTGTCGTCCTGAGCGTTTTCGATCCGCAGGGATCGAATATAAGGCAGACTCTGCAGATCCATGCAGGCCTGGATAAAATCATGATGGAGCCGCATCGAACTCAAACAGGTGAGCTGCCTGAGTGGCGCAATCGACGGTGCCAATGACTGGCCTCCGGAAATGGCGATCTGACGAAGACGCCTGCACCGGGCAATTTCGTTGAAGGTCGCCGTATTCGGAATGGACTGAGTGAGATTCAACGACACCAGGCTCCTGAGTTGATTGAGGGAATCTGCAAACCCTGTCGTGAGTGCCGTTGAGGATACCTCAATGCGGTAAATGAAAAACCGCTCGGCAGGGAACGGATCTGTCGCCATGATTCTCTTCGAATGCGGTGAATCAGGAGATCCCAGGAAAACATCCATTTGCCCCCCGGCTTTCTGAACCTGAGTGGCAACGTCGCGGTCGATGTCGACCGGGATGGGTGGCTTTTCGACTGTGGGGACAGGGGGAACACCAATACTGGAAATCGTCGTGGGTGCGGAAGTGACCATCTCCACCTGTTCCCCTGTCGTTTCAATGCGTGTGGTTGTGCCATCCTGCTGGGTGATGGTGATGATAATGACTGCCGCGAACAGTGCGGCTGCCGCTCCCCCGACGCCCCGGATGAACCAGCGGGGAATTCTGCCAGGCGGTCTGCCGGCTGATTCCGCGGAACGATAGACCTCGGTTGGAATCGTGTCGCCGATCGACGACTGCGTTCCGGTGGATGCCACTGATTTGGCTGGACCGGATTCCGTGAGACCCATCGCAAATAGTCGCGACAGATCCGCCCCGCTGGCCCAGGGAGCCAGGGCCTCGGCAAGTGCCTGTGGAGGAGTGATGCGCAGTCCCGGGTTCTTCTCCAGCAGCTGCCTGATGATTGCCGCCAGTTCCGCGGGACAGTCCGGTCGCAACTCACGGACATCGGGTGCCGGTTCATTGACCAGCATCATGAGCTTGATGACGACCGTCGTCGGCTGCTGGCTTCCGAACGGCGCCCGCCCAGTCAGCAGTTTGAACAGTGTTGCCCCGAGACTGTAAAGGTCGGCCCGGATATCGACTTTGTGCGTGTCGTAACTCTGCTCGGGGGCCATATAGTCAATGGTCCCCATGACCTGACCGGTCGAAGTCAACTCATCAGTCGGATCGACCGTGGATTCGTCCAGCAAGGCCAGCCCCAGGTCGAGAATTTTGACCGTGGGATCCGCCCCGCGACGGGGACGCGTCAGCATCAGGTTTGAGGGTTTAATGTCTCGGTGAACCTGACCATGCTCACTGGCATGTTGCAACCCCTGCGCCGCTTGCCGGATCAGTTCACAAGCCTCGGCCACCGGAAGGGGGCCCGTCTGTCGGACCAGCGTGGCCAGGTCCACACCGTCGACCAGTTCCATGACCAGATAGTGAGTGCCGTTGATCTCACCGGCATCATGGGCGGCCACAATATTGGGGTGATCCAGTTGCCCGACGGCCCGCATTTCCCGTTCAAAACGAGCGACCGCGTGACGGTCCTGCAGCCGCTCTCCCGGCAGAACCTTCAGGGCAACGACTTTTCCCAGCTTGCGATGCCGGGCCTGGTAAACGGCCCCCATGCCTCCCTGACCCAGCAGGCTCAGCAATTCGTATTGTCCATACATTCCCAGCGGAAGCGGTTCCGGTCCCGTCCCTGACGGGGCTGCCGATTCCCGGGCCTGTTGAGCGAGAGCGACCGCCAATTCCACGGCTCGCCCGCATGAAGACTCGGAGAGGAACTGGTCAGATTCAGGATGCTGCTGCAAACGCTCTTGCAGGGTCTGGAGTTCCGCCTGCAAGGATTCCAGAGCCGGATTGCGAGAGCTCAGCGGAGTCTCTTCGGCATCAATCAGTTGGGTAAACAGTTCGTCCGAAGGTTCGCTGTTCTGTTCAGTCATGGTTCCAGTGCATCTCCAGGGAATCGCCAAAAGCAGGGACTCTGCAGCAAGTGTGTCCTCTGGTTTCGCAGTTCTGGGCTGGCGACAGGTTCGTTCATGGCACCTGCGGCGAGAGAGTTTCTTTCCTGAAATATTCCTCCAGTAGAAATAACGGACCCGCGCCACTCGCTCCCCGAAACAGCCGAAGAATCAGAATCTGACGTGACAGGATTGTTGATTATCGGTCGGCCAGTAACTCCCGCAGTTGACACAAGATCCGATATTTTGCCTGACGGACCGCGCGGGGAGTCATTCCCAGATCCTGGGCGATATCGACTGCCGCCTCGCCCTGGACTGTCCTCCGCCAGAATGCCTCCCAGGTTGACGGATCGACACGATCCCGGATGAGTGCCGCGGCACGGTGAGCCAGGGAGACTTCCAGCTCATTCGGCTCAGGCAGGTTTTCCTGAAGTTCCTTCACGGCAATCTGATTCAGTTGCTGAATTCCGGCCTCGCCTCCAATTGCGGTCACCTCCGTGGCCTGCCGACGTCGAAAGTCATGCACCAAATTTCGAGTCACGGTCCAGAGCCACCCTCGAAAAGAGGATTTTTTCCGGTCCTTGGAGAAGCCGGTGATTTTTCGCAGGAGCGTGACGAAGACTTCCTGAACAAGATCCTCGGCGGCTTCAGGAGTGATTCCGGCAATGCGGACCCAGCGATAAACGAGCGGAGCATAGAGTTGCGCCATCAGCGTCCACGCCTCCGGCTCACGAGCCTGGGCCCGGCGGATCAAAGTCAGAGACGTGGAAAGACTCGCCTCGGAGCCCGACATCGATATGAGTACTCGCGGAGAAGGAAAGGCGATGTGTCGCCTGCATCTTGAAGTTTGAAGGAGGGATTAGCAAGATTGGTGATGCAGAAAGAGCCTGAAGAGAATCAGAATTGGCCGGGTTCACCACTGCTGATCCCTGGGAAATATCCCTGGGAAATGGAGGGAATCACCTGCGCCCGAGGGCCCGGGACGGGGACAAACCATATGTCACCATACTGGGACCGGGTGCCCGCCGGGTGGCAGAAGAGCAGAAACACACAACGAGTCCCCGGCTCGAATCAGCAGCAACGGTCCGGCACATGAATCAGGATGCGTTTTCACTGGCTCTGGAGACGATTCGCCGCAAGCATTTTGCACGACCGCCTGCCAGTCTCGAAGACCTGCAGGCGGCCGAGGCCAGAGGAGTCCCGGAACCGCTGCTTCATGTCTATCGGCAGATGAACGGGGCTTTCCTGTGTTCAGGCGAGGACTTTCGCGCCCCGAATGGGCAGCAATTCCGGTTTCGAATTCCGGCATGCACTGAAATTCGCATGGTCTGGGACAACGGATATTGCTGTCGAAAGTCCCCTCTGGAATCTCGATTGAAACAATGGCCGGCGTTTCTGGATGACTGCGACGGAAACTGGGTTGCACTCAGCGAAGCGGATGACGGGCATCGGGTCATCGACATCTTTCACGAAACAGCAGGCGAGCCGGGATCTCACAAGGTCATCAGCCCGGATCTGGCAACGTTCCTGATGTTGCTGTTGAAGTCGAATCAGGCCTTCTGGCTCGATTCCCCTTCAACAGGCAAGGCAGAATGGATCTGAACGCCTGCGCGGCTGCTCCGGCTGCCATGCCAGCTGCCGCGTCTGCACTGCCAGCGGGCCATGCTTCGCCCCAAACGGCTCTCGTTCCCCCTGCTCCGCATCAATTTCTCCGGTCACATTTGCAGCTGCAGGCCCTGACGGACGATACTCGACGTTTTCCCTGGCAGATGCGATGGAGGACCTTTCTTTCATGAGTACAACCGACGCTCCGGAGCTGTTGATCGACAGGCAGGCAGGCGGACTGGTGCGATTGACATTGAACCGCCCTGGCCGGCGGCACGCCTTGTCCCTATCCCTGCTGCAGGCACTGGGGCAGGCGCTGGTGAACATTGCCGACGACCCGGAAGCCCGCGTAGTGGTGATCGCCTCGTCCGGGCCGGTCTTTTCTTCCGGGCACGATCTGGGAGAAATGCGCGACCGTTCGCAGGCAGACTACAGCGCTCTTTTTGCCACCTGCGCCGACGTCATGCAGAAAATCCGGACATTACCGGTGCCGGTGATTGCCCGGGTGCAGGGCTTCGCGACCGCGGCCGGTTGCCAGCTGGTTGCCGCCTGTGATCTGGCCGTTGCCAGCGACAAAGCCCAGTTCGCTACTCCGGGCGTCCGCATCGGCCTGTTCTGCACCACTCCCATGGTGCCGCTCGTCCGTGCGGTTCCCTCGAAAATTGCCATGGAAATGCTGCTCACCGGACAGCCGCTCAGCGCACAGCGTGCCCTGGCAGCCGGGCTGGTCAATGCGATTGCGCCGGACGATCAGCTGGATCAGATCATTCAGCAATATGCCGACGCCATTCTCGCTTCGAGCCCGCAGGTGATAGCATTGGGCAAACGCGAATTCTATCAGCAGCGGCAGATGGAAGAATCGGCCGCATACGATCGGGCTGTCACCGTCATGACGCACAATGCCTGCCTGCCGGATGCCCAGGAAGGCATCGCCGCCTTTCTGGAAAAGCGGCCTCCGGTCTGGGAATCGGCCGCCCGGCAGTAGTTCGCTGCGGCAACGTGCATCGATGTTGCCGGCTCGATACACTCAACTTCTTGCGGGCTGGTTTCCAGACAGAACAGCGTGGCAAACGGTCCGCCCCGTTCTTTCACGCGGCAATCGGCATTTCATTTATCGAACACGGCCTGCAGCCAGGACATTCCTGCAGGCGGACACAGAACAGAGCAGACTGCTCGAAGGACGGCTCGCATGGGAATCACGCGGATTCAGCTCGACGCCACGCTCGATGAACTCCGGCTTCCGGAAATGGAAACCCTGCTCGACGGTCGCCAGCAGAAAAAGATTGCCGGACGTGATGACTGGGCCATCCGTACCGGCACCTTCTGGACCGGCCCTTCGGCAGGTGTGGAAGTTGTGGAACTCTGCAACGGTCCGTTGTCGATTTATGTCCTGCCCACCCGGGGAATGGGAATCTGGAAAGCCCGATATGAAGAACTGACACTGGGCTGGCAGTCGGCGGTTCCTCACCCGGTCCACCCGCATTATGTCAACCTGCACAGCCGCAACGGCCTGGGCTGGCTCGACGGCTTCAATGAACTGCTCTGCCGCTGCGGCCTGGCATCCAATGGCCCTCCCGGGCACGATGACGGAGCGAAATCCCCGCTGGAATCTGATCTCACGCTGCACGGAAAGATTGCCAATCTGCCGGCTCATGATGTGGAACTGTTCGTCGATGACGAAACCCAGACCATCGGCGTCACCGGGATCGTCAGCGAATGCTCCCTGTTCGGACCGCAGCTGCAGCTGCGGTCGACAATCAGCACCAAAGTCGGCAGTGACACCATCGATATTCTCGATGAGGTGACAAATGTCGGCCCGGAAACCAGTGAGATGCAGCTGCTGTATCACGCGAATTTCGGCCGCCCTTTCCTGGAAGAAGGCTCGCAGGTGGAATGTGCCGCCGACCGTGTCATTCCGCGTGATTCTCAGGCGGCGGAAGGGGTGCGAACGCATACCAGCTGTCTGGGGCCGACCAATGGATTCGCCGAGCAGGTGTACTATTACCAGTTGCGTGCCGATACCGATGGACAGACCCGCGCCCTGCTGAAGAACCGGGCCGGAGACCGGGCCGTCAGCCTGGCATTCAATATCAGTCAGCTTCCCTGCTTTTCCGTCTGGAAGTGTACCCAGGACGAACGAGCCGGCTATGTGGCCGGGCTCGAACCGGCGACGAATTATCCCAACTTCAAAACCTTCGAGCGCCATCACGGTCGGGTGGTGCAGCTCCCCTCGGGGAAAACCTATACTTCTGCCCTGCAGATTCAGATTCACGACAATAGCGAATCAGTCGCGGCCTGCAGTGCCCAGATCAAATCGTTGCAGGGAACAGGCGAACCACGACTGCACTCGCACCCGGCCTCGCCTTATTGTCCGATTGATTAGAGCCGGTGGCTTTTTCCGGATATTCCCGGATGCACTCGCTGACGCGTCGTGTTCTGACAGATGCTCGTACTCTGATGAAGCTGTCTGAGCGCGCAGCATCATCCTGTATATTTTTGTGACTCGCAGACTCTTCGTGTTCTGGCTCTCACGCCTGCTCCATGGTCATGATCGACCTGCACACGGCACATGAACTGCTCAAGCCGCACGGCACGCCTGATGCCGCAGCGCTTGCCGCACTTCAGGCGGTCGGGTTCGAAGACCTGCCAGGAGCCCTGCATCGCTTTCAGTTGCTGTGCGAAAATGATATGCAGCGCAAGCTGTGTGCCGAACTGATGCCAGCCCTGCTGTATGCCATGACCGATGCGGCCAGTGCCGATCTGTCCCTGCTGAATCTGCAGCGTCTGCTCGATGCCTCCGACGACAAACGCCGACTGATCTCCTGGCTGCTGCAGCAGCCGCGCGCGGTGGAAATTCTCGTTAAGCTGTTTGTCGGCAGCCAGTTCCTGACCGAAATTCTGCTGCGGAACCCGCAATACCTTGACCGTCTGGTCGAACACAAACGGCTGGCCGAATTCAAAAGCCGGCTCGATTTCTTCGAGCATGGCCAGAGCAGCATCCCCGACGGTGCCCTGCTGCCGGTCGTCATGGATCAGCTCCGCCGGTTTCAGCAATGGGAACTGCTGCGACTGGCCGCCTGCGACACCTTCGGGCTGATGGACCTGAAAACCGTCACCCTGCAGCTGGCCCTGCTGGCCGATGGACTGGTGCAGATTGCCTTGAACCATGTGGCCGCCATGGCCGGGCTGCCGCTGCAGGGGTTTGTCGTACTCGCCTTCGGCAAGCTGGGAGGAGAAGAACTCAACTACAGCTCGGACATCGATCTGGTGTTTGTCTGCAGCCGGGAAGCCGAACGCTACTGGAATCTCGGGCAGAAGCTCATTCGCACGCTGGCCGATGTCACCGAACTTGGATTCCTGTATCGCGTCGACATGCGGCTGCGTCCCTGGGGAGATGCCGGCCCGCTGGTCACGACCGCCGAGGCCTATCTTTCTTACCTGCAGCGACATGGCCAGCTCTGGGAAAAACAGGCACTCATGAAAGCTCGTCCCATTGCCGGGGATCTGGAATTCGGGCAGGCGGTGCTGCGGCAGCTCGAACCCTGCCTGTTCGATGTGGAACCGGATACAGCCCGACACGGCATCTGGGAAGCGAAACAGAAAATCGAAGAGCAGCTGCGTCGCCGGGGACATCACTGGGGAGAAGTCAAAGGGGGACCTGGCGGAATCCGCGATGTCGAATTTGTCACGCAGTTCCTGCAGTTGACGCATGGGGGCACCTGCCCGGCCGTCCGCACGCGCAACACCCTCGACGGGCTGGCCCGCCTGGCTGATCAGGGCTGGATTCTGCCGGAAGAATATCGCCGCCTCACCGATGGCTACATCATCCTGCGCACCATCGAACACGCATTGCAGCTGCTGCACAACCAGCAGGCCCATCAGCTCCCCCGCTCAGAACGGCAGCTGGCCTATCTGGCGCGGCGGCTCGATTTTCCGGATACCAGAACATTTCTCGATCAGTACGAAATGCATTCGAAATCGGTGCGCGAAATTTTCGAACGCTATCTCAAAGAAGCCTCCCCTCCTGCTGCGCCGCAACCGATCGTGTCGACATCGGCCGATGCTCATTTCGGGCCGGCCGCGGCCTCGTACCATGAACTGTTCACTCCGGAAGAGGAGCAGCAGCATCTCGCCCTGCTCAATCAGCTGGGGCCCGATCAGCTGGTGCGGCTGGCCGTCAGCGAGGCCGGAGAAAACCGGCAGCAGGTCACCCTGGTCGGCGTCGACTGCCTGGGCGAACTCGCGGCGATCTGCGGACTGCTGTTCGCCGAAGGATTCGACATCATTTCCGGCAACATCTTCACCGGGGCCGAAGTCGAAACCCCGGTCGATCCTCAACGGAATTCCCTGCCAAATTCAAATTCCCTGTCAAATTCCCTGCCGCAAACCCGGTCACGCCGGGCCGGCAGCAAAAAGCTGGCCCGGAAATTTGTGAACACGTTTCTGGTCCGCCGAGCCGACCCAACCTCTGTGGCTCCGCATTCCCCCGAGTTCTGGGCCGGATTCGAAAGCCAGCTCAATGAGCTCCTGCTGCTCTCTGTGCGCCGCGGAGTGCGCGAAGCCCAGGGACGTCTGGCCGAACGGGTGGCCGAAGCGGTCGGCCGAACGTCCCGGGAACAGGTCGGGCTGCTGCCGCTGAAAATCCGGATCGATCAGGGGAGTCAGGCCACCGTGCTGCAGATCGAAGGGGAAGACACGCCCGGTTTTCTGTATGAACTGACCAACGCCATTGCCATCAGCGGGTTGTCGATCAGCCGCATGTCCGTGCAGTCTGTCGGTCAGCGCGTCGCCGACACACTGCATGTTGTGGACCAGCACAACCGCCGGATTCTGAACGAGGAACGGCTGAACGAACTGCGTGCCGCCATTGTGCTGATCAAGCACTTCACTCATCTGCTGCCGCAGTCTCCTCATCCGGCCAATGCTCAGATTCATTTTCAGCAGTTTCTCGAAAATCTGTTTCTGCGGCCCAACTGGCTCGAACAGCTCAGCCCGCTGGAAGACTCGGAAGTTCTGGGAGCCCTGGCCACGCTGCTGGGCATCAGCGATTTTCTCTGGGACGACTTTCTGCGTTTGCAGCATGAAAACCTGTTTCCGGTCGTCACCAATGTGGACGGCCTGCAGCAGCCTCGAAGCCGTGTCGCTCTGCAGCAAGATCTTCAGCAGCAGTTGCAGCAGGCTCCAGCCGATCGACAGATCGAAGTGCTCAATGCCTTCAAAGATCGTGAAATGATGCGCACCGACATGCGGCATATTCTCGGCCTGCAGGGCAAATTCGGCATGTTCGGGCGGGAACTCACCGTGGTCGCCGAAGTCATTGTCGAGGCCGCCTGGCAAATCGGCATGCAGGAACTGCAGGCTGTTCACGGCATCCCACGCCAGGCGGACGGACAACCGGCCCGGCTCAGCCTGTGTGCCCTGGGCAAGTTTGGCGGGCAGGAACTGGGGTATGCCTCGGACATCGAACTGATGTTCATTTATGATGGAGAAGGCGAAACGGACGGGCCAGAGCCGATTTCCAATCTCGATTTTTTCCAACGGCTGGTGCATCTGTTCCGGCGTTCCATCCGTTCCAAACGCAAAGGCATCTTCGAAGTCGATCTGCGCCTGCGTCCTTACGGGAAAGCCGGCAGCCTGGCCGTCTCGCTCGAGTCATTCACCCGCTATTTTGAACCGGCCGGGCCAGCGTGGCCGTTTGAGCGGCAGGCTCTGGTGAAGCTCCGACCGATCTGTGGCGACCCGCAGCTGGGCCAGCAGATTCTTGCCCTGCGGGATGAACTGCTCTTTCGCGGAGAACCGTTCGATGTCGCAGCCATGCGCGCCATGCGGGAAAAACAGGTCCGCCAGCTGGTTCGGGCCGGCACGTTCAACGCCAAACTCAGCCCCGGCGGCCTGGTGGACTGTGAATATCTGGTCCAGGGCCTGCAGATCACCTTCGGGCATCTCGACCCGGCGATTCGCGAACCCCATACCCGAGAAGCCATGAAGGCGCTGGAGGCCTATGGACTGCTGCCCGGAGAGATGCGAGTTGGCCTGCGGGATGCCTATCGTTTTCTGCGCCGGGTGATTGATGCCTTGCGCGTGGTCCGGGGAGATGCCAGCGACCTGACCGTGCCCTCGGACGACAGTGAAGAATTTGTCTTTCTTGCCCGCCGGCTGGGATATCGGTCCAACGTCCGGCAGTTGCAGGCGGACTTCGAGCGCCACACACGCTCCGTGGCCGAAGTCTCGGCCGCATTGCCCCGGCTGCTGCTGCAGCAGCCGCCGAGACGACACTCCTGACAGCGTGCATCTTCCGCCCACAGCCCGGCGTCTGGACAGGCAGAAATTTCCGTCAGAAAATGAACCTGAATTTCCGGCCTGAGCTGGAATGCACTCAGAGTTTGATCCGGTTGAAAGACAAATCCGTTCAGATCACAGCCGGAACTTCGACAGCATTTATTCCGGATCGCCGCGAATATTTTCGCCCTTGCAGGGGCCGTTTTGTTGCCGCGACACGCCTGGGACATTGTTCCTGTAAGAGGTTTTGAAAAGGCAAAGGGCTCATGATGACGACACCCGCAGCAGCCGGCAGGACTCCCCCAGCCATGATTCAGGCAATCCGCACAATGGGCACCATTGTCCGGCTGGAACCGTCTGACTGGTCAGAACTGGCCTGGCGTCGGGAGGAACCGCTGGTGGTGCATACCACATCCTGGTTCTTTGGAACTCAGCACCGCTATCTGCTGCCCTATAAAGGGCTGACGTTCTATACGGTTTCCCGGAGCGTAATTGAACTGCCGGATGATGTGGAACTGGTTGAAGCCGACCGATTCTGGATTCCAGGCAACATCTGAGCAGAGCGCCACGCTTCCGCAACTGCACTCTCTATGCGTCTCAATAGAGCACACCGCGTCAGCAAGTACATTTCTCACGACATCTCAGCAGAGCGCGATACGCCAGAAAATTCAGTTTTCAGTTTTCAGTTTTCAGCTTTCGAATCCCATTGTCCCATCGCCCGATACGCCGCCACGAACAGACAGCCCCAGACGGCATCCAGCATCGCCGCGCCGAACATCATCCACGACAGACGCCACTGCAGCAGCAGCACCACCGCCGCGCCGGCAAACGAAAACTTCTCGATCAGCGAAACCAGCATCACCGGGCGATAACGCTTCGGGTCGTAAGCAATCAGCAGAAACATCACCTGCCAGGCGACGGCCACTCCAATGAATCCATAATAGAACTCCGGATGCGTAATCGCCGGAGGAGCCAGCCGGTTCATGGTCGCTTCCAGAAAATACTGCGGCAGCAAAACCAGCAGGCCATAAATGCCTGCACAGCCATAAATCACGCGCGCCAGTTTCATGTCCGGATCTTTCTGAAGCTCGGATTTCGTGACCTTCTGATAACCTGACAGCCCCCAAACCGCTGACCGGCAGTTTCAGCATCGGTTCAGGCAGGAGGCGCACCGTCGGAGGAGTCGACTTCCTCCGGCAGGCGCACCTGAATGGCGTCCCCTTCCAGGCGAACTTCATAGCAGCCGCATTTCAGCTTAGACTTCGGGCTGTCGAGCCAGCGGCCGTCTTCCACGCTGAACCGCCATGCATGCCAGGGACAAATGACCGCGCCATTTTCGACCCAGCCGCCGGAGAGTTGCGCCCCCATGTGCGGGCACACGTCATCCAGCGCATAATATTGCCCGTTGCTGAAGAACACGGCAATCAGCTTGCCACCAATAGTGAACGGCCGTCCCTCTCCTTCCGGAATTTCTCCCTGCCGGGCGACGGTCACAAACTCACTCATGTCAGGCCTGCCTGTTTCCGGAATTCTTTCTGTTCCCTGCTCTCGCGAGATCAGGGAAGGTGGACAACCATTTCCCCCGGCGCTCCCGTCAGATGACCCGTTGAGAACCGCCCGGCATCTGCTTGAAATTCCGGGACGCACACAGAACGGCCTTTCTGTGACCCTGAAAAGCAGCCCCGAAAAAAGAAGATGCAGCCGGCACGGAAAAACCGACACCGACTGCATGCAAATCTTCACGGAACAACGCCTGGGCCGGCAACCTGTGAAATCAGATTCACGAGTGCCCGACGGCAGCAGACGTCATTCCCGCAGAGAACGAATAACGTCTGTTATGCGTCCTGTCCCAGCACGATCAGGGTGAAGCCTTTGACTTTCAGCCCGTTCTCGGCCAGGATCTGCCGGACGGTCTTGGAATCGTCTTTGGCGAAAAGCTGTTCGGTCAGCACGCCGGCCGTTTCGCGGAAGAAGACCCCCATTTTGCCGTCGACGATCTTTTCGATGACGTTTTCCGGCTTCTTGGTAGCGCGGGCTTCTTCGACAAGGCGTTCGCGTTCGGCCTTCACGGCAGCCGGATCGGCCTGTTCCACAGTCGCCACGGTCGGCTTCATGGCTGCAATGTGCATGGCCACGTCCCGCAGAACCGCGAGATCCTTGGGAGTCCCTTCGGCTTCGAACAACACGGCGGTTTTGCCGTCGTGATGCACATACACGCCGACCGGGCCGGCCGCCTTCGCCAGACGGTTGACGACGATCTTTTCACGAATCTTGTTGACGGTGGCTTCGTACAGTTCCCGCAATGAGCCGGAGCCGTTGGGGTTCTGCTGATCGAGCAGAGCTTCTCCGCTTTCGACGCCGGAACCATTGTAAAGCCGTTCGACCAGGGCATTGCCCAGTGCGGCAAGTGCTTCGCTGCCGGCCACCGGAGCGGATTCACAGAGCACTTCCACGGCGGCGGCCTGGCTGCCGTCCGGAGCGATTTTTGTGAAGACCCGGCCTTCGAGTGTGGCATTGGTGGCGCGCTTGCCGATCACCTTGCCCACCTGTTCCTGCAGAATCTGGATCGCCTTGGCTTCGTCGCCATCGGCTTCAATCAGAGCCTTCTTGCAGTCCATCATCGGCAGATCGGTTTTTTCTCGCAGCAATTTGACTGCGGCGGCGGTGACTTCGGCCATGGCGGCCCTCCTCCCTCAACGGATAAATAGTGTGTCTACGGCAAATGTGGCTGGGTGGCGGCGGATGCCGGGCCGTGAGCAAGGATGATCCTTCAACCAGTGGCCTCCGGCATTCAGAACGCACCAAGACAGGCGCGGAAAATCGCCAGCGGCGGTATTCTTGCGAAAAACCTCGGCCCGGACAACTCGACCGCAGACAATTCAGGCAATTCGCCCAGTCCCCTCACCCTGAGCCCGACAGAATCATAACCCCTTCCCAGGTCATCAGATACACCGCCCCTTCCAGAAAGGAGACGGCCGACAGAGGATTTCCTGCATTTCCTGCCGGGCTTTCTGGTGGAAACTGGACACCTGCTGACCTTGCGGATCAAAACAATGGAAAGGGAGTCCCCGCCCCCTTTGGAACCGCCCAGCCGGAAGGAATCGCGCAGCCGGCTGCGCCCCCTGCCACACCCAGCTCTTTCCCGAATCCTCACGATGCCGGCATCATCGCCTGAGCGGCCGCGGCAAGTTCGTCCGGCGGCACATCCCGAACGTGTGTGGCCAGCGACCAGTTGTGCCCATAGGGATCCACGACGACGCAGTACCGGTCTCCCCAGAACATGTCGGTCGGTTCCAGCAGAGCGGTGGCTCCGGCGGCAATCGCCTGCTGGAAGGCAGCGTCGCAATCGTTGACATAACGATGAATCGTCACCGGCGAGCCTCCCAGTGCCAGGGGATGAACCGCTTTGCCTCCCCGACATTCCGGGAAATCATCGGCCAGCATGATCATGTTTCCATCGATCGTGATGGCGGCATGCATGATCCGCTTGCCGTCCCCGGCCAGCAGGCGGCTCATCTCCTGTGCGTTGAAGGCCTGTTGATAAAACTCAATGGCCCCGGCACAGCCTTGAATCGCCAGATGGGGAATCAGCGCCCGGGTCTGTTCACAGGTCGGCCTGGAATTGGACATGGGAGGACCTCAATTTTTCAGGGAGGGTGGACACGAAGAGATTGCCAGCGCAACGCCGATTTTATCAGTTCCTGTCGATTCGACGAGGACCGGGGAACCAGACTGGCCCCGGAAATTGCGAGATGCCGGAAACCGTCTACAATTTCCGGCCGGATCTTTCTGTCTGAAATCAAATCGCAGGAGTGCGAACCGATGAATGCCGTCGCCGGAAAAGAGATTCTGACAATCGTCACCGGCGGAGTGGCGGCCTATAAGTCGGCAGACCTGGTCAGCAAACTGATGCAGGCCGGGGCCAGGGTGACGGTGGTGATGACTCCTTCCGCCCGTCAGTTCATCGGAGCAACCACATTTCAGGCCCTGACGAACCGCCCGGTCTACTGCGAGCTGTTTTCTCCGCAGGAACATTTTCTGGGAGAGCATATCGGGCTGGCGCGTCGCGCAGAACTGCTGATCATCGCCCCCGCCACGGCAGACTTTCTGGCCAAGATGGCGCACGGACTGGCCGATGATCTGGCTTCCACGCTGGTGCTGGCGGTCACCTGTCCGGTTCTGGCCGCTCCGGCTATGAACAATGAGATGTGGAGCAAGCCGGCAGTGCAGCGCAACCTGAAACTGCTCGAAGAAGATGGAATCAGACTGGTCGGGCCTGGCTCCGGCTGGCTGAGTTGCGGAGCCATTGGCCCGGGACGGATGGCGGAACCGGCGGAAATTCTTCCGGCCGTCCAGACCCTGTTGGCCCCGACAGCGATTGTCTGAGTCACCGCGCCTGGCCGTTTCTCCAGATTTGTCTGCTCCGCGCGGCGAGTGACGTGTCCTCCCGGGCATGCCGTATCAGCTCAAGTCCCAACGAGAATCACCTGCTCTCAAGAAGACGCAATTCTTCCCGGCGGATGCCAAGCGTGAGAGATCGCAAACGGCCTTCCTTCAGAACTCCCGCCCCTTCTCTTCAATCCTCTTGATCAATCCCCCGAGGATTTGCGGGCGGATGGGGGGGTGACTTTCCGGATGGATTTTCGAGGCGGCTTCTGACAGTGCGGGCAATAGAATGTGCTTCGCTGGGCCTGAACGATGCGCAGAATTGTGCCGCGCGAACAGGTCCGGCAGGCCCCTCCTTCTTTGGCATACACGCGGTGCTGATTCTGATAGCTGCCATCCTGATTCAGCACATTGCGATAGGTGCCGTCTCCCAGGGTCGAACCTTCATGTTCAATGGCGGCCAGCAGAATTTCCTGCGTGGCCGCGTGCAGTCGCGTCACATGGGCCCGACTCAGCGTTTCTGAAGAAGTGCCGGGATGAATCCCTGCCCGATGTAGAATTTCGCTGGCATACAGATTTCCGATCCCGGCGACGAGCTTCTGGTCGAGCAGCGCGACCTTCACCGGACGCCGCACGGCCTGCAGCCGGGAAAACCAGTCGTCTCCCGTCATCTCCAGAGCATCCGGCCCCAGCCGGGCCGGTCCCAGTGTCTGCAGCTGTTCTTCCGGAGTCAGCAGACGAACCGTGCCGAGTCCCCGCCGATCCCAGAACCAGACCGACTGCCGGCGGCGCTGCCGGGAGACCATCCATTCCAGGCGCAGATGTGCCTCATCCGGCGGATCGCTGACCAGCATCAGGCCGGTCATTCGCGGTTCAATGACAAACGCACTCTGATCTTCGAGAGTCAGCACAATGCGTTTGGCCCGGCGGGTGACCTGCCGAATGATCTGGTTCCGGCTCCGCTCCTGCATTTCCTGCAGCAGGGGCTGCATCAGAATCGGCTTGCAGTGGCAGTCGCCAGGCTTCAGTCCGACAAGCCGGGCTCCTTCCAGAGTGGAACGAATCCCCCGGACCATGGTTTCGACTTCAGGCAGTTCAGGCATGTCAGGTCGACAGTGCGGAAGAAAGGAGAGACACCCGTCTGCCCCCTGAAGATCGTCATGTTCAGAACAATCCGCTCAACTGGAACAGTCGTGGAAAATCCATTGTATCGTCTGTTCTTATTCTTTCGACCACAGGCCGTCAGCCGGGGCGCTCACAAGTCTTTTCAATGTAATGTTCTTGACGCTGGATGTCGGGAAGACGATTCTAAGATTCAACCCGGTTTTTCAGGACCGCGCAGTTTATTGCGCCGATCTGTCCCGGGAAGGGGAATGCCGGCTGCTGCCTGCCTCTCTGTCAGACAGGGCTGTGCATTCACGAAGACTTCGAGAAGAACACATTGTGCCCGGGAAACTGATGAGTCCCGGCCTGGTGGAGCGGAACCGATGATGCAGGCATCTGCTGCTGTGAAAATGCTGACTCACACTTCCGGAATCCGCCCGGCGGGCTGGAAGAAAATGGCCGCAATCCTTGTTCTGGGCTGCAGCACCCTGTCAGGGGCCTGGGCAGCAGACGCCACGCCTCCTGCGCCGGCGGATGTTCACGGGCTGATCAATGCCGGTGAATTTGGAGCCGCCGCGGAACTGGCCGCAACCCTGCCAGACGGACAACGCCAGGAACTGATGCAGCAGGCCGTTCAAGCTCAGGTGCAGGCCGGCAATACTCCGGCGGCCCAGGCCATGCTGCCACTGCTGGGGGCGACCCGTGACCGCGTGGATGCCGGCGGACAGGTGGCCCGTGACCAGCTGGTGAACGGGGGAGCCAACTTCGGTCCGCTGATGATGCTCATTCAGTCGGTCACATCTGGTCCCTGGGAAGACGAAGAAGGAGAAGGGGGAACCATGCAGCCGTTCATCAGCGGCGTCAAGGTCGATCCCTATGGAATGCTGGCACATCTCTCGCGCGAAGAATCGCACGAACGTCTGTCGTCGCTCCCCCGTAAAGCCCGCATGGCGAGCCTCAACCAGGAAATGACAGCTTCTTCGGAGCTGCGCTGGGTCTCACTGAAGCTGCTGGAACAGGAAGTCGCCCGACGGGTGAACTCCGGCAAGCCGGTTGTGGAATCCATGAAGCAACTCGCCGGATTGACCAAAGTTCAATATGTCGTGCTCGACTCGCAGGGAGACATTCTGCTGGGCGGCCCGGCCGAAGGCTGGCGCTATAACATTCATGGCACGGCACTGGGGATCACCTCCGGTGCCCCGACACTGCAACTGGATGACCTTGTCACCGTGCTGCGGACCTTTTCTCCCGGTGCCCGCAAGGAATTCGGCTGCTCCATCGATCCCCGCCAGGACAACCTGAAAGCCGTCCAGGAATTTGTGACCACCTCGCAGGCCCGGGGACCGCTCAGTCCGGCCGGTGTCCGTCACTGGGCCACCAAAATCGGCAACATTCTGGGTGAGCAGGATATCACCGTCTATGGCGTTCCCATGGACAGCCGTGTCGCCCGCGTCATGGTCGAAGCCGATTACAAAATGAAACTGATCGGACTGGGAAAAATGGAAGGGGGCAATGATGTTCCCGACTACTTCGAACTGCTGGCCAAAGATCCTTCGCTGGCCAGCGGCAGCCTGGACGCTCTGCGGTGGTGGCTGACCATGAAGTATGAAGCCGTCCTGCACTCGCCTGATCACAGCGTGTTTGAAATCCGCGGCTCCGGTGTGAAGTGCCAGTCTGAAAACCAGTTCCTGACCTCCAATGGCGAACGTCAGGCCACCGGCAAAGCCGAACCTGTCAATCAGGCATTTGCCGCCAACTTCACGGCACATTACGCCGAACTGGCCCAGCGCGACCCGGTGTTTGCCGAACTGCAGAGCATTTTCGATCTCGCTCTGGTGGCCGCCATGATTCAGGGAAATGAACTCGATCACCGGGCGAACTGGGATCGCGGAGTCTTTGCCGTCAACGGCGATTACCGGCCTGTGAATTATGCCGCCCCGAAGCAGACCCGTTCGGTGGTCAGCCACAAGGTGTTCAACGGGCATGATGTGGTGCTGCAGGTGGCCGGCGGCGTGAAAGGGGATCTGCAGTCGGTTCTGGCTGACTCGCAGGTGACCCAGGAATCTCCCCGTCTGGAGAGCGTTGCCCGCAAGACCGCCCATGCCGAACTGCCGACAGGCCGCTGGTGGTGGGATGCCCGGTAATCCCCGAACGGCGACCTGAACAACACGCCGCCAGATTGCTGTTTGACTGCGACTGTGAATCTGATTGAATTCAGCCGGTTTCCTGACAGGAGGCCGGCTGCTTTTCATGACTGCTGCCGGTTTCTCCATTTCCGGCAGAGATCACAGACATGCTGAAGTCCTTCCACAATGTGTTGTCCCCTGTCAGGATCGCCCGGTTCCGCCGACGGATTTCACTTCCGCTGCTTCTGACCGGGATGCTGAAACAGAACAGCAGGCGGCCCCTGTCCGTTCTCATTCTGTCTGCTTTCCCCCTGTCAGGCAGGGTTCTGTCCGGCAGGGTCCTGTTGGGCCATATTCTGTCGGGCATGGTCCTGTTGGACATCGTTCTGTCAGGGCCGGTCTGTCTGGCTCAAGTGCCTGCCGGACCGGTCCAGCATGTGGAACTGGCCATGCGGGAACCGGACACGGCTTCCCCCGCAAGCCCCCAGTCACTGGGAGATGTGCTGCGGCTATGTCTGCTGAATTCTCTTCAGGAAGAATATGTTGACCTGAAACACTGGAAAGGCTCGGTCGAACGCTTCGACGGTTTTCGTGTGCGGGGCCTGCACATTTCCAGACGAAAGCGAGAAGTCGAACATGGATTCTGGCGCCGTTACAAAGCCCGTCTGATCCGTCCGGAAGAGACGCTGCAGCTGACGGTCACCCAGATTCCCGGTGAAGCGGATTCCGTCCGGTTTCGCATTGAACTCGATCTGCAGGCCCAGTGTGAGGCGACGTTCGTCTGGTGGACCTATGGAGTGAAAGGCTGGAACGGCACCGGAGTCAGTCAGGCCCGGCTGCGGGCCATTCTGATCCTCGACACACGTCCCCAGGTGCGGTTTTCTTTCTCCGATCCCCTGCCCCGACTCGATCTGCGCCCCCAAATTCAGGATCTGAAACTCAAGCTGATCGACCTGGATCTGGAACGGCTGGGAATCTTCGACGGCCCGGTGGTCACCGCACTGGGAGACGGATCACGGGAAGCGATCGAACAGCTGATTCAGACTCAGGAAAAACGGCTGCGGCAGCAATTGCAGGCCCAGCTCGACCGTCAGACAGGCACAGCCCCCTGAACAATCCGGTCGACCAGAAGCGTCACAGGTTCCGCGGGTTTTCGTTGCTGAAACCGGAACTGCTCAAACCGCCGGCATGGTCAGGCGTTTGAGACTCTCTGAAAATTTCAAGGCAGCATCTCTGGTCCGGCTGCAGATCAGACGCAATGATGTCAGCAGGGGATCTTGGTCCGGCAGGAGTCCGGTCTTCACCCGAAATTGTTCCGTTGAAACAGGAATTGAGACGGTCCTATGTTGTGTCCATTCTGCCGCCAGGGCGAAAGCAAGGTCGTCGATTCGCGCGGCAGCCAGGAATTTGCCATCCGTCGCCGTCGCGAATGTCTGCACTGCGGCCGGCGCTTCACGACTTATGAAAAAATGGAAGAATCACCACTCAAGGTGATCAAGAAAGACGGAACCCGCGTTCCCTTTGACCGGGAACGGATGCGGATCGGCATCGAAAGAGCCTGCTATAAACGCCCGATCAGCCCGGATCAGGTGGAACAGGTGATCAATCAGGTCGAGCACAACGTCTATGAGCTGTTTGAACGGGAAGTTCCTTCCCGGTTTATTGGAGAAAAGGTCTGCGAGCAGCTCAAAATGCTCGATCAGGTGGCCTTTGTGCGGTTCGCCTCGGTCTATCGCTCCTTTCAGGACGTCAACGACTTCGTCGAAGAACTGCAGATGCTGCGGGTGCGGAACAAGCAGACCCATGACGATTGAGACGCTGCTGCTGATCGGACGAACCACCGGCCGGGAAGACTTCGTCACGCTGTGTACCCGGCAGGCCCGCGTCGTTCGGACCTGCCAGACGCTGGATGAGTGTCTGAACTGCGAACATTCGGCCAGCCTGATTGTCATTCTGCAGCACTGGCCTGACGAATTCCCGCGCCATGCGGTGCAGGCATTCCTGGCGCATTATCCCGTCTCCCGACTGATGGTCTGCCTGGATGCCTGGTGTGCCAGCTATGGACGCACCCGGGGAGACTGGCCTCCGGCCGTGTGCGTCTTTCCCGAGCTGTGGGCCAGCCGGTTACTGAAGGAGGTTCTCATTCTGGCCGGCAAACTTCCGCCGTTACCCTGGACCGCCGGCCTGGATGAGATTTTCGCCTTCGATCAGTTACCGGTTCCTTCTGAAAGTGAAAACTGACAGGCAGGTGTTTTTCGGCAACCGCGTCGACAGAAACCCGCAGGGGTCGCATTCCTCCATACGGCGCGGGACGTTTCTGGATGACAGATCTGGATGACAGAACACAAGTCGCCTGCAAGTGCATCTGGAACGAGCCACCGACTTGAAGAGGTTGTGTTCGCAGCACTGAAGTCTTTCACTCGTTTTCGAGACGAGCCGAGCGCACCATTGACGATTCCCTGTCACAGTCCGAAGATGACTTTCTGAATGAGTCAGGCAGGTCTCGATCTGTCTGCGCAGAAGAGGTTTCCATTGCCGAACGGCGCACGTCGCGGCAGTCAGCCTCGGTGAAAAGTTCCGTGACCCTGCTCGCGGAGAAGAAACGGTGTCTGTCGAACGGCGCAGGTCGCGGCAGTCAGCCTCGATGAAAAGTTCCGTGACCCTGCTCGCGGAGAAGAAACGGTGTCTGTCGAACGGCGCACGTCGCGGCAGTCAGCCTCGATGAAAAGTTCCGTGACCCTGCTCGCGGAGAAGAAACGGTGTCTGTCGAACGGCGCACGTCGCGGCAGTAAAACCTGGTGAAAGAATTCCTTTCTGTCTGAGAATCCATGCGCGTCGGACTTTTTATTCCCTGTTATGTGGATCAGTTTTATCCGGATGTCGGGCTGGCGACGCTGGAGCTTCTCGAACAGGCAGGGTGCGAGGTCGAATTCCCTGAAGCGCAGACATGCTGTGGGCAGCCCATGGCGAATACAGGCTGCTGGGACGATGCGATTCCGCTGGCCCGACGGTTTGTCGAAATTTTTGGCGGTTATGATGCTATCGTCTGCCCGTCCGGCAGCTGTGTGGCCATGGTGACGCATCATTACCATGACTTCTTTGGGGAACATGACGCGGCCTATCAGGCTGTGCAAAGCAAGACCTATGAGCTGACGCAGTTCCTGCTCGACGTTCTCAAGGTCTCCAGTTTCGATGTGGAGTTTCCCTTTCGTGTCGGGCTGCACAACAGCTGCCATGGGCTGCGGGAATTGCGGCTCGGCAGCTGTTCAGAACGGATGGTCACGCTCGACAACAAGGCCGAGCAGTTGCTGCGCACCGTGCGGGGGCTCCGCCTGGTCGATCTGCAGCGAAAGGACGAATGTTGCGGGTTCGGCGGCACGTTTGCCGTGGCCGAAGAAGCGGTTTCGTGCATGATGGGCAACGACCGAATCGCCGATCACCAGCAGGCCGGGGCCGATGTGATTACCGCCGGCGACATGTCCTGCCTGATGCACATGGAAGGGCTGATCCGGCGACAGAAAAAGCCGATAGCCGTGATGCACATTGCCCAGATTCTGGCCGGCCGCCGGCCGGTATTCGCGGCCGATGCGGTCCGCACACAAAGCCTGGAAGAAGCCACAGGAAACTGACTTCTGGATTTCAGAGCACGACGCGGCCGCCGGATCGAAGCACATGTTCTACTCTGGCAGGACTTCAACTTTGTCTGAGTCCCCATGTCACGCCGTTCATTCTGCGGCAGCGTGATCGTCCTGCGAATTCTCAAAGGGATGCAATCGGTCGTCGCTTCCGATGCAGAACAGATGGCAGCGGTTCAGAATCTGCCTGATCTTCTGAATTTCTTTTGTGGAATAATCACAGTCCTGAAAGGCCACTCCAACCCAGCCTCGCATGCGATTCAGCAGCGTCAACTGTCGCACCTGATTGAGCGTCAGGCGTTTTTTCAGGACAATGCGATATTCCGTGCCCAGCGGCCACATCGGAATAGACCCCATTGTTCCACCACAGCCCACAACAAGATGGCTGATTCGTGCTTCTTTGAACTCCACAACGATAGAGTCAATCGTCAGCCAGACTCCGATGGCAATCACCAGCATCATAGCAGCGTGGCGAATCTTCATCGGCGTTGCCTCTTCTGCTTCCAGCCATCGGAGAGGACGGATGCCAATCAGGAATGCACAGAAGCTGCCGTGTACCGATCAGAAAGCCCGAATGACCGGCACGCCCTGTCCCACCATCACCGGCTGTCCCATCGGCATGGCCTGCCCGGTGACGACTCCCGGCCCTGCGGCCATCGGGGAATTCATGGAGGGATTCATCGGAGACGGCGACAGAACCGGATACCCGGTCGAGGGGTTCACATGGGTGACTGGCACCGGCTGCTGCAGTTGTACCGGCTGGCCTTGAATGGGCGTCGGTTGCGGGCCCATGGCCGCAGGGGACGGATACGGAGTCGGAACCAGATGCTGCTCGCCGCTCATCATGGGCGAGGAGAGAGGAGTCCCCATCGACGGGGCTCCCTGAATACCTGGTGACGGCACCAGCATCGGGGAGCCGGTGACTCCCTGCATCGACATGCCCTGCATCGGCATGTGCTGCATCGGCATGTGCTGCATCGGCATTCCAGGCCCTGGCAGGCTCTGCATTGTCTGTGTGGGCATCGCCGCTGTGGGCATCGGCTGCATCGGCATGGCCGAGGTCGGCATCGATTGTGAAGGCATCATCTGCATGGGCATGTTCTGCATCGGCATAGGCTGACCGGCCGGAACCGACATCATCCCCGGTGCCATTCCCGGAACCATTCCCGGCAGAGTGCCGGAGGACATGGACGGGCGGTTGTAGCTCGCCTGAATCACTCCACCCGGCATCGTCGGATCAATCTGCGGCATATAACCGGCCATGTGCAATGCGGCCGACGGTCGGCCCCCGTTCAGGCTCGACAGTTCCTGGGCCACCTGCGGCTGGTGCGGGTCCATTCCCAGCGACTGCTGATAATAGCTGGCCGCCAGGGCCGGGTTTCCGGCTTCCTTCTGCAGGCGTCCCATTTCCTTACGAACCTTGGGGGAATGGGGACGCATCTGCAGTGCGGTCGACAACTGCTGCTGGGCCGCAGGAAAATTGCCTTCCGAGCGTTCCAGCCGGGCCATCTCCAAATGCGAGTTGACCGTATAAGGCTGGGTGTCAGTCCAGGCCTGCAGAAGATTGCGGGCTTCATCGCTTCGACCCTGTTCCTTCAGCATGCCGGCCAGTGCGTGATAGGCCGGCTGATGCGCCGGCTCCAGCGTCAGGGCGTGCTGATACATCTGCTCGGCCCCGTCAATGTCGCCCTGCTTCTGCATGGCGCGACCGACGTTGTAGGCATAATTCGCCTTGTAAGGATCATTCATCAGTGCCCGTTCGAACTCGAAACGGGCAGCCTGATAGTTTCCACGTTTGTAATAGCGTCGCCCGGACTGGTTCATGGCGAACCCGTTCACCTGGGCACATCCGCACAAGGTCGAGGCGATCAGCACCCAGACCAGCCCTCCGGCAGCCAGCCCGAGACGGTAACGCCGCAGAAGTCGGGTCTGTACAGGAGAATTCAGGGAAACGGCAGGCAACGAATTGTGAGAATTCAGCCGGGCAGACATGACGACATCCCTTGATGGGGAACTTCAAAAGTTCAATCGCGGCGGGAACGGGAGTCTCGAAACAATCGTGGGGAACGATTGCCTGCGGCATCGGAGACCGCGTGACCTGCAGAAACCATGAAAACGAGCCACAATCTGCTGCAGGTCCAGGCTTCCAGATGCTGAAAGCTGCGAGACCATGGAGGTGCGGGGCGGAACCTACGACAACTTCAAAAAAAGGGGCAAGTCGAATTCAAGTCTTTCCGCGAATCGGCCGACACAGGGCCGCCGAACGGCAAAAGTTGCAGATTCTGCCGAAATCCCGGCTTCGAAATTCTCTTTGGAACCGCCAAAATGATGGACGAACGAACAGCATTTCGTTACGGTCAGGGAATTGCTCATGTTGCAGCCCAGGGAGTGAGGCCGATGGCCCGGAGCCGGATTTTTCAGGAAGAGCCTGACGAGAATCAGGACGAACGACTCGATTTGCCGCCGACAGACGGGTTCAATCCCGATGAACGTGATCTGGATGAAGCCCTGCGCCCCCAGCAACTGCAGGATGTGATCGGGCAGCGGCAGGTTGTGGAACGTCTGAAGATTGTGCTCGATGCCACCCGCAAGCGGAACGATGTGCTCGGGCACCTGCTGCTCGACGGCCCTCCAGGCATCGGCAAAACGACACTTGCCACGGTCATTCCGCGCGAATTGGGGGTCGAACTGCAGATTGCCGCCGGCCCGGTCCTCGATGCTCCGAAAGATCTGCTTCCCTATTTGACCAACGCCTCCGAAGGCTCGGTGCTGTTCATTGACGAAATTCACCGCCTGCGTCCGGCCGTGGAAGAATTTCTCTATCCGGCGATGGAAGATTTTCGGATCGACATCGCCCTGGGCGAAGGTCTGAATGCCCGCACCATCAATATGCCGTTGAAGCGGTTTACCGTCATCGGAGCCACCACCCGGGCCGGGATGCTCACCGCGCCGATGCGCGACCGGTTTGTGTATCGCGAGCATCTCGATTTTTATGAACCGGAAGATCTGATTGAGATCGTCACCCGCAATGCCCGCAAGCTGCGGACCACGATTGCCCCAGCCGCGGCGCAGGCGATTGCCGCCCGGAGCCAGGGAACTCCGCGGAAAGCCAACAATATTCTGCGCCGCACCCGTGACTTCGCCACGCTGCAGCATCCGCAGGGAGAAATTACCGAACAGATCGCCGAACATGCACTCGGCATCCTCGAAATCGACTCTCTGGGGCTCGAAAAACAGGACCGCCGCTATCTGCAGACGATCGTGGAAATCTTCAATGGCGGACCGGCCGGGTTGAACGCCATTGCTCACAGCATGTCCATTCCCCCTGACACCCTGGAAGATGATATCGAGCCGTTTCTGCTCCGTTCCGGACTGGTGCAGCGCACGCCGCGCGGGCGGATTATCACCCGGACAGGCTACCAGCATCTGGGAATCGATCCGCTCCCGGGGGCGGCCTCCCTGTTTATCCGCTGAGTCTGACGCAGCAAGGCCCCTGCCGATTTCGCAGCCCGTTCAGACTGGGAAACCGGTGGTCGACGTGCCATAACACAGGGGGAAAAATGCCCTGTGTTGATGACATCACGAAGAAAGCAGGGCACCGGGATGCTCCGAAACGAATCAGGAACAGAATACAACAGGTTTCCCCTGCAGAAATGACCGCCGCCGACCATTGCGGCCCGTCACGCGGCAGAGTTCAGATCGATCGACAGTCTTCATGGCAACGCGACTCTATTTCCTGTTAAAGCATCTGGACCGCCGCTGGATCTTTCTGGCGATGGCGCTGGCCGTGGCTATTCCGATTCTGTTCGGGTTGCGCTTCCCCGAAACTCCCACGGCGATGACGCAGCATGTTTTCGATGCCATTGATCGTCTTCCCCGCGGCTCCAAAGTGCTCATGGCCTGGGATTTTGATCCGTCGGTTGAAGGGGAACTCGCCCCCATGGCCACCAGCTTTGCCCGGCATTGCTGCGAGAAAGGACTGAAGATGTATTTCGTCACTCTGGTCCCTGTGGGACCTCAGATGATCGAAAAATCCATCGAAACCGTGATCCGCCAGGATTTCCCGGAACTGACCTATGGCCGTGACTATGTCAACCTCGGCTACAAGTCCGGGTACGAAGGGGTGATCAAAGTCATCGTGACCAAGCTGCGCGGGCTCTATACCACCGATGCCCGGGGGACGAACATTGACCAGATTCCCATGTGCAAGGATGTCGTCAGCGTTCAGGACATGGCCCTGATCATCAATGTCAGCGGAGCCTATCCCGGCACCAAGGAATGGGTGCAATACGCCGTGTCTCCCTATCCCGATCGCATTCGCATGGTGGCCGGCGTGACAGGCGTGCAGGCCCCGCTGTTTTATCCCTATTATCCCAAGCAACTGCTGGGCATGCTCTCGGCCATCAAAGGAGCCGCCGAATATGAAACCCTGGTCAACAAGGCCTATGACCATGGCCCGTCGGAACGAAAATATCTGGAAGCAAATCGCCGGATGGGACCACAGCTGATCGCCCATCTGTTGATGATCGCCCTGATCATTCTGGGGAACTGGGTCTTTTTCATGCAGCGGCACGTCGAAAAGGGGGCGGTGTCTTGACGTGTCCTCCTCATGGGATCAACGGTTCTGTTCTTTGTATGGACACCTTTGGCAAAAGATTCCGCGATCCTGCTCGCGAGGAAGAAACGTTCCCGGTCGAGTGACCTGCATCGCGGCATGAAAACCTTTGGCATAAGATTCCGCGGTCCTGCTCGCGAGGAAGAAACGTTCCCGGTCGAGTGACCTGCATCGCGGCATGAAAACCTTTGGCAAAAGATTCCGCGATCCTGCTCGCGAGGAAGAAACGTTCCCGGTCGAGTGACCTGCATCGCGGCATGAAAACCTTTGGCATAAGATTCCGCGATCCTGCTCGCGAGGAAGAAACGTTCCCGGTCGAGTGACCTGCATCGCGGCATGAAAACCTTTGGCATAAGATTCCGCGATCCTGCTCGCGGGGAAGAAACGTTCTCGATCGATTGACCTGCATCGCGGCATGAAAAAGTATGAATTCTTCGGCGATTTCGTCTGTTGTTTCCGGTGGTCTGATCTGGAAGCGTGTGGTGCATCTGCTGGAGCTGATCCGGTTCAGCCATACGGTGTTTGCACTGCCGTTTGCGGTGCTGTCGGCGGTGCTGGCCTGGCGTGAAGTGCCGTTTTCGTGGCCGCAGCTGGCTGGAATTCTGCTGTGCATGGTCTGTGCGCGTTCCGCGGCCATGGCTTTCAACCGGATGGCCGACTGTCGGCTGGATGCGCGCAATCCGCGCACGGCCGGGCGACATCTTCCGGCAGGAATTTTGAGCATGCCGATGGTCGGGGGCTTCACACTGCTGTGCATCGCAGGGTTTGTTGCGTCGACCGTGTTGTTTTTCCCCAATCCATGGCCGCTCCGGCTGTCGGTGCCTGTGCTGCTGTTTCTGCTGGGGTATTCCTATGCCAAGCGCTGGACGGTCTGGTGTCATTACTGGCTGAGTGCGGCCTTGATGCTCTCGCCGCTGGCCGCCTGGATCGCCATCACCGGCACACTCGCCTGGACGCCCGTCTGGCTGGCGAGCGTCATCTTCTTCTGGGTTGGCGGATTCGATATTCTGTATGCCACGCAGGATGCCGAGTTCGATCGCGAGGCGCAACTGTTCTCACTCCCGGCGCGAATGGGAGTCGCTCCGGCGCTGCGTCTGGCATGTGTCAGCCATGTCCTCACGCTGGTCTGTCTGGTGATCTTCTGGAAAGTCAGTCATCTCGGGCCGGTCTTTCTGCTGGCCACTCTCATCGTCGGCATTCTGCTGATGTACGAACACTGGCTGGTCCAGCCCGGCGATCTGAGCCGGATCCATGTCGCTTTCTTTCAGATCAACGCCCTGATCAGCATTGGACTGCTCGGGGCGGCCGCCCTGGATCTGTGCCTGTTTCCGGAAACCAGACACCCGGCCCCGGTCAAGCAGGCGGTGACGGCCTTCTCGCTGCGGGAGCAGGACCGGAGTCCCGACGACGGTCCCGGTCCTTTCCGCTCGAATCTTTCTGGCAGGGACTGGACGGATATCGGACTGGCAGCCGACAATCGAAATATCCGGCCTGCCTGGAGCAGGTGGCTCTCGCCTGGGCGCGCCGGCACGCATTTCGTCTCATTGAACGCAACTCGTCACATAGCGCAACGCGGCCCATGCGGGAGTGAAGCGCCCGGTGTGTCTCTGTTCCGGTCTGAGGATCATGCCGCCACTTTCCCGCAGAACCTGGCATAAGCTGCTGTCGGCCAGCCTGCTGGGAGGCTGGAATCGCCGCCCCGCGTGTGCGGGAACGCCGCAGATCGATCGTGCCGCCGTGGACTCGGCGATTGAACAGGCACTCGCCTGTCTGTCGGCCCGGCAGCATTCGGAAGGATACTGGGAGACCGAAGCCTGGGGAGAGTCCACAGGCATCACCTCACTGGCGATTCTGGCGTTTCTGTCGGCTGGATATGTGCCCGATGAAGGCCCGTATGGGAAGCAGGTGAGTCGCGGAATTCGCCGGGTGCTTTCGTGGCAGCTGCCCAATGGAATGCTGATCCGTCAAAATCTCAGTCACGGCCCTCTGTTCGACCACGGCATCTCCTCATTCATGCTGGCCGAAATCTGTGGCATGATTTCTGGCCCTGATGCCGCCCCGGCCCGGCGTGCGCTCGAGCAGGCCATCCGCCTGATTCTCACGGCGCAGTCTGTCGAAAAGCCTGCACGCCATCAGGGGGGCTGGCGGTACCAGACGGACAGCCACGACAGCGATCTGAGTGTCACGGCCTGGCAGATGTTCGCCTTGCAGGCGGCCCGAAATGCCGGATGTGATATTCCGGCGGAAGCCATGTCGCGCGCTGTGGCCTATGTTCAGTCCTGTGCCGATGTCCGCCAGCATGGTTTCGGTTATCAACCGGGCAATACTCCGACACCGGCCTTGACCGGGGCCGGTATTGCCTGCCTGGAAGTCGCCGGCCTGCACCAGGCCCGCAGCGCACTCGACGCAGTCGGCTGGCTGCAGACCCATCCGCTGCAGGCGCTTTCCGAATACTTTTATCACGGAGTCTTTTTCACAGGCATCGGGTTGTGTCTGCTGGGAAATGAGTTCGCCCGGCAACACTTTCAGCAGCTCACACAGATTCTGCTGCCGCTGCAGCGAGCGGAAGGCGACTGGCCTCCCCGGCACGGCAGTGAACAGCAGGCCGGCTCGATCTATTCCACCAGTCTGGCGGTTCTCGCTCTGACATCCGATTATCGCTATCTTTCGACAGGTCCGCGCTGAATCCGTCCGCTCGAAACGGTCCACCGGGTGCCACAGCATTTTCGCATCTTCGATCAGAATCCCCCGAACTTTCACTGACTTTCTGCCAGACGCTGGAGCATTGGTTCTCCTGCCGAGCAGAAGAAGGGAACGGCATGTTTCCGCTGTACGATAATATTCCCTCGCGATCCGTTCCGATTGTGAACTATTCCATCATCGTGATCTGCACGCTGGTGTTTTTTCTACAGCTCAATGAAACACCCGGCAGCCCGTCGCTGGTGGAACGCTACGGACTGATTCCCCTGCGCGTGCTGCAGCCCCAGGCCACCATTGAAGTGACCGTCGAGGCGCGACAGGTGGAAACGCCCGAGGGAACGAAGATGCTTTTGAAGAAACGTCCGGCGGCCCCCAGCGCGGTGGCTCCGTGGCTGACATTTCTGACCTGCATCTTTCTGCATGGCGGATGGATGCACATCATTGGCAACATGTGGTTTCTGTTTATCTTCGGCGACAATATCGAAGACCGCTTTGGCCATCTGGGCTATGCCCTGTTCTATCTGACCTGCGGCGTGGTCGCGAGCCTGGTGCATTTTCTGCAGGAGATGCATTCGTCACTTCCGACAATCGGTGCCAGCGGGGCCATTGCCGGAGTGATGGGAGCCTATCTGGTCTGGTATCCCGGGGCCCGGGTGCAGGCATTGATCCCGCTGGGAGTGATCATGCAGCTGGTGATGGTGCCTGCCCCACTGTTTCTCGGGCTCTGGTTTCTCATGCAGCTGTTTTCCGGATTCGGTTTTGCCGGCGGCACCGAATCCGGAGGGGTGGCCTGGTGGGCACATATCGGCGGATTTGCCGCGGGAGCGATTCTGGCATTTGTGCTGGGGCAGACGCCGCTCACCAATCCACGAAATCCAGAACGCCGATCTGGAGCAGGTGGCTCTCGCCTGAGCCCGCCGGCTTCCCGCTTTTTTGTGTGCGTTTCACTGGATGCAACGCAACTCGCCGCGTGGCGGAACGCGACCCATGCAGGGTGACGGCACTCTGGTCCCGCACGCTTCAGACTGTTCGCCCCGCCACGTTGAGCATTCGGTAAAGAAATCACGGCCGGTGAGGCGCTCTATCCCACAGGGGCATTCGACTCCGAGGACGTCGCGCCGGAAGCGGAAGTAGTTGTGGCAATGTCAGCGGCAGTGGCATGCGGAAGCGCGCATCCCTGTTCAGAGCAGCGGCCTGTCAGGCGCAGGCGATTTCGGGCGAACAGATGGTATCCCCAGTCGAGCACCTGCCGGATGCCCGGCACCCGGGTCATTGGCATCAGCCAGCCAAAACCGATCGCCGTATAAAGATGCCGGAACACATCGACACCGCGAATGATGGTGCCGTCCGGCAGTCGGCCATGAATTTCTGCCATCAACTGATCATGGGACAGTCCGAATGTTTCCGGATGCAGGTCGGGAGCATTCAAGGGAGTGAACTGAATCCGCTTCAGACGGTCCTGGCGACGGAGCAATTCGATTTCTCGCCGGCAGAGCGGGCAGGACTGATCATAAAATACTTCGACATCGCGCCCGAACGGCAGCACGCGCCGGTTGAGGACAGACGAATCGGCGTGGTCGTGCATGGGCTCCCCTCTTTCTCTGCGAACAGTTTCAGCAGGAGAGACCGTGTGACATCCCGGCCCGGCTGGTGGAATACGTCTGCTGGAATGCATTGCCCCCAGAAATTCCACCAGTCCTGCCGCCAGTCCTGGATCTGCCTGCGTCCGAATTCATTCTCGTAAGAAACCGGAGAAGAGCCATTCCGTTCACAGGGATTTTTCAGATTGGCCCCGAAACGTCAGCCAGAGAGTTCCTGATCTGCCAGCAGGAAAGACATTATCATTCCGGGCGGGCTTTTTCACCAAATTTTTCTGGCGGGGAATGTGTCACCAGAAGTCCGGCACCTCATTTCTCTGGAGCATTGAGATCGACCACAATCTCAGGCAGGGCCTCCACGGCCTGCTGCAGCTTCGACCGCAAAGCGGGCGGCTGTTCCGGTGGTGTTTTCACAGGGTCCGGCTCCCCGGCGGCATTCCAGAAATGCGGTTTGAAATCGCGGGTGCCCCGGGCGGTGTCAGGCTGCCGTTTTTCCGGACGTGAATACCGCCCCTGGGTCGTCTCCGTTCGGGGATCCCCGGTCTGAGCCAGAATGCGGGCGCATGCGGCGGCCAGGGTGAAATGTGGAAAAAAGGCATTCAGCCGGCTGTGGGGCGTAACGCTGAACAGACGCAGGCCTGCCAGAGCCATGGCCCGGCGAGACAGACGCAGATACTGGCAGACCCGGTAATAGTGAAAGTCTGTCTGAATCGCCGCAGCCAATGACTTGGTCTCGGAGAAGTGATATTGCGGCCCGGTGGAAAGCGACTCGAGAGCCTCGCGCGACAGGCCCTGACGTTCACAGCCACGTACCAGATTTCCCAGCAGTTCCCCGCGTTGCCAGGCCACCCCGGCTGCGAGTGCGATCTTCAGAAGTTCCCGGGAAGGAGCGATCTGCATCTCGCTGCCAACCAAGTAGAGATCCCGGAATCCGAGCCGATACGCCAGGTCAATGGCCTGAATCAGGGAATCCTGCCAGTCCGTAATGGGAGCACTCCCCTGCCCGGGAAAGGTTGTGAACCCGCGCTGTTTGTCGCGATCGAAGAGAAACAGCGCAGGGCATTCACAGACTTTGAACGTCGTTTCCGGCACCAGATCCATCGCCCGGGGGGCATGCACAAATTTCGTGACCGACGGATCCAGATAGATGGAACGATGGAAGCGGCAGGTCGGATCGTAACTCGTCCAGAACTGCGGTCGCAGCAGCCCGGAACCGGCCAGGTTGATGGCAAACTTCGGGGCAGGACTGGCCGTCAGCGCCGCGAGATTCAACCGTGCCAGCGAGGGACCTCCTCCGATGATCCAGCAGGCGGTCGGGACCGGTCCGGCAAATTGATTCTCGAGGGCCACCGGTTCACGAAGTCCGTCAGTGCTGCGCCGCCAGAACATGCAAAGCTTTCCGAAAAGAGGAGAGACTGGAACTGAGACCTCCTGACAACCCACTCCGCGATCCGCTCGCGGCCAGAAAGTTCTCCTCCCAGGAGAGATTGTGTTCGCAGGTCAGTGCTCCCAGGCAAATGTTGTGTCGTCGTTGGAACTGGAGTCACCCGAACTGGAGTCACCCGAACTGGAGTCACCCGAACTGGAATCATCCGAACTGGAATCATCCGAACTGGAATCATCCGAACTGGAGTCATCCGAACTGGAATCATCCGAACTGGAATCATCCGAACTGGAATCATCCGAACTGGAATCATCCG
>Ga0182738_1001161_pt1 | contig 33704 bp, 12 predicted proteins | sample eDN5th30CBELigMG_FD_128876 | JGI IMG/M metagenome (GOLD analysis project Ga0182738, IMG submission 128876) | Enriched Miracle-Growth compost microbial communities from Emeryville, California, USA - eDNA 5th pass 30_C BE-Lig MG (version 2)... ...
AACACGATATCTCAGCTGAGATGGATCTATTACAATAGAACTCATATCGCTGATATTGCCCACTTTGACAGATCTGGCTTTAAACTCTTTTAGGGAGGGGTTTTTGAGGTTGATTTTTTGCAGTTTGAGATAAGCTTGTGGTGACACATTTTCAAGACAAAAGAATAAAGCACTTTTCCTCTTAGAAATTTTACCAAACTATTTCTTCTTCATAAGACTGCAACAACACACATTTCCCCAACATCCTTGCGAGATCTACTATTCCCTTGTCATCAAGATTATTTGTCCTATTTTTATTCGAAAATTCTGACAGAATTCTCAAAATACTTTGGAAGCTCAAGCCTGAGCTTACGCAAACTAACTTGCTTCTGCACGAATGGAGTCACTATTTTTGATTCATTCATTTTATCCAGCCTAGAAGTCTGAGAGTACAATTTCGTTATTCAGAGTACCTTCGAAAAACAAGGTTCAAGTCATGAAGTCTTTTGATCTTCTGAAAAGCTTTACAAAGGTTTTTCAAGCAGGACTTTTCACAAAGACTAGAATTCTATTATCAGCTTTTGTATCACTTTATTCTTTACTATGCATCAAATTGGAGCTTGTAAATTCTCTTTGAATCCCTTGTTCTGAAGATGGAATGTAAAACTCCATTGGTTGTCTCTCCAATAGCAGAAATCTTGCTGAAATATTTGTGACTTTTAATGATGATTTGCTTGTAAGCATTTTGACTATTCTCAATATTCTTTCGATATAAAGGGCTATTTGCATAAGGATTATGGTTTTGATGTCATTCAAAGTTACATTGGAAGGATTTTGTGAGAGTCAGGGTTTTTGGGAGGTGAAGATTTAGAGATCATTTACGAATTTTAAAATTAATGTTGAAACAAAAAGGGAGAATAGACCTAGTCTTGGTTGTCTTAAAATAAACTCTTGTTAAACTCTTGTTAAAAAAGGTCCTCAAAAGGAAATTATTTTAATACAATATTTTATTTAAAAAACTCAAAAAGGCTCAAAAGATTTTTTTGTGTTTTCCTTTGAAAATTTTTGTATTGATTCCAAAGAAATCAGCAAAACAAAAAAATATTCTCAGAAACAATAGACAATATTCATTCCAAAGAAATATATAGACACTCTTTTCGAAAGATATTTTATGGCTTTCAACACTCACCTATAGACATGAAGAGATTGTTTCTGGAAACAGACACATTGTAATCCTGGAAGGTAAGAAATGGACTCAAGAAGTTCATTGATTTCCATGTCATCTAAGCTGAGCCTACAAAGTCGTTAAATTTATTATCTATTCTCATTTATTTGCTTACCTTCTGACATAGACATTGAGTTTAACCAGGTTTTGTAACTGAGCCAATGTTCGCAAAAGATAGAAAATACAATCTTTTGAAATATTTGGATATCTATTCACATCAAAAATGAGACAAATCGTCTTCTTTACTGAATCACTTTCAAAGTAAACTCTTTAACTTGGCGGGATTTATTCAAAATTTGACATATCGAAATCACCTCAAGATCTGTCATTCTGCAACTATTTAAATATTAAAATCACCTCCATCCTCTGCTATACTTTGAAAACTCCAGGCCAAAAAAATTTAAAACTGGCAATTTTGTTACTGCTTCAAAAATAGCAATGACTTCATCTATTGAAGGAACCCTTCAAACAATAAGAGAATTCTCTTCTGTTGCCCCTTACCCATTGAACTTTGCTGTAAGACTTTCGAGATTTTCTGGTACTGTAAAATTCTTTAGAGTTGCTATGGTTGGATTCGTCCAATCTGGGCTGAGTGAGAACCTTCAATCAAAACATGAGGTTCCCTGATATAGAAATATGCTCTACCATCCAGTTTTTACGCCCATTTGCATGGTCACCTTCTTCAATCGATTGTTTGGCCGAGGGTTCATAGTCTCTGGGTACAGACCACAAGCCTGTGAATTATCAAGATTTCCTATCTTTATGCTTGTCAGCCGAAGCTCTTTTGCATAGATGTTCTTCTGGAAATATTTGGAAAGAATCGAATATGCAGACCCTGAGACGTTCTCCAGGCTGATTCAGGGAAATATTAAAGAGTGACTTCAGACCAATATTTACCAAACTATGGCTTCTTCGTAGGATTCAAGCAGCACACATTTCCCCAACATCTTTGCTAAATTGATTATTCCTAGATCATCGATATTTATAGTCCTATTTCACATTATTTTCTCTTCTGATTGTTTTAATATACTTTGGAAGTTCAAGCCTGAGCTTGCGTAGACTCACTTGTTTCTTTACAAATGGAGTGATGATCTTTGATTCATTCATTCTATCCAGCCTAAATGCCTGAGAGTATAATCTCGCGATTCAGAGTACCTTCGAAAGACTAGATTCAGATCTTTGAGTCTCTGGATTTTCTTCAAAGCTTTGCAAAGATCTCTCAAGCAAGACTTTTCACAAAGACTAGAATTCTATTATTCTCTACTAATCCCAACCTTCCTGACTACGCATCGAATTGAAATTTATCGATCCTCTTGATCTTTTTACATTCCACAAGAGATGATAAAGTGGCTTGAGTTGTCTCTCCAACAGCAGAGATTTTACTGAAATATTTGTTCCCACGGAGGAGAATTTCTTTGTGAGCCTTCAAACCATTCTGAATATCCTTTCTGTGCAATGGCCTTTCCTCATTAAATATTGCAATAGTGATGCTCGTTACAATGGGAGAATTTTATCACAATGGGAGTGATGGGGGTCTGAAGATTCAGATATCATTTCGGAGATTTAAAACTTTGTGATTGAAGAATTCACATATTGAGCTAAATCTATCTGATTGTATTAAAATTAATTCACATTCGAAAATAGGGCTTGACAGCAAATCCTTTTTAATACAAGCTTTTCAGGAAAGCAGGTTTTGAATTCGATTAAACTTTTTTGCATCTATCAGAGGAAGAATGCAAGAGACATGCAAAGAAAATTTTGGCTATTGGTTACAGAGAAATTTGAACACAGCAAAACAATTATGAAAGAACTCCTACTCTTTACAGAATAAATAAAATGAATTGAGGTTGATAAACAATCATTCAAGAAGAAGCCGTTATTCTACTGACTTGTTTTTCCTTGTAAGCCATCAGCCACCTTTCGAAACACATGAAGAGATCGTTTTTGGAAACAAATGTATTCCAAGCCTGGAAGACAAGAAATCGATTCTAAAAGATCGTTTATCTCCAAATCATCCAAACTTAATCTACAAAATAATTTCAATTAAGATATATTAGATCGATACCTTCTGATATAGACATTGAATTTTGTCAAGTTCTCTAGCTGCGCTAATGTCCGTAAAAGGTAAAATATACAATCTTTCGAAATATTTGGATATCTATTCCCATTAAATATGATATATACCATTTTCTTACTGAATCACTTTGAAGGAGACTTCTTTAATTTGTCTCGATTTATTCAATATCTGACACACAGTAATGACTTCAAGATCTGTCATTCGACAACTATTGTCATGTTTAACAAGTAATTCACCCTTTCTCATACTTTGAAAATTCTATCCCAAAAAAGTTCAAATTCTTGAAGCGAGGTAGTTCATCGAATAAGGCAATGACTTCCTCGATTGAAGGGACCCTTGAAACAATAAGAGAATTCCCTTCTGCCACCCCTTACCCATTAAATTTCCCTGAGAAACTTTCGAGATTTTCTGGGACATTTACGTTCTTTAGAGTCTTGATCGTTTCATTGCCACAATCAGGGCTTACAGAAAACCTTTCACATTAAACCCGGCCGCTTTTAAAATATTCTCTACCATCCAGTTTTGACACCACTGTGAATTGTGATCTTCTTTAATCGATTATTTGGCCTAGGATTCACATTTTCTGGATCCATACCACAGGCTTGTGCGTTATCGAGATTTCCTATCTTGATGCTTTTAATTTTGAACTCCTTGATGTAAATGTTCTTCTGCCCATATCGACTAAGACTTTCATAAGTGTTTCCTGAAACATTCTCCAGGCTAGTTTATCAGACTCTGAACTCCTTATAAATAAGAATGATTACCAGACTATGGCTTCTTCATAAGATTCTAACAGAGAACACCTCCCTAACATTTTCGCAAGATTAACAACTCCCTCATCATTTATATTCTTTGTCCTATTATTTCAAGTGAGAAACTCCCAGTAAAACCTTTTCTTTACTTTGGGAGTTCAAGTCTCAGCTTTCGGAGGCCAACTTGCTTCTTCACAAATGGAGTCACAATCTTAGATTCATTCATTATATCCAATCTAATGACATTAATAAGCATATTTATCTCTTTTCCATCTCTACCTTCGGAGAACCAAGTTCAGATCTTCAAGTCTCTGAATCTTTCTGAAAGCTTTACAAAGATTGGTCAAACACGACTTTTCACAAAGACTATATCATTTAATTATCGACCTTAGAACCCCTGAGTCCCTTACTAGGCGTCAAATTGCAACCGAAATATTTTCTTTGAATTGTATGATCTATACAAGGCCTGCAAAGTTGCCTTTGTTGTCTCTCCAACTGCAGAAACTTTACTGAAATATTTATTTCCACGAATTAAGCTCTCCTTTTGAGCTTTTGAGCCGTTTGCAATGTTTCTGCGACATAAAGGTCTACACTCATTAAATAAAATAGCTTTTCTTTTGAAGAGTTACAGTGGGAGGATTTTATTGCAGTAGTTGTTATGAGGATATGAAGATTGGGATATCATAGTGCGAGATTTAAATTCGTGATTAAATCATGAGAACTGGAGAAATCTACTCGTTTGTATTGTATTGTGTTGTATTAAAATTATCTCGGATCGAAAATGCTCGTCAGTTAATTCTTTTTAATACAAGTCGCTGAGTACGATAAAGCCTTAAAATATTATTGATATCTCTGAGAATTTTAAATAAATAATCAGAGCTGCTTAATGAAAATTTTCAATAATTGGGCCGAAAATTCATGATTTTATAGAAAGCAATGAGAAAGCAAAATTTTCAGTAAGGCAAAAGTTTAAAATATAAAAAGTCTCTTCAAAATAATTCTTTGTTGCCATGAAAGTTTTTCGAAAGTTCAGTTTAGCTGTTCAACAAAAATTTTCATCAAAATCTTTTGTAAATTCAATTGAAGAATTAATTGTCTAATTTTTGAAAGAGGATTTAGAAACGCTGAGACATTTCCAGAACTCGATAAAATCTCTTTGAATTCATTTTTGTAAGAAAAATAATAAGAATTTTACAGAGACTTGTAAAAGGATTTTCGCCATGATTGACAATTTTTCTCTCAGAAGATTTCTAGAAAACAATTTTGAACAGCAAAAAATAATTTGAAAAACCATATTCACCAAGGACGAAGGGAACCTTCAGCAAGAATTCCATCTTGATTAAATCTTGAAGACATCTCATTCATCAAATTGGAACTGGCCTCATTATTTAAGCCTTGAGTTTGAGGGAGAAATTCATAGAACTTGATAATTTTGTTTTTCATTTCACCAAACCACCCATTCACTGAGCCTTTGAGTTTTCCAACACATCCTTGAGGAACTTTCTTGAGATTATTGGCAACTTGGTGGTCTCCTTCAGAATCATTAACACTGCATAAAATTCTTTTGACAATAAAGATTTCTTGCACTCTTCTCTCAGAATCTTATTTCTAATATCGAGACAAGAGATTTGCATCGCATCCAGAAGGGAGTGTAAGCTCATTCTGCATAGAAGCTTCTATTTTCATCATCTGATAAAAATTTTTGAGAGTATTTTCCAAAGAAAGCTTTAGGCTGTCAAAATGTCATCCTAAGATCTAACGTCATTAAGCCTTCTAATGTCAGACCCATCTATTGAGACTTATTCAAGGTCTTTCATTATATTTCCATCTTTTATTTATGCCTTTTGAAATTTTTTCTTCCAAGAACTCGACCCTCAACTTAACCAGAGGTCAAAACCTTTAGCCCTCGTCTTTATTGCGGCCATTCCTTCACTTCAATTCTTCTTATTCTCCACTTCAACACTTTCGAGAAGAAAAATTTCATACTAACCTCTTTCCCATCAAGTCTCCTTTTTCAACCCAAATTCCTTCCTCATTTCCTGATTCTTCCAAATTCAAAATAATGCTCCCCAACCTCACGATCTTAAGAGCATCACTCTTCGAACATACTCTTTGGAGAAGGATTAAATAACTATTTTTTGTCTCGAAATATATTCAGACAGGCCTGAAAAACTTTTTTGAGGAAATTTTCTCTCAAGAAAGATTTTAGTAAGTCATAATGAAGAAAAGAGGGATCATAGAAAAGCACTTCTAAAACTTGAGAGCTCCACCCAGTGTTATGGGAAAGGAGATTTTGGTCATACAATGAAGATTTTAATGCCACAAATTTTTTTATTTTGGTCAGATTTGCCCACTGAAAATCACCTTCAGCCCAAATCTATTTTTGTACTTTGAATGTTACTGTATAAACGTGTCACAATCTTTTCAGAGGCTTTAAATAGTCCTTGTCTAAAAGACAAAATTCATCATGGCGGATTTTACCTCATTCCTTCCCGTTATCTCTGCCAAAATTTAAAATCCTTTTGAGATAGGGCTTTTGACCACTCTTCCCCCTTTAAGTTCGGGTGGTTCTTTCTTCGAGAAAAACAACCAAGTCCAAGTTTTCTAACAAGAACTGTGAGAGAGACATCCCCTAAGTAGCTTTCCTCTCATTTCTCACACATCTCCTCAAAGAATAACTACTCTATTGGAGCTCTTTAAAATTTATCCAGAATTCTATTTAAATCCGAGATCCACCCCTTTCATATGACGTAAACAACGTAATTTTTCATTTTTTTTACTTAACAGATACAGCTTTCAAGCAAAAATTCGTCTATATATTTCAAATACAAGATTAACCGATTTCAATCAAAACTCACCCCTCCTCCCTTCTAAAAACTTGCTCACCTCTTTCCCATCAGCTTCTTCTTTAGCCCCAGCTCTTCACCTCCCTTAAATGCCAATTTTGAGTCCAAAAATAACAAGTTTATCCTCAAACCTCAGCGCATCGAAATTTCTCTTAATCATCCTCAGATAAAATTTTAATCCAATATTTTAATTCCAGAAGTAGGCAAACTCCCTCTCAATACGTCATCTGACGTAATTATCCCAATTCTCCTCACATGAACAACTCTATAAATTCCACCAATAACCTTCCAACTATAATTAATTTCAAAAAACTTCTTTACAAACAAAATGGGCAACCTCATCTTTAAGAAAAGCAAAGAAAGTCTTCATGACATCCCCAAGTCTTTCTGGGACCTTAAGGCCAAGGACATCGATGGCAACGACCTCACCTTTGAAGATTTGAAAGGCAAAAAGGCATATATCGTCGTCAATGTCGCCTCTGCTTGTGGCTTCACCAAGTCAAACTATAAAGGCCTCACTGAACTTTACAACAAATACAAGTAAAAATCTCTTTATACTTTCAATAGAAAACTAATATTTTATCTTCAGGGATCAAGGACTTGAGATTCTCGCTTTCCCTTGCAACCAGTTCTTTGGCCAAGAAAAAAAATGTGAGCTCGATATCAAGAATTTTGCCAAGGATAACTACAAGGTTGAGTTCCCTATGTTCTCCAAAATTGATGTCAACGGACCTGAAACTCACGAAGTCTACAGATATTTGAGAGCAAATACCACTTTGTATGATCAAAAGACTCAAAAGATTCAAGAGATCCCTTGGAACTTCACCAAGTTCTTGGTTGATGCTGATGGTCATGTCCTCAGATTCTATAATCCTGGTGATAAGCCTGAATCTATGGAAAAGGATATTGAAGCTCTCTTGGGCAAAAAGTAAATAGAATTGATATCGAATTGTTTGTGAATAAGAAATTGATTGTCTTTGCTTGAATTGATATAGTATTTACATAAAATCCGCAAAAGTTTATATTTATAGGGTGAAAAATAACAATCAATAAATTTTCACATTGACTTGGTTTTAAGAAGAGAAGGAAAGAATCTGATTTAGGGATTATCAAGAGAAATATGTAAAGATAAATTTTTGAAACAAATACATTTTAAGCCTTGTATTGTTGCAAAGTTTATCAAAAGCTCTTGAATTTCTTGATCACTCAAGTCCAATCTATAAAAAACTTTAAATAAAACTGGGACTCTATTTGCCTGATGACCTTCTTAGATAGAAGTTTGGAAATTGTAAAAGAGTTTTAACCAAAAACTGTATGCAAGTCTTCGAGATGTTCGGATGCCTGAAGAAATTTTTATTCACCAAATCTTCCTCTCAAAAATTGATACTGAAAAACTTTCAAGGTGAATTGTTTGATTTGTGGTGCTTTCTTCAATATTTTACATAGGGTAATAATTTCCAAGTCTGAAATTTTACAGCTAGACAGTCAAATTATTCTCAATAACCTCAAAAAAATTACTTTAAAAGCTCAATGAGATAATAATTCAGCTTTGTCATATACGGAAAAGTCGCATCAAACATACTGAGAGGCTCATTTATTGCAAAGACCCTACACAAAATTAACTTCGACCCAGGACAGTTTCTTCAAAATACCCGCTAAATATCGACGTCAAATGCTCCAGATTCGACAGAATTATAACGTCGTTCGATCCAAAAAGTGTCTCATTACCACTTACTTCAGGATTGAAAGAAAACCTAGACCAGAAATTAATTTTATTCTCAAAGAATATTGTTAACCAGCCAGCGCTTCCTCCAATCGACATAAAGGCCTTTTTGAGACGATTCTTTGTGTGGATGTTTGTCTTTGGAGGAATGCACCCAATCCTCTGTGTGTTTAGTTTTGCAAGCTTGTGGCTGACAAGCTTGAATTCTTCTAAATGGATGATTTTATGACCGCTTTTGATCAGATATTGATAAGCAAAATCTGAGACATTTTCCCAGCTGAAATGAGATAAAGCCAGTCAAATTCCAAGAGTATGACTTCTTCAAGAGATCTTATTGGCACAGCCTTCTCCAAAATTCTTCCAATGTTTGTGATCCCTTATCATTAATATTATTAGTTCTGTTTTTGGGTCAGTTTTCCTAAAAGATAAATGGATATTTTACTTGGGAAACTCAAATCTGAAACTGCTTAACCGAGTCTGCTTCTTCACATATGGTTTGATCCTATCTAATTCATTGACTTTATCCAATCTAACTTTCATGAGGAATATTTCACCTTGCATCACCTTGCAATACCTTCTAAAAACCACATTAAGACCTCTTAAGCATCTGATCTTCTTGAATTCTTTGCATAAATCTTTCGAACAAGATTTTTCACACAAACTAAAAATTAAGCTCTTTCACTCTCATAATCATTAATTACTATGGATCAAACTGAAAGCTATAGATCATTCTTGGGGTGTCGCATCTTAAGAGGGTCTTTAAAGTTTCTCTTGTACTCTCTCCAACAGCAGATATTCTGCTGAGATATTTGTAGTCTCGTAAAACAACTTCTTTTTGAGCTATTATGCTATGCTGTATATGCTTTCGATATAATGTTCTTTTCAGGAAGATCAGGTACCTTGAAAGATTATGAATGCTTACATTGGTGAAATTTTTATAAAAGAATTGGATTCTGAGCCCAGAGTTTCATGAGTAAGTTGGCGTTTTGGGTTTTTCACTAGACCTCCTTTTGCTGAAAATAAAAGTTTGGCAAGTAGATTTGGAAATTTAAAGAATATCTCCTGTACTGGATTTATCAAATTCGTTAAAAAATATTTTTAAATGTCTAAATTGAAGAGGCAGGGTTCCTAAAGTGCCTAGTTTGTCCGACTTTGTCGGGTTTTCAAACTCATTTGGAGGATTTTTTGGCAAATCTATCCGTTTGGAAAAACTTTGGCAGTAAGTTTTTTTCCAACTTTAAAAAAAATAATTTCCTCAATTCGGATCGTACACTTTGATGGCTCAATTTTTGAGAGTTATTTCATTGTCATAAAAAATACAGAAATTCCATAAACCATCCCCATAAAATTTGGAAAAGACATCCAACAATGTCTGAAATTCTGGAAAAAGATTGGGGCGCCCTGTGAAGAGACAAGAATATGAGGAAATTTTTCGAAATATGGGAGGAATTTCTATCAGAGAAAACAAAGAGATGAAAGCTATTTTCAACCTTCTGACAAAAATGTTTCCTTTTTAACTCTTTTATAAATATAGAAATTGAACAAATTTTCCATTATTTTTTTTCATTCAAAAAAGAAATACATAAAGTCCGAAATAAATAGCTAAAATACAAATTTTTAATGCCAAAGATAGCAGCACTAACCAGGGCCAAAGTCCAGTAACAAAAAAGTACTCAAGATAAAATCTAGAAGGATCCTTTAAAATTTCTCATTAAAAACATCAAGCGAGGCATGTAAAGACTCGTTTCTGAAAAGAACACATTTTAAGCCTTGGATTTCTGAACAACTTTTCAAAAGATTCTGAATCTCCCACTCACTCAAGCTCAGTCTGTAAAATTTATCATCAAGCCAACAGTGCATTTGTTATCATTACCTTCGTAAATAAACATCAAATTTCTTTAAATTTGGAAGCTCAGCAAGAGTTTTTAACAAAAAATATATACAATCTTTTGATATGTTCGGATGTCTACATATTTTTATCAATGCCATAAACTATAGAGATTTTTACTGAATGACTTTTAAGGTGATTTGTTCAAGTCGCGGTGCTTTGCTGAATATTTGGCTCAAGTTATAAATCTCGATATCCGAAATTATACAGCTAGACCAAAATTATTCTCCAAGTCCTTCATTGAAAGATTTTACCCAAGGAACTCCGTAGAGCAATACTTGAGCCTGATCATATGAGGAAAAATAAAGTGGAACATGCCCAAGAAAGCATTTATCGTAAAAGCTCTACGCAAAAATAAGAAAAGAAGTCCAACAATTATTTACCCGCTGAATTTTATACTCAACTGTTCGAGATCGATCGGTGCTCCACTATTCTTCAGTTCTAAAGGTGGCTGAAGACTTGATTCTGGATCTGTTGAAAACCTATGCAAAATCAAAGTTTTTTTCCCTTCAAAAGACTGTACCAGCTCGACTTTGCACAAGCAGAGAAACTTGCTTTTTTTAATCTTTTGCTCGCAGGAGTGCTTAGGTTTGGTGGATGGCATTCTGGTCCTTGAGCGTTTGATTTTACGATTCGAGAGTTTACAACCTTCAACTCTTGTAAATAGATGTTTTTATGGACATTCTTTGGGAGGTGTTGATAGGTTCTCTCTGCAATATTCTCCAAACTACACGGAATGTAAGTAAGAATGTTCAAATTCAGCCAGCCTTTTACTCGACTATTACTTCTTCAAAAGATTTTATTGTGATACATTTCCCCATCATCTTCGCAAAATTTATTATCCCATTGTCATTTATATTGTTTGTTCTTGTTGTTTGTTAATATTTTTGAAACAGAAACATATTACTTAGGAAGTTCTAGCCTCAATTTAGTCAAGCGAATCTCCTTGGCAATAAATGGCAGTACAACATCTGATTCATTAATTCTATCAAGCCTAACAAAAATTCAATAATATCTCCCAGCTCGAGTTATACCTTCGAAAAACCAGATTTAGCTGCTTGATTCCTTTGGTATTCTTGAATGCCTTACCTAAATCCATCAGACAAGATTTCTTGCATAAACTAGACGATTAATCATTCATGCTGTCAGAAATCATACTATGGATCGAACTGAAATCTATGAATGAACTTCGTGCTTCGGGATTTTGATATTGCCCTTAGTGTTTTTGTTGTTGTTTCTCCAACAGCAGAAACCTTGTGGAGATATTTATAACCACGTATCAGGATATCCTTTTGTGCTTTGCCTCCATTTTGGAGATGATTAAGATTCAATATTCTATCAGAATAGGTCAATAAGATGCCGAGGTTTTGATTTTTACATTGGGGCCTTCCGAGTTTCAATTGGATTTCTGGGTGTGAAAGACCGTTTGTGGAGTGATCTTTGAACTTTTTCATTTTTAATCTTTCTATTTTTGGTGTATTTCATTAAAATCCATCAGGAATTCTAGACAACTGTATTTGCCTTGAAAATTTTTAAATAGATGAAAAACCTTCTATGCAAGTCACAATAATTACAACACTTTCTGCTAACATTTTAGAGTTTATTCTCAAGAATAAATGATAGAGAAGGAATTGGATTGGAAATTGCGAATCTTGTGAGGAATTTGACAGCAAAATTCTCATCAAGTGTTTTGAAAAATTCAAATGTGTTGAATTCATAAAATCTGTTACTGACTAATTGAAATGCATTTTTCCTTCAGGAAAAAGTTGATTTAGCGTGTTTGTCGAATGGATGATAGAACCCTAAAATATCAAGAGAAGAAATCGAAAACTCTAATTATTTACTTCGAAACAGGTTCTTTCACTTTTCTTTTACGATATGCAAATAATTATATTCAATGATATTTTTGATTTATTCAACATAAAAAGTCGCATAAAATGACAAATTTCTACAACAACAACAAAAAATGTCCCTAAATTCTCTAAAGCCAACGAAATAAAATATGTAATGTCAAAAGAAAGAATATCTACACGCCATCAGGGATATTTCGAGAGATATGGAGAGACTCATTTTTGAAGAGAGTGCACTGAAGCTCTTGTATTTCCGAGCAATTTTGAAGAAGTTCACGAATTTCCCAATCGCCCAAGCTCAATCTAGAGAATTTTTAGAGGCACAGTTTTACTTCTGATAATTACCTTCTGAAATAAAGATCAAATTTCTTCAACTTTGGAAGTTGTAAAAGAGATTTAACCAAAAAGGAGATGCAATCTTTTGATATATTTGGATTCCTGAATCAATGAATAATAACAAATCACAATCCTTACTGGATAACTTTTAGAGTTAATTGCTTGAGCTCTGGTGCTTTGCCAAAAATTTTGCTCAATGTAAAAACCTCAATGTCCGAAATTCTACAGCTACAATAAAATTACTCACTTCTCTTGTTGCAAAAATTCAATTTACCCAAGGAATTCGATGCAGCAGACTGTCAGCTTATGCATGTGGGGGAAAAAAGAATTAAACATGCCCAAAAATTCATTTACTGTAAAGGCTCTACACAAAAATAAGACAAAAAAAATTGTCTAATTGATTGGTTTACCCGCTGAACTTCATCTTCATTTGTTCAAGGTTGACTGGGGCTCTTCTTACATTCCTCAACTCTAAAACTGACTGCAAACCTATCTCTGGATTTGTTGAAAGCCTAAGGATTTAACAAAAAAATTTTGTCCTCAAACAAAAGATACTATACCAGCTCGTCTTGGCACCTATCGAAAAGCTCGCTCTCTTTATTCCTTTGCTCGGACGAACCATTCTCCTGGGCGGTTGGCCCTCTAGTCCTTGTGGATTTATTTTTACAAGCCTGTGGTTTATGACTTTTATTTCTTCCAAATGAATGTTTTTGTGGACGTTTCGTGGAATGTGCTGATAAGCTCTATCGCTAATATTCTCCAAACTAAATCAGATTATTCTTGAAATGCAAAATTCTCAATTATACTCAATGATAACTTCTTCAAAAGATTTAACTATCACACATTTCCCTATTGCCTTTCCAAGATTTCTCATCCCTTCATTATTGAGATTATTAGTCCTTATTCTAGGTCAAAAATTTTCCAGAAAAGACATTACTTTGGAAGCTCAAATCTGAATTTAGTCAAGCGAACCTGCTTTGCAATGTATGGAACCACAATATCTGACTCATTGACTCTATCTAGTCTAGCAATCACTCAACATTATCAACTCCCATTCATCGTACCTTCGAAAAACTAGAATCAAATCTTTGAGTCCTTTTATATTCTTGAACGCGCTACATAACTCTCTCAAGCACGATTCCTTGCAGAGGCTATAGAACCATAATTCAGAACATATAAAGACTCGATTTCTCACTATGGATCAAACTGGAATCTGTAAATGAAATTCGAATTTACAGATCTTGATAGAGCTTTGAGCATCATGACTGTGGTCTCTCCCACTGCAGAAACTCTTCTGAGATATTTATAGCCACGCTTAAGGATTTCCTTTTCGGCTTTTATTCCATTCTGAAGATGCTTGCGATACAATAATCTAATAAAGCATGTGAGGGATCATTTCGGAGTGGAAACCCTTACATTGAAGGCTTTTTTGGTAAAAGCTTGATCTCTGAGTATGGAGACTCATTTGTAGACTGGTATTTTAGCTTTTTCATTGAGAATTTCTTTCCCTAAAATTTGTCTGCAATAAATAAAAATCTTGCACAAGTGCTTTTAAAGCGCCAGAAAACGATACTGTGTTTTCTCAAGTCATAGGACTAAAAATCTTGAACCCCCTTGAAAATAATTTCCTCACTATCCATATGAATTTAGACCATAACCTCTTTTAAATCATGGCCCGCTTCAGGAAATGAGAAATTTCATCCTTCATTTTTGAGTTAATGAACTTTGATCAGCCTCTGACGAAAAATTAATTGTTGAAAGTGTTTGATTTAAATAGCTTCAGCTTCAGCAATGATGAGAAAAGATAAAAAGGAAAAAGAGAAGAAGAGGAAAAGAAAAGAAGAGCAAAATATATCAGTATTCTTGTCCATAAATTAACACTTGCCCTTCAATATAAACTCGACAAATTACAGAACTCACTTTTCCGTATCAAATATTTCTATCAATTCAATAAAAACCTCTCTATGCTAATAGGCGTTCATATAATGTGAGTTGTATGAATTGCCGAGTCAGAGGATTCAAAATAACAAAAAATAAAGGAAATGAAAAATCAGAGAATTTTGAAAAAGCTCTGAAACGCATTAGATCTATTCATTTTTAATGTTCAGATTTATAAAAACAAAAAATTTTAATCTAGCGATGAAAAGTATTGTCTTTAATAGACAAAAGAACTTTGAAACATGGAGAGGAGAAACTTGAAATTTAATCACTTTAAATCTTCCAAGAATGTACAGAAAAAGACAGATAAAGTGATGAATAAATAATTCTAATACAATTCCAAAAATAAATACGATATGTGACTATAAAACGAGCCAAAGAATAAAATAAAACCTTATTCAATTTTTATTCATCGCCTCTATCGAGAGAGACGTGTAGTGACTCATTCTTGAAAAAGACACATTTCAAGTCTTGTACTTCTGAGAAACTTTTCAGAAGCTCACCGATCTCCCAATTATTCAAGCTCAATCTAATGATCCTTTTAGGATAAAAACATTCACCGTGCTTACTTTCGTAAATAAATATCGAGCTTCTTTAAATTCGGAAACCGTAATAAAATTGTTAGCAAAAATGATATACAATCTTTTGAGAGGTTCGGATTCCTAAACCAGTCAGCAGAAAAAACACAATTCCACTTACTGTATAACTTTCAGAGTGATTTGCTGAAGTTGTGGTGCTTTACTCAGCACTTTAGTCAAATTGAAAACCTCAATATCTGAAATTCGAGAGCTTTTCATAAAATTCTCAGACAATTTTTTCATTGAAAAACTATACCCGATAAATTCCAAGTAGCATGATTTTAGCTTGTGCATGTTGTGAAAGGTTGAATTATAAATGTTCAAGAATTCATTAATTGTAAAAGCTCTATGTAAAAATTACACAAAAAATTACCCAATTTCTTTACCCACTAAATTTAGCTTTCATGTGCTCAAGATTCACTGGAGTCATCACGTTCTTCAATTCCAAGAGTGTTTGCATACTTATTTCAGGATTTGTTGAAAGCCTACAAGAGATAAGAAAAATCCTTGCCCTTTATTAAAAACATCATACCAGCTAGTCTTTGCACCTGCACAAAAGCTCATTCTTTTTAGTCTTTTACCCGCTTTAATCTTTAACTTTGGTGGAGCGGATCCTGGCTCCTGTTGATTGGATTTGACAAGTCTCTGACTTATAACTTTCACTTCTTCTAAATAGATATTTTTGTGAAGGTTTATTGGGATCTGTAGATATGTCATATCTGCAACATTCTCCAAACTATAAGAGAGTCAGATTATTGCGAATCAGGATTCTCGTACTGAACTATAGCTTCTTCAAAAACTTTTATTGTTATACATTTCCCCAGCATCTTTGCAAAATTTATGATCCCTTCATCATTTATATTATTTGTTCTAATTCGATGTAAAGAGTGCTTCATATGGAAAAGATCACTTTGGAAGTTCAAATCTGAATTTATTCAAACGAATCTGTTTTGTAACAAACGGAAGAACAATATCTGACTCATTGATTCGATCAAGTCTAACGATGATAACTCAATATCCCTCACTCCTATAAGTCATACCTTCGAAAAACCAGATTCAAGTCTTTGAGTCCTTTGATATTCTTAAACGCCTTGCACAGCTCCATCAAGCAAGACCCCTTGCAGAAACTAAACAATTAGTCCATACATATTCTCAGGAGTCATTACTAAGGATCAAACTGGAATCGATAAATAAGCTTCGAACCTCTTGGTTTTGATAAGGTTTTTAGCGTTCTATTTGTTGTTTCTCCCACAGCAGAGACTCTGCTGAAACATTTATAACCACGCATCAGAATTTCCTTCTGAGCATTTGATCCGTTTTGGACATGTTTCCGATACAAGACTCTAAGTTGGAAGGTGAGGAATGATTTGAATGCTTCAGCCCTTACATTGGGGGTCGATTGAGGGGAGGTCTGAGATCTGAAGTGAAGTATTCACTTGCGGACTGGCATTTCAGCTTTTTCATCGAAAATTTCTCTCTTTTAATTTTTTTCTACAATAAAAATCTAGCAGGAATTTAGTGTGATTATTTGAGGTTATTTGAGACTCTCCTTTGTTATTTCAGGGCGACATCCCTTGAAAAGGCTTGTTGAAAAAAATAGTAAACCAAGCTTCACTCGAAAGAGGTAGGACATTTTCTAGACATCAAAAAATTTTTCGTAAGTTTCATTGGAGTATCAGCCTCTCATGCAAAGAAGAAAAAATGGATTCAAATATTTTTATGAAAAGAGAACAAAATATTTCTTATTATTATTATTATAAGGCAATGCCTGACACTAACGTATCAGAGGCTGGATACACAGTTTATTTTGAGATATATATATATAGATATCCTTCTTACAGTTTGATACAACTACTCCAAAATTTGTCTGAAGACTTGAGGGTTTGGTTCATTCTAACTCCATCTTATCATACATTAGACAAATCACCCTATTTCTAACAAAATAATTGAATGGAGGAATGAAGAAATGAGAATCAAAGCAAGCGAAACAGGCAAGACTAATGTTTTGATAAAAAAGACTAAATTTTAATCTTGCTAATCAAACGGTCCAAATAGTTTTCTTCAAATTTTCCGAGTCAGATAAACTCTAAATATGAAAAATTTTATATTGTTTATTCGAGAATCCAGAGGCCATTTGAGAAGTCTGATTCAAATATGCATCAATTATTTTATCTTCTCTCCAGCAGGGAAACATTCAAGCAAAAAGTGCACATATTTTTTTAGCCTGACTGTCAAAGCAAGGAGTTAAAGATCAAAAAGACATGAAATACCAATCTAATAAAAATAAATTTCATACATTCCAAAGATGAACAGACGACGTCATCTCAATGAAATAAAATATACAGGTCTTCAATAATTAATATCTAACTGCTACTCATCGTTGAACTGAAAGAAACATGTAAAGACTCATTTTTGAATAAAACACACTTTAGGTTCCTCATTTCTGAGATTTTTCCGACGAGATCTTGAATCTCCCTCTGATCAAGACTCAACCTACAGGATTAAACACTTCTCCTTGTTTGTTTATTACCTTCTAAAGTACAGGTCAAATTTCTTGAGATTTTCGAATTTTAAGAAGGTCTTGAGCAAGAAATAAATGCAATCTTTCGAGACATTCGGATGCCTATCTCGTTTAATGAAAACCTCTCCTCTTCAAAATTTTACTGAATGACTTTCAAGGTCAATTGTTCGAGTTGTGATGCTTTTCTTAAAATTTGACTCAGAATGATCAAATCAATATCCGAAATCCTGGAGCTATATCAATCGCATTAAACTATTTCCTCGCCTCCAAATTACTTTAAAAACTCAATATAGTGAGAAGTCAGCCTGGACATATGTGGGAAAGTTGCATCAAACATACTGAAAAACTCATCAACTGCAAAAACTCTTTCAAAATTAGTATTCTTCTGGTCACCTAAATTACCCGCTACATCGGACACTCAGGTGCTCAAGGTGATAAAATGACATCATACTGCACAATTCTGCAATTTTATGGCTACTCGCTTCAGGATTTATTGAAAACCTAGTCCTTGAATTAACCCCTCTCTCCTCCTCCTCAAATTGATTTCAATACCAGCCTGTACTGATACCAGCAAAAATTCTTGCTTTTTTGAGTTTTGGATGAGGACGCGTACATGTTTTTGGTGGAATAAATCCAGGTTCTTGTGCATTGAGTTTCGCAAGCTTATGTCTTGCAGCTTTTAATTCTTCTAAATGAATATTTTTCTGCCCGTATTTCGGGATTTGTAGATAAGCTGTTTCAGAAACGTCCTCCAAACTTTAACAAGGTCAGATCAGTCATATACAAGATGCTTACTCAGTGATGACTTCTTCAAAAGACTTTATTGAAAAGCATTTTCCCAATGTTCTTGCCAAGTTTATTATTCCTTCGTCATTTATATTATTTGTCCTATTTTATGTTAGTTTTTCTGAAAGCCATACATTCTTTTTACTTGGGAAATTCAAATCTGAGTTTGACTAAGCGGATCTGTTTGGCGAAAAATGGGAGGACCCTATCTGATTCATTGATCCTGTCCAATCTAATTATCATGAGGATGATTTAACCCTTTCTGTTTTACCTTCGAAAAATCACATTTAGATCTCTTAAGCATCTGATATTCTTGAATGCTTTACATAAATCCTTCAGACAAGATTCCTTGCACAAACTGCAAACTAAGTTTCTCCTCTCAATAATCATTACTATGGATCAAACTGGAACTTGAATATCACTTTAGAGGTCATATCCTTTGAGATTGTTTTTAAAGTGGCAGAAGTATTCTCTCCAACAGCAGAGATCCTGCTGAAATATTTATACCGGCGTAAGGTGACTTCTTTTTCTGCTTTCCTGCTATTTTGGATGTGCTTGCGGCACAGTGGTCTATTCAAAGAGGTAAGAGGAATGAGAATATGATGAGTCCCGACATTGGTGAGATTTTTGGAAAGGCCTTGAACTCTGGATTTAGAGAGTCATCAAGAGACTGATGTTTGAGTTTTTTCATGAAAATCTATCGTCAAATCTTTGATTACTTGTTGAAAATAAAATTTGGCATCGGATTTAAAGCGAGGTTTTAAGGAAAGTCTCTCGCACTTGGATTAAATTCCTAGTCTCAATTTATTAAAGATTATCTTTTAGTGAGAAAAAATCCTAAAGATAATTTTGAAAAAAATTCTGAACGATTTTTTCAAAAACGAAACTCAAAGGATTTTTATAAAGAAGGATTTATCAAAAAATGTCAGAGAAAAAATTCTGTTCAATCTTCAAAAGCTTTTTTGGGAGACAACTTTTCCTTGGTTGTTCTTTAAAATGCAAAAATCACAAGAGAAACACAAAAGCACATTAGAATAAACCACTAGAATACAGTTTAAATAGATCATTTAAAAATACAAAACAAAAAGAAAATCTCTCTCTTCTAACCTTAATCAACACCAATGAGGTTCAAAGAGACATGCAAAGATTCGTTTTTGAACAAAGCATAATTTAATTGCTTGATCTCTGAAATATTATCAAGAAGCTCACCAAGCTCTCCATCATCAATACTCAACCTTGAAAGTTTTTAATGAATTTTCAACTATTCTCTTCCGTTACCTCCGAAAGTATATATCAAATTTCTTGAGATTTTGGAATTTAAGGAGGATTTTAAGCAAATAGTAAATACAATCTTTCGACACATTTGGGTGCCTATTTGAGTCCGTCAATCAATAAAAACCTCCAAAATCTCCCTTACTGTATAACTTTGAGAGTGAATTGCTTGATTTGCGGCACTTTCATCAAAATCTGACTGAGAGTAATCAGCTCAATATCAGAAATCCGGCAGCTATAATATTCCAATCTTATTCAACACTATTCCCAAGTACTTTAAAAATTCGATAGAATAATTTGTGAGTTTTGACATTTTCGGAAAAGTGGCATCAAACATCCCAAAAAATTCATCTATCGCAAAGGCTCTGAGTAAAAGTAAGGACCTCCACAATCAACAATCAAATTAAAATACCCGCTGCATTTTACATTCAACTCTTCGAGATTGCAAAAATCCAGAACATTCTTCAACTCGACAATCTGTTGATTCCCAACTTCCTGATTTAATGAAAACCTTGAAACTTCCTTAATTTCCTTTTCAAAGAATAGATTACCAGCCAGTGCTGATGCCAGCAGAGAGAGTGACTTTTCTCAGTTTTTGATGAGCACGTGGGTTGATTTTTGATGGGACAAATATTGGTCCTTGTACATCAATTTTTGCAAGTCTGTGGCTGACAACTATTAATTCTTCTAAATGGATCATTTTCTGGCCATATTTTGGAAGGTTTAGATAAGCAAAATTCGAAATATCTTCAAGACTGTGACAAGAGGATTAGCTTGTTGAATTCAAAAGATCCTTACTCAGTTATAACTTCATCAAGGACCTTTATAGACGCGCATTTACCAAATAATTTTGCAAAGCTGATAATCCCCTCATCATTTATGTTATTCGTCCTATTTTCTGTTAGTTTTCATGAAAGAGACAGACATTGTACTTTGGAAGCTCAAACCTGAATTTGAACAATCGAATCTGCTTCACGATATATGGAATTATGACATCTGATTCATTTTTTCTTTCCAATCTAATCATCATTATTCCACATTTTATGATCCTTTCAACCTTCGAAAAACAACATTCAGATCTCTTAAACATTTTATCTTCTTAAACACTTCACATAAATCCTTCAAGCAGGACTTTTCACACAAACTAAAAACTGAGTTTTTTCACTCTTGGTCATCATTACTAGGGATCAAATTGAAAGCTGTAGATCATTCGTGAAGCCGCGCATTTTGAGATGCTTTTTAAAGTCTTTACTGTACTCTCTCCAACAGCCGAGACCTTGCTGAAATATTTGTACCCATGCAAGAGGATTTCTTTTCTAGCTTTTGTTGCATGTTGAATATGCTTCCTGTGCAATGGTCTACTCAGGGAAATAAGCGATTTTGCCAGATTAACAATCCTTACAGAGATGAGATTTTGGGATGAGACTTGAGGTCTAGACTTAAAGAGTCATTTGTAGGCTGATATTTGAGTTTTTTCATGAATGATAATTCCTCGTCTAAAGTTGCCTATCTGCTGAAAATAAAAATTTGACACCTGATTTAAAAAAATTAAAAGGAGATTTCTTGCACTGGAATGAGAATAATCGTCTAAATTTTGTTTTAAAATATTCTTAGTGATATCCAAACCTCCAGGGGGACCAAAACCAAAGATCTTTCAAGTGTGACCTATTCAATAAAAAAGAGAAAATATCCTCAGATACTTCCATATTCATATCACATTCCAGGCAAATTGATCTTCTCGTCGAAAAAAGTCAAGGTTTCTGCTGCATTTTTGGTGGATCAGATTTTATGCATATTTAACCTTCAAATTTGAATTATCTTGATAGATGACGGCGAAATTGTTTCAAAATACTTCACCAGAAGGAGATGCAAAATATTATTAACCTTCCTCTTTGTTACTTTTCTGGCTCCGTTGCTTTTGAGAACGCAAGAGAAAAGGATCGATGCATTTCGTCTTCTAAAATTTTATCAGAAAACACTTTTTTCCTCAGTTTTGTACGATGATTTTTATAAGTTTATAAACACATAAAATACACTCTTCCTGGGAAAGAGAGAATTCTTCTGAAGAAAAATGGAGAATTATCAAATAAGAAAATATGAAAACATGAATTCTTAGGATGAAATATAGCGGGAAAAGCAATCTTCGGAGCTGGTCAGGAAAAAAGTTCTAAATGCTCTCATCAGCAAGATTCAGAGATAGGTAAAGTGATTCATTTTTGAAGCAAACACACTTCACATTTCTCAATTCAGAAATTTGACCGAGTAGTTCTTCAATCTCTCCCCGATCAAGACTCAACCTGGGATTTCAAAATTAGAATAAAACTCTTTCTGTTTATTACCTTCTAAAATATAAATCAAATTTCTTCATATTCTGAAACTGAGCGAGGATTTTGAGCAAATAGTAGATGCAGTCTTTTGAGATATTCGGGTGCCTATTGAAATCATTCAATAAAAAGCTCCAGCTCCAAAAAGATTTACTGGATAACTTTCAAAGTGAATTGTTTGATTTGTGGGGCTGTACTCAAAATTTGGGTCAAATTGATCAGATCTACATCAGCAATTCTACATCTATAGTATCATAAATATTCCCCTTCTTTCTCTTCCCAAATACTTGAAGAACTCCATGGAGAAGGAACGAAGCTGAGATAGATGAGGAAAATTGAGAGCAAACTGACCGTAAAACTCCTCTATTGCAAAGGATCTAGACAAAAATTCCAATCAATGAAATCAAACTCAATTACCCACTACATTGAACACTGAGGCTTTGGAGGTTCTTCATTGCTATGAGACAGCTAAATTTGGGCATATCTGCCTGCGGAGAAATCGCTTCTGGACTTGATGAAAACCTTTTATTTTTATTCCTTTCCTTCATAAAAAAGGGATACCAGCCTGTCCGAATCCCGACAGAAAAAGAGCCTTTCTTGACATTTTTCTCCCCACGTGCTGATCGTTTCGGTGGGATAAATCCTGGTGCGTGAGCATCGAGTTTTGCAAGTCTGTGGTTGATAATCTTTAGTTCCTCTAAATAGATCAGCTTATTTCCGTATTTTGGGAGATAAAAATAAGCTGAATCTGAAATATTCTCCAGACTATTTGGCTGAATAAGCTTCTTAATTACAAGATTCTTACTCATTTATCACTTCTTCGAGATATTTCAATGAGACACACTTCCTAAATATTTTAGCAAAATTTTTTATTCCATCATCATTTATATTATTTGTCCTATTCTTTGTGAATCTTTCTGCGGTGAGTCAAAGTTTTACTTGGGGAACTCAAATCTGATTTTCAGCAGCCGAATCTGCCTCTCTAGGTATGGAAGCACGACATCCGATTCATTCAATCTATCTAATCTTGGGGTCTCATTAGACTCAATTCACCATCATGTTCGTTACCTTCGAAAGACTATATTTAGATTTCTCAGGCATCTGATCTTCTTGAAAGCTTGACGCAAGTCTTTCAGGCAAGATTTCTCGCATAAACTTCAAAACTTTAGTTTATTCCCTCATCCAACAATATTACTATGGATCAAATTGAAATTTGTAGACCATTCTTGAAGTGTTGCGTCGCGAAATAGTCCTCAAGGTTTCTGCTGTACTTTCTCCGACAGCAGAGACTCTACTGAAATATTTGTAATCGCGCAAAGTGACTTCTTTTTGAGCTTCCATGTGACGCTGTATCAGCTTTCGGTACAGCGGTCTAATTGAACCGATGAGAGGATATTAACGACCCTGAATCCTTACACGGGTAAAATTTTGGGAAAGGGATTGGGCTCTTGATTTGTAGAGTTTTGAATGGGCTGGGATATCATAAGGCGTTTTTCTTCGGAAATTTTGCCTGCTTCCGAAAAATAAAATCCTGAAATATCGATCAAAAGTTGGAAGAAAAATTATCTAGCTCGGACTGTAATTGAAGGAAAAAAAAAATCAAGAAATTGGTCAAATTTCCACTTTTTTAGAGCAACAATAAGGCGACACCTTCATTTGAAAAAAAATGAAAATTTTTTCTCATCAGAAGGAAATTTTTTTCAAAGGTTGGAATCTCAGAAAATTTACACCCAGAAAAAATAATTCTTCCATTTTTTTTCTCAAGAGAGTTTTGGACAAAACAAAAAAAAGACCTTTATCTTTCGCAAAAAGACCTATAAAAATCTTCAAAAAAAGTTCAATGAAAAAATCCAGAGATTTTATGATCTATGAAATACATGTGTCTTGAAGAATCTTGATGCGCTCAATGACAAAGAATTGAAATAATAAAGCGGTCTAGATTACTAACATACAAATTCTAAAGATCCCAAAAAATTATGAGAGAAGACTTCACAAAAAACTTCTAAACACTTTCATCAGTTCTGTCTAAAGAAACATGCAAAGATTCATTTTTGAAAAGAACGCAGTTTAGCTGCTCTATCTCTGAAATATGACCAACAAGCTCTTGGATTTCTTCACGATCAAGGCTCAATCTAGAAAATCTCTCGTAAACCCAAAATTATTCTGAAAAGCTTACCTTCTAAAATACAAATCAAACTTCCTGAGATTTTCGAGTTTTAATAAAGTTTTAACCAAATAACAAATACAACCTTTGGAGATATTCGGATGTCTAAATTATTCAAGAAAAACCCCAAAAAAATTTACTGGAAAACTTTGAGGGTGAATTGCTTGATTTGTTGAGCTTTGCTTACAATTTGAATCAAAGTAACCAGATCAATATCAGATATTCTGCAACTATAATAGAATTAGTTTATTAATTCTCTTCACTCTCCCAGATACTTGAAAAACTCCATGGAGTAATAATTTAGGAAAGACATATGAGGAAAATTAGCAGCAAACAACCCAAAGAATTCATCTATTGCAAAGGCCCTACGTGCACAATTTAGACATAATAAAACAAGTCAATGTACCCACAGCATCGAACACTAAAATGTTCCAAATTAGTTAGAGCCATCATGCTATTCAATTCTAAAATCGCCTGATTGTTCATCTCAGGGTTTAAAGAAAACCTAACGCTTTTATTAATTTCGAAAAATTTGTGTACCAGCCAGTGCGAATTCCAGCAGAAAGAGTGGCTTTCTTGAGCTTTTTATCACAACGTGCGTTCTTTTTTGATGGAATAAATCCCGGTCCTTGGGCATCAAGTTTTGCCAGTTTGTGGCTTATAACTTTTATTTCTTCTAAATGTATCATTTTTTGACCATATTTTGGGAGATAAAAATAAGCTGAATCTGAAATATTCTCCAAACTATCCCAATATAAATAGAATTATTGAATTCTCTTGATCCTTACTCAGTTACAATCTCTTCAAGGTACTTGAGAGATCCACATTTTCGAAATATCTTTGCAAAATTTTTGATTCCATCATCATTTATATTATTCGTTCTGTCATTGTCAGCATTTAGAAAGACAAACCTCTACTTGGGAAACTCAAATCTGAATCTGATCAGTCGAAGCTGCCTTGTCAGGTATGGTAGAACGATGTCTGATTCATTGACTTTGTCAAATCTAGTCATTGTAATGAGATATTGTTCGCTATCTTCTCCCCACTACCTTCGAAAAACCACGTTTAAATCTCTCAAGCATCTGATCTTTTTGACCGCTTTGCATAAATCGTTAAGACAAGACTTCTCACAAAAGCTAAAAACCTTGTTTATTCTCTCTTATTAACCATCATTACTATGGATCGAAGTAGATCATTCTTGAGGTATTGCATCGAGAAATTGTTTTCAAAGTACCTTGTGAAGTTTCTCCAACAGCAGAGATTCTGTTGAAGTATTTATAATCCCGTAACAGAACTTCTTTCTGTGCTTTCACGCTATGCTGAATATGCTTTCGGTACAATGGTCTAATCAAACTAATGAGATGAAAGATAAGCTTCTGAATCCTTACATTGGTGAAATCCTGGAGAGAGATTCAAGGTCTGGATTCGAATTGTCTTTAATGGACTGCGGTAACATCAAATATCGCTTGTCAGAAATTTGGTCTGCTTACTGAAATTAAAATTTTGACATATGAATTAAAAACGGAAAAGCAAAGTTTTTAGCTCGTACTGGAATTAAAAAAATTCGCCTAAAGTATTGTGATTAAAAAATCTTCTCAATATCTCCACTTTTAACATAGAACAGGAAGGATAGGAAACTTAATGCATCAAGTTCTTCTTTAAAAAACCAATGAGCCAAAGGTTCTCCTCAAACAAGAGAAAGATTTTTCACGGGAAGCTATTTTTTGGGGTTTTTTTTTTCAATTGCTTTTGAAAAAATTTGCCTTCTAATAAAATTTTTGCTCGATTTTTTCGCCTGGATATAATGAAGAAAAGTTTTCTGATCAACTCCGCTCTCCTCAGCATTTTTTTAACTCAATTTCGAAAAAAAAATCAACCTTTCTTTTCCTTTTGTTTGATGAAATATATCACAAAATTTCGAGGGAAACATTTTAGTTGTAAAACAGAAAATAGAAAATAGGTAAGAGACGAACTCTTCTCGCTCCAACAGAGAATCAAAATATAAAAACATGAAAAAAATTTTCAAGCTCATCAATCAATGAGGTTTAGAGACAAGTGTAAAGATTCATTTTTAAAGCAGACACATTTTACATCTACCAGTTCTGATATGCTATCAAGAAGTTCTCGAAATTCTCCATCATCATAACTCAACCTAAAAATTTTAACAATTCTCAAATCATCCATCATTCATTACCTTCGAAAGTAAAGATCGAATTTCTTGAGATTTTGAGATTTTAGCAGAGTTTTCAACAAAAAATATATACAATCTTTCGAGACGTTAGGATGCCTATGTCACTCAATAATAGTCATTCATATTCTTACTGGATCACTTTGAGAGCCAACTGGGTGATTTTTGGCGCTTTGCTCAAAAGTTGGGTTAGAGTGATCAGGTCCAAATCTGAAACTTTACAGCTATATCGTTAACATGAGAAACATTTCTTTCTATTCCAATACTTTAGATATTCCATGCAAAAATAAGTCAGTTTTTCCATGTGTGGAAAGGTGTTAGCAAATACCTGAAAGAATTCATTTATTGCAAATGCTCTAGACTATAATTAAACTCGCACAAATCTCACTTCAGTACCCACTACACTTCACACTCAATTGCTCAAGATTGGATAGACGCAATCCTATCATTGGCTGACAGCCTTCTACCTCATTCACTGCGTTTTCTGAAAACCTAAAATTCTCTTTAATTGTCTTGCTCTTTCAGAGGAAAATACCAGCCTGTGTTCACCCCAGTGGAAAGTGAAGCTTTCTTCAACTTTTGATGATTACGCTTCTTTGTATATGGTGGAACAAATGTTGGTCCCTGTGCAGAAAGTTTTGCAAGCCTGTGGTTAATGACTTTTAGTTCTTCAATATGAAGATTCTTTTGAGTATATTTGGGGATATAGTGGAAGCCATGATCTGTAATATTCTCCAGGCTAACAGAGAGATAAATTAAGTCAGCACTCTGAGGACGCTTTACTCAATTATAACTTCTTCAAAGGATTTAACTGATACACATTTTCCCAGCATTTTTGCAAAGTTTAGAAAACCATCTTCATTCAAGTTATTTGTTCTATGGGAAGTATTTTTTCCTGAAAGTCACACAGAAATCTTACTTGGGAAATTCGAATCTAAATTTGGTCAATCGAACCTGCTTAACGAGATAAGGGAGAACTATATCTGACTCATTCGCTCGATCCAATCTAATTATCCTGAGACACCATTCAAAACCATTTTGATTACCTTCGAAATACAATATTGAGACTCCATAAGCATTTGATCTTCTTGAACACTTTGCATAGATCTCCCAAACAAGATTTCTCGCACAAACTAAAATTCGGATCTATTCTCTCTCTCGCGATAACCATTCTTACTATGGATCAAATTCGAAGCTATAAATCATTCGAGGGGCACTACATCTAGAAATGGTTCTTAAGATAGCCATTGTGCTCTCTCCAACGGCAGAGATCCTGCTGAAATATTTATATCCATATTTGACAGCCTCTTTTTGAGCTTTTATTCCATGCTGAATCCTTTTTCGGTACAATGGTCTAATTAAGTAGATGAGGACAAGCAAAAGAGTTCCAGTCCTTACATCGTTTTGATTTTCGAGAAGGGCTTGAGCTCTGGATTGAAAAAGCCATTAAATGACTGATCTTTGAGTTTTTTCATTATTTTTGTGTTGTCTTGATTCTTGCCTGTTTGATGAAAATAAAATTTGGGAAATGTACGAAAATTTGAAATAGGAGAAAAAGCAGGCTAAAAAATCCTCTGACTCAGAAGAAAAGGATCTCTCTTGGCAAATATTTTTTTGGAAAATTTTAGTTCAAAACCAAAGAAATCGATATAATTTATTCATTACTGATCTCAAAGAACAAACATAACTTCAGAGAACCAATCATTAAAATACAAATGACCCTTCTGTCTCAGGAGAGCCATTTCAAACCCAACGCAAAATCCTTCTTTTAAATGTTCTCATCCATGAGGTTTCGAGAGATATGCAAAGACTCAGTTTTAAAACAAACGCACTTGACATCTATCAACCGTGAAATGTTATCAAGAAGCTCACGAAGCTCTTCATCATCAAAGCTCAACCTAAAAATTTATCCAAAATCCTCCAATTCTTCTGTTACCTTCGAAAATATAAAACAAATTTCTTTATATTTGAAAGTTTCAGCAGAGTTTAAGCAATAGGAGATGCAATCTTTCGATATATAGTCAATAACTCTAAATCACAATTCTCATACTGAATAACTTTCAATGTAAATTGTTGAATTTGTGGTGTTTTACTCGTAAGTTGAGTCAAAGTGATTAAATCAAAATCTGAGATTTTGCAGCTTTATCACCAAGATTAAACATCTTTCAATCTCTTCTCAAGCAAATACTTTAGAAACTCCATGCCAAAATAAGCCAGCTTTATTGTGTGTGGGAAAGCATTATCAAACACATTAAAGAATTCATTTATTGCAAAGACTCTAGGTCATAATTCAACTTGCGACAATATCGTTCAAGTACACTTCACACTCAAGTGTTGAAGATTATAATTCAGTCCTAGCATCTAGCATTGGCTGGTATCCATCCACTGCATTCTCTGGAGCCTAGTATTCTCTTTAATTGTCTCACTTTCAAAGAGGAAAATACCAGCCTACGTTTACGCCAGTAGAAAGCGAGGCTCTCTTCAGCTTTTGAAAATTCCTTTTCTTTGTGAGTGGTGGGATTAATGTCGGCCCTTGTGCAGAGAGCTTTGCAAGCCTGTGGTTGATGACTTTATTTCTTGTAAATGCATATTCTTCTGAATATTTTTTGGGATATAGTGATAACCATAATCTGTTATGTGTTCCAGACTAATAGGCAGATAAATAGAATTCAATATTTCGAAGATTATTTACTCAATTATACCTTCTTCAAACGATTTGACTGATACACATTTTCCCAGCGTCTTTGCGAAATTTAAAAATCCATTTTCGTTCAAATTATTTGTTCTAAAGATTTATTCCCAGAAACTCATCCTGAAATCTTACTTGGGAAACTCAAACCTGAATGTTGCCAATCGAATCTGCTTGACAAGAAATGGTAAGACGAGATCAGACTCGTTGACTTTATCCCATCTAAACAAAACAATGAGATTTCTTGTAGCATTATTTTCTCAAACAAAAAATACCTTCGAAAAACGATGTTCAAATTTTTTAAGCATCTAACCTTCTTGAATGCTTTACAAAGATCTTTCAAACAAGACTTCTCACACAAACTAAAACTCGTGTCTACTCTCTCCCTCAATAACCATTCTTACTATGGATCGAATTGAAAGTTCGTAAACATTCGAAGAGCGTTGCATCTGGAAGTTGTGTTTAAAGTAGCTCCTGTACTTTCACCGACCGCAGAGACCCGGCTAAAATATTATAGCCGTATTTTGTAACTTCTTTTTTGGCTTTGATATTATGTTGAAGATGCTTTCGATGCAATGGTCTTCTCAAACAGATTAGAAAAATCAAAGAGATTTTGGATACTTACATCGATCTAATGGGTTGATCTTTTTGTGTTTCCATGGATTATAGCTTTTTCTACATTTACATGTTTGATAAAAATAAAATTTGGTAAAATAAGCGCAAGAGTATTCTGGTATATGTTCTCTCATCTCTCATACAATATTTTTCACGAGTCGTAATAAAAACTTATAAAAAAAAGACATGCAACTTAATATATAGCTAGAATACAAGTAACTCATTTGTATAGAGAGATAACAAAAACTCGAGTCTTCTAAACACTTTCAGTAACAAGGTCAAGAGATAGATGTAAAGACTCATTTCTAAACAGAATACATCTTACATGCTTCAGTCCTGAAATGTTATCAAGTAGCTCACGAAGCTCTTCATCATCAAGACTCAGCCTAGAAATATTTCTAACAAACCCATCCATTTATTACCTCCTGAAATATAAATCAAATTTCTTGATATTTACAAGTTTAAGCAGAGTTTTGAGGAAATAATGAATACAATCCTTTGATATATTTGGATGCCTATTATTTGAATCAATCAAAAATCATCACCCCAATCCTCTTACTGGATGACTTTCAGAGTAAACTGTTTGATTTGTGGTGTCTTGCTTAATATTTGAATCAAAGTAATCAGCTCAAAGTCTGACACCCTACATCTATAACGATCTTGTCAATTTTCCCATTTCTATTCCCAAAGAATACTTCAAAAACTCTATAGAATAATAAGCAAGGTTCGACATATGTGGAAAATTCTGAGCAAACATTTCAAAGAATTCATTAATAGCAAAGGCTCTATTCAAAGTTAGGGCTCACAAAATCTCGTTAAATACCCGCTACATCTAATACTCATATGCTCGAGATTAACAAGAGTAAATATATTGTTCAATTCCAACATCGGCTGGCTACTGTCCCCTGTACTTTCAGAAAACCTAAGATTTTTATTATCTTTAATCTTTCCAAGGATAAAAAATACCAGCCTGTATTAATGCCAGCAGCAATTGTGCATTTCTTCAGTCTTCTGTGAGTGCGTCTGCTTCGATTTGCAGGAATAAACCCTGGCCCTTGTGCATTGAGCTTTGCGGCTCTGTGGTTTATAACTTTTATTTCTTCCAAGTGAATATTCTTTTGACCGTATTTCGGGATATAATGAAAAGAAGTATCAGTCAGATTTTCCAAACTAAAACAATGAACCAATGGAACCCTGAACTTTTACTCAATGAGAACATGTTCAAGGCTTTTTAGCGACACCATTTTGCTCAAGATTTTTGCAAAATTTTCAATACCAGTCTCATTCAAATTATTCGTTCTTGTGAAGATTAAGTTCACCTCTTTATCAATGATCTTACTTGGGAAATTCGAACCTAAAGTTGACCAGCCGAACTTGTTTCGTTATGAATGGTGCAACAATATCAGTTTCATTCGTTCTGTCCAGCCTAACCAAAATTGCTTCATGTTTGTTATTCTCAAATTCGATACCTTCGAAATACCACATTTAGATCTCTCAAGCACTTTATCTTCCTGAAAGCCTTACATAAACCTTTCAAACAAGACTCCTCACACAAACTAAACATTGAAATTATTCTCTTAAACATCATTATTACTATGGATCAAATTGAAATTTATAGATCATTCTCGAACTGTCACACTTTGAAATGGCCCTCAGAGTAGTCATTGTCCTCTCTCCAACCGCAGAGACTTTGCTGAAATATTTATAGCCACGGAGAGCCATTTCTTTTTGAGCTTTTATGCCATGTTGGATATTCTGTCGATACAATGGTCTTATTAAGCTGATGAGGAACAACCAGATAATCTCAATCTTTACATGGAAAGAACTTTATGAGAGAGGTTAAACCTCGCATTGAAAGTGCCATTACTGTAGGGGTCTTTGATTTTTTTCATTAGTTGTGTGTTGCCTAGATTCTTGTTTGCCTGTCTGTTGAAAATAAAATTTGGAAAATGGTTTAAATAATTAATATTATCTAAAGAAAGTTGATTTTTAAGCAGAAAGATTCCCTTTTGAATCTGATTTTGCAAATCTTTTCTCTATAAATTATACAAATAAAAAATAATAAAATACAAACTACTCTTCTGTGCGAGTAGATCCATTCCAAACTCGACAAAAAGGAAATATGCACAAAAATAATTCCTTTATATATTCTCATTCATGACATTTCGAAATATATGCAAAGATTCATGTTTAAAACAAATACACTTTACATCTGGCACCTCAGAAATATTATCAAGAAGCTCATGAAACTCTTCATCATCAAAACTTAACCTAGAAAGTTCTTCAAAATCCTTCAATTTTCCCCTCTTCGTTACCTTCGAAAATATAAATCGAATTTCTTGAGATTTGGAAATTTAAGCATAGTTTTAAGCAAAAAATAAATACAATCTTTTGATATATTCGGGTGCCTATCGAAATTATTGAATTGTTGGAAATAGCAATTTCCCTACTGAATAACTTTCAATGTAAATTGTTGGATTTGTGGAGCTTTATTCATCAATTGAGTCAGAGTGATCAGGTTAAAGTCTGAAATTTTGCAGCTACATCACCAAGATTAGACATCCTTATTTCTATCCTCAAGCAAATACTTTAAAAACTCCATGCAAAAATAGGTCAGTTTCGGTGCACGTGGGAAAATTGCACCAAACATGCCAAAACATTCACCTATTGCAAAAGCTCTGAGACATTATAACGACCAACAAAATCTCATCAATATACCCGCTGCATTTCACACTGATGTGTTCGAGGCTGTGAGGACTAAACACGTTACGTAGTTGTAATATTGGCTGAGATGTTTCTCCCATATTTTCTGAAAACCTAGGACTTATTCTTCTTAATCTTCTCAAAAAAATACCAGCCTGTGTTTATGCCAACTGAGCCAGAAATTTTTTTCATCCTCTGATGAGTACGTCTACTTAGTTTCGTTGGAACGAACCCTGGTCCTTGTGCATTAAGTTTAGCAAGTCTGTGGTGGATGGTCTTCATTTCCTCGAGGTGAATATTCTTCTGAATGTATTTTGGAATATAATGAAAGCCAAAATCTGTAATATTCTCCAGACTAATAGATGGAAAAAATGCAATTCAGAATCCTTACTCAACGAGAACGTGCTCAAGGTACTTTATCGATATGCATTTTCCCAATATTTTCGCAAAATTGAAAAGTCCATCTTCATTAAAATTATTCGTTCTTGAAGGTTAAGTTCACCTCTTTATGAACTATCTTACTTGGGAAATTCAAATCTAAATTTAGTCAGCCGCACCTGCTTCGTTAGAAATGGTACGACGATATCAGTTTCATTTGTTCTGTCCAGTCTAATCAAAATTGATTCATATTATACTCAGTCCAACTAAATACCTTCGAAAAATTACATTGAGATTTCTCAAGCACTTTATCTTCTTAAACGCTTTGCATAATTCTTTCAAACAAGATTCCTCACACAAACTAAAAATTTCAATTATTTTCTCTCATTCATCATCCTCACTATGGATCAAATTGAAATTGGGAAATCATCCTTGAAGGCCTGCATCTTGAAATAGCTTGTAACGTCATCATTGTGCTCTCTCCAACCGCAGAGATACGGCTGAAGTATTTATACCCACGAACAGTTACTTCTTTTTGAGCTTTTATGCCATGTTGAATATGATTTCGATACAATAGGCTTTTGAAAAAGATGAATAGGAATCAAACCACATGAATGCTTACATGGGAGAAATTTTGCGAAAAGATCCGACCCCTGGATTGGGAGTATCATTAATAGAGGAGTGTTTCAGTTTTTTCATGAGTTGGGAGTTGAAACTTTGAGTTATTGAAAAATTATTTCTAAAAATTAAAAAGAGAAAACATATCGGATTCAAGTTTTGAGTCTTGTCTTAATAATAATAATAATAATATTTGTATCCTCAGATACGGCAAGCGGAGGTGAGGAATCTCCGCTGCTTTATTTATACATAAG
>Ga0182738_1001162_pt1 | contig 33689 bp, 26 predicted proteins | sample eDN5th30CBELigMG_FD_128876 | JGI IMG/M metagenome (GOLD analysis project Ga0182738, IMG submission 128876) | Enriched Miracle-Growth compost microbial communities from Emeryville, California, USA - eDNA 5th pass 30_C BE-Lig MG (version 2)... ...
GATTAATCTCTATTTAGTATGCATAATCATGTTTACATTATATTTAATTTTGTTGATTAACTCCTTTTCATTATACATAATCTATTTATGTATGCTATCATTAAGATAGGTTAAAAAAAAAAATAAAATAAAATAAATCTGTTTCTCGTAGATTTTTGTTTCCCCAAAAGGTTTGAAATTCGATCACAAAATTCAACTTTTTCTGCCTAAAGAGTTAGCCTATTAATTTTAAAGGCTAAAAATATAATAATTCAAATTCGACTGAATACTGATAGTTTTTGAGTCTCTTATTCTTTTTCTTTATTGATCTCGAGATTTTCCAACCTTCAGAAGAGGGAGAGATCACAGAAATGATGTCACAATTGACTAAATAGGGCTTGGCTTTTAAACAGGAGTTCCCTTATTTGAGAACCTGAAAAGACAATAATTAGTTGTCTAGACAGTTAGGATGCCAAAAACTCTGGTATCTTGGATACAATTGCAGAAGAAGTCCGATTTGTCCTTGAAAAAGAGAGATGAATTAAGAATTAATTAATAAATTTGAGAGTTGTTGTAAATGTCCCTATCATAAGCTTATAATTAGAAATAGCTAAATAAATATAATTCACATTAACTCAGAGATTGTCTCTTAAGAAAATCTTTCAGATATCAATATTATGAAGCCTAAAATAAGAATTCTAGATAATTCTGGAATAAGATTAGCCTTTAATGTTCTTGTGGACAAAAATGGAGAATATCTCGATCAATTTTATCAAATCTTTGGTGGGAAACCCCTCAAAGATCGCCATTACTTTTCTCTTTTCAAACTCCCATCTTAGAAAGAAGAAGTACAAACGGTTTCTGTCTTTCAATCCTGTCCTGAATTTTTTTCAGTGAATGATTCGCAAAAAGCATAGGATGAACCCCAGAGATAGTTTAAAATGGTTGTAAGGAAGAAATTGTCAAAATAGAGGTTTCAATAATTCAAAAGTAACCCACAAGTCAAGAAAATTAGGCGAATTATTCTTATTAATCAAAAGATTTTTTGGGCAAAAACAGCAATTTTGGAACAATTTAAGCAAACTTAGAGAAACAGATTAATTCATAAGACGAAACGATCGTTTTAACGGCAAAGATGGTTAAGTTTCTTTGGGATTTTAACCTTTTTGGGATGGGTTTCTCCTTTTCATCCGATTCTGTTCCGATTTTTCTGATTTCCGAATTTTTCCATATCAAAAGAATTAATCAGGTTAAAAAAATTGCCTAAATTGTCTAAAATTGGTTTTTATTTTTGTCCAAAATAATCTAAAATAATAACACACTAAACCTAATACTATTTAAACTCTCAATTTTATATTATTTTCATTAACTAATTCTTACAAAAATATCTTCCTACCAAAACATGAACTCAAACAACACCCCTATCAAACTCTTCATTACCGGTACTACTGGTTACATCGGCGGAACTGTCCTCACAAAACTTCTCGAGCCTGCTCACAAAGGCAAATACGACATAACTGTCCTCACTCGCTCTGAAGCCACAGTTCCCAAGTTCAAAGAGCTTGGAGTCAACGTTTTGCTTGGAGATCTTGACTCTGCTGACCTCCTCACCAAAGCTGCTATTGATTCTGATGTTGTCTTGCATATTGCTCATGCTGACCATCTTCCTGCTGCTCAAGCCTTGATTAAAGGACTCAATACCAAAGACGGAAAGCGCAGAATTTATATTCACACTTCCGGTACTAGTGTCTTGGCTGATAGAGCTATGGGTGCTTATGCTGCAGAAAAGATCTTCAATGATCTTGATGTCGAATCAATTCATGCTCTTCCCATTACTCAACCTCACAAAGACGTTGATTCTTATATCTTTGAGAATAACCAAAACTTCGACTCCATTATCGTTGCTCCTCCCACTATTTATGGCTTGGGCACTGGTCCTTTCAACCGCCACTCCGTTCAGCTTCCAGGATTGATCAAAGCCTTCATCAAGGCTGGAAAAGCTGGCACAGTTGGAAAGGGTCTCAATAGATGGGGTAATGTTCATATTGACGATTTGGCCAACTTCTATGTTGTCTTACTTGAAAAAGCCGTTGAAGGAAAAGCCAGCACTGGATATAATGGATGGTACTTCTGTGTCACTGGAGAACATGCCTGGAAAGATGTGACTGCTAAAATTGCTGAAGAATTGTACAAATATAAGGCAATTAGTAGTCCCGAAGTCCATGAATTTAATGATGAAGAAAGCACCAGCATTATTGGTGGCTGGGCATGGCACGCAGCTGGAGGTAATTCTCGCTCAAGATCTGACAGAGCTTTACAACTTGGATGGAAACCTGATGAACGTAATCCCGGTATTTTTGAAACTATTGAAGGCGAAGTCAAGGCTATTCTTGAAGCTCAAAAGAAGACAAATTAAATAATTTATTCAGATTATTCATATGAAACACTTGAATATTTATCTGTCCGTTGATATTGAGTCAAGTATCAAATGCGTATTCATTTAATCTCACTTCTTTAAAATAATTCCAAACAAGATCTTCGAATTGCGGAGCAAAAGAACATGTTACTTTGAGTCTTCAGAGAAGTTTAAATCAAATGTCTATTATTCAATGATTACATTGATTACTTTAGAGAGAAAAAGCCGCCAACGAAAATATCTGGGTAATTCTTGAATCTCATAAGGAAAATCTTTTTATTTTGAGGCGAATTCTTTCGAAAGGTGAACATTACAAAGGTTAAAATTATTTTTTAAAACTACAACACTTTGACTCATGAAGATGATGACTCCGAAAAGAACTCTTTAGGAGGATAAAAGAGGTTCTATATAACATTCTTTGAGAGTTTCTGACCTTTATTTTGTTTTGCTCCAATTCGAAAGAAAATGTCTAAAATTATAGTTTCACATTTTTAATAAAAATAAGGAGAGACATATTCCATTTAATCTCTTGATTTTTCTTTTCTTATAATAATTATTCAATCAATTACCTTTCTAGCTCATCACATGGACTCAAACACTACCACTCCAACCAAAATTTTCTTGACAGGTGCTACTGGCTATATCGGTGGCACAGCTTTTGCCAAACTTCTCGATCCCTCCCGCAAGTCCAAATATGACATCACTGTGTTAACAAGATCCAGAGATAGTATTCCAAAGTTCAAGGAGCTTGGAGTCAAGACTCTAATTGGAGATCTTGATTCTGCTGAGATTCTTTCTCAAGCTGCTAAAGAAGCTGATGTCGTCATGCATTTTGCCAACTCTGCTGATCACTTGGCTTCAGCAAAGGCTCTGATCCGAGGCTTGAATACGAATGACGGAAAACGCAGGATTTATATCCATACTTCTGGAACAAGTGTTCTAGCAGATAAGGCGATGGGAAACCATGCTTCAGATAAAGTCTACAGTGACCTTGATATGGAATCAATTCATGCCCTTCCGATTATGCAGCCTCATAAAGATGTCGATACTTATATCTTTGAAAATAACCAAAACTTCGATTCTATTATTGTTGCTCCACCAAATATTTATGGCGAAGGGGCTGGTCCTTTTAACCGCCACTCGATTCAGATTCCAGCTTTGATTAAAGGATTTTTAAAGGCTGGAAAGGCTGGGACGATTGGTAAGGGTATTAATATATGGAACAACGTTCATGTAGATGATCTTGGAAACTTCTATGCTCTGTTGCTTGAAAAAGCATTAGAAGGCAAGGCCAGCACCGGAAAAGATGGGTGGTATTTCTGTGAAAGTGGGGAGCATGTGTGGAAGGATATTTATGTGAAAATTGCTGAAGAATTGTACAAGCATAAGGCAATTCAGAGCACTGATCTCATTGAATTTACACAAGAAGAAATTGATACTCTTTTTGGTGATATGGCGTGGCATGCACTTGGAAGTAACTCTCGTTCGAAAGCAGACAGAGCAAGACAATTAGGATGGAAACCTGATGAAAAAAATCCAAATGTGTTTGACACTATTGAAGATGAAGTCATAGCAATCTTGGAAAAAGAAAAAGAGAAGAAATAAATAAGCATCGTTCGTTAAATATTATGTATGGCCTTTAAAATTGTAAGTATCAACTCAATACATTTTATATATGATTGACCGAATGTCAAAGAGAAGAATTGTCTCTCATATCGGTGAAACAATTTGACCTTTTTGAGTCGTATTTGGATCCTCCCAATGAATAAAAGAGTATCGAGCCAAAAAAATCTAGATTTTGATTTTTGTATTGACAGGCGAGTTCTTTAGAAAAATAAATATCAAAAGGTGAATATTACACGGCAATATTACATGGTGAAAATTATTATCTATTTTAAGTTGAAAAAACTTCGAAGAGGAGTTCTCATCACAACTCAGTCATAAAGGAAAGCAAAGGCTCTCCAAACCTTCCAGTATAGATAAAACAGCCTTTCGACCCAATTAACTTCGAGTTTTCCCCCTCTCTTGTGAGTTCTCTTTAGTATCTTCCTTCCAATCCGAAAGAAAAAGTCTAAAATTACAATTTAATATTTTATCACAACTCTTCTTCTTATTTAAACTCCTTTCTTTTCTTATTACATAATTTTCCAATTAAAATCTCTATGAACTCAACTAATAACACTCCACTCAAAATCTTCTTGACAGGTGCAACTGGCTATATCGGTGGTACAGCTTTGACCAAACTTCTCGACTCCTCCCGCAAATCCAAATATGACATCACAATCCTCACTCGATCTGAAGACACTATTCCCAAGTTCAAGGAACTAGGGGTCACTCCTTTAATTGGAGATAACAACTCAACTGAGATTCTCACCCAAGCTGCCAAAGATGCTGACGTTGTTATGCATTTTGCCAACTCTGCTGATGACCTTCCTTCAGTAAAAGCTCTGATTCAAGGCTTAAATACAAACGATGGAAAGCGCAGAATTTATATTCACACCTCTGGAACAAGTGTAATCTCAGATAAAGCACTGGGAAGCTATGCTTCTGACAAAATTTATAGCGACCTTGATATGGAATCAATTCATGGTCTTCCAATTACTCAGCCTCATAAAGACGTTGATGCTTATGTCTTTGAAAATAGCAAGAATTTCGACTCCATTATTGTATGTCCCCCAACGATCTATGGCGAAGGAGCTGGTCCTTTTAAGCGTCGCTCTATTCAAATTCCAGCTTTGATTGAAGGGTTTATAAAGGCTGAAAAAGTTGGTACTCTTGGAAAAGGTCTGAATATCTGGAGCGATATTCATGCTGATGATCTTGGAAACTTCTACGCTCTATTGCTTGAAAAAGCATTAGAAGGAAAGGCTAGTACTGGAAAAGATGGATGGTATTTCTGTGAAAATGGAGAACATGTTTGGGGAGATGTTGTAAAGAAAATTGCAGAGGCATTGTACAAATATGGGGCAATTAAGAATGCCGATCTCACAGAATGGCCGCAAGAAGATTGGAACACTTTTATCGGTGATTGGGCCTGGCATTCACTTGCAAGTAATGCTCGCTCAAAGGCAGATAGAGCAAGACAATTAGGATGGAAACCTGATGAGAAAAACCCTAAAGTGTTGGACACTCTTGAAGAAGAAGTTCGGGTAATTTTGGAGAAACAAAAGAAGTAAATGTAAATTTTGTTATGATTCTCTAATATATTAAATATATGATTGCAAAGAAAATTCTTAGGGAATAAAGCCCAATTAATTAATTTGAATTATTCACTTTTCCGAGCTCAGAAAACTGTTTTCCTTGTTTGAAAATTTTATTGAAATTCAATTTTCGGTTGATCATTGATTTAATGAGATCTTATACGTTTTTAGGATTTTACAACAAGAAGAATAATATATTTCTATCAAAGATACAAATAATCTCTTTTAATTAGTTTTTTGGTTTTGTAAGATTAATTTCACTTCTTCTTCAATAGTCTCAAACACGTTGGGATTTCTTCCACTAGGTTCCCAGCCTAATTGTCTAGCTCTATCAGCCTTTGAGCGAGAATTGCACCCAAGTGCTTTCCATCCAATCAAAGGACCGAAAATGCTCTCGATTTCTTCTGGTGTGCCTTCAATCAGAGTAATATCACTGATCACCTTATTCTTATACAGCTCTTCAGCAATCTTGGCGGCAACATCTCTCCAAACATGCTCTCCACTCTCACAGAAGTACCAGCCATCGTATCCAGTGCTAGCCTTGCCTTCTAATGCTTTTTCAAGCAATAAAACGTAAAAGTTTGCCAAGTCATCGATGTGAATATTGTTCCAAATGTTAAGATTCTTTCCAACAGTGATAGCTTTTCCAGCCTTGATCATTCCCTTGATCAAAGCAGGAATTTGGACAGAGTGACGATTGAAAGGACCAGATCCCAAGCCATAAATATTGGGAGGGCAAACAACAATCAATTCGGCACTTTTGTTATTTTCATCGATATAAGTGTCAACATCTCTGTGGAAATTTGTCACAGGGAGAGCACGAATGGCTTCAATATCAAGATCACTGTAAATTCTTTCTGAAGAGAATTGTCCTTTAGTATTATCTTCCAACACACAGGTGCCAGAAGTATGGATATAAATTCTTCGTTTTCCTCCGGTATTCAACCCCTTGACTATTGCTTTGGCCGCTGGAAGATGATCAGCAGAGTCAGCAAAATGCATAACAACATCAGCACCAATGGCAGCTTGTTCAAGGATCTCAGCTGAATCAAGCGTTCCAATCAAAGGAGTGACGCCGAGCTCTTTAAATCTGGAGATTGTGGCTTCAGATCGAGTGAGAACAGTGATATCGTATTTGCCTTGATGGGAAGGCTCAAGGAGCTTGGAGAGAACGCTGCCACCGATATAGCCAGTGGCACCAGTCAAGAAGATCTTAATGGGTGCGTTATTTGAGTTCATTTTTATGTAGATAGATGTTATTAATTGATTTAATGAAGGATTACAGGAAAGTTTGGGCTTAAATAGAGTTGGTTTTCCCTTGCCGTTTTGTCACAAAACAAATATTAGCGTTCAAATTTACAATTTCAAGAATTAGGTAAGAAGGAAGGAATTGCAAAGGTAGCTTGAAAAAAACACAAAGATAAAGGTGAAAGAGTGAAGCGAATCGAGAGAATGGAGGATCATGGCATCTACCGAAACTCCAAGACTGATAATTCTCTCAGGTATTCCTTCCAAAGGTCGAAAAGGGTTCTAATCTTTCTATTTTCCGTTTTTGTCCAAAATATTCGCCTATTAATAAGGGCGATTCATATAAGGCAAAACTTTTACTATACAAAACAATCCATGATTCTGGAATTTCTTGTATGATAACAAGACCTCAGTAAACTTCCTCGAATAAAAACCTGAGATTTCGCTGGAAGACAAAGCAAGTCAATTGGGACATTTTTACTTCATCAAAACTTCAAAAAAAAAGAATAAAATCAATATCTTCTTCATTTGTAAATCAATGAGACCTTTCAAGGCTTGGCTTAATTTGAATTATAATTTTTCACCTTTACAGGCTAGAGTTTAAGAATGTCCGCATCAGCTTTTGTATAAGATCCCAATTTATAAACCAAAAAATCTTATAATAATCTTATCAGATGAAGCTTGAGGAAAATATGTTTCAGAAAAAATATATTGCGACTTGGACATGAAATCGATTCATGCGCTTTCTGTATCTCAAGCTCATAGACATGTTGACTCTTTTCTCTTTGAAAACAACCACGGCTTTGAGTCAATTATCATGGTTCCTCCTATTATTTATGGCCCTGGGACTGGAATTTCCAATCGTCATTCTATCCTAATTCCAGTGTCTTCCAAATTGTTTATAAAGTTAGGCAAAGCCATCACAACAGGAAAGGATCTGAATATATGGGACCATGTACATGTTGATGAGATTTAGTGAATTTTTATGTTTTGCTATTGGAAAAAACACTTGAATAAAAGGCTCAAACTGGAAAAGATGGGTGGTATTTCTGTGAGAATGGTGAACATACATAGAAAGGGATCACAGAAAAGATTGCTGAATAGCTCTATAAATTGAATCTTATCAAAGAATCAACTGTAGAAAAGTTAAATAGAGAGGAGGCAGAGAAGGTTTTTGGAGATTTCATAGTGTTGGTAGCTGGAGGTAATTGTCGCTCTAGAGCTGAAAAAGCAAGACAATTAGGATGGAGACCTAAAGAGAATCAAGTGAGCCTTTTTGATAGTGTTGAAGCTGAAATAAAATCTTTGAATCCTTCCTGAATATAAATTTATATCCAAGTAAAATCTTCCACCTTATTCAATGAAAAAACTTCTTTGAGAAATATAAGGAAAAAATCAAGCTGAATGGCTGAGACTAAAGAACAAAAAGACTTGGTGTGATTGAGAAGTATATAAAATACTTGAGAGAAGTATTTCACAATTTTGTGTTTTTGTTACGAAGAAAAAAAGTAACTAATTTTTTTTATTAAATGAGGGAAAATCACTAACTGTATCTTAAATTCATGTGCTGAAAAATAAAAACTTCTCATATTCTAATCCGTCTATTTTTACTCTTAAAACACCATTTCTTTAACTTGAGACAAAATTAGTATAAAGAAAAAAATCATAAAAATTGAATGAGTCAAGATCTTTATAAACAGGAAAGTTTGGTTTTTTCGGTTGTTGTTCAAAGCAATGAGGTTTGATGGGTTTTATATAGATAATGCCTTATTTATTACTATAATTCTTATATCTCCAGCAAATCAATAAACTAAAAAATACAAAATAAGGACTTTAAATCCCATTAAAGCATCCTCTTTCTTTCCAGACTTAATTAATTCCTTGAAACCCTCACCCTTTAGCTGCTGATCTGATCTTTATCAAATAAAGATTCCTACAAAAATGGTTTAATATCTCCATTATACTAAAATCTTATTACATCATTGAGAAGTTCCATAACTTCATTGTAGAAAGTATCAGGGGGATTGGCTTTATAATCTTGAGCAAGCTTCAACACATCATTAAAGATCTTTTTATGAAATTAATAAACACCAAACCCACCAAGGTACCTTGACGACGTTAGTGCCGTCAGCAGCAGAAACGAAATAGAAGGGCAAGTTATATTTCTCAGCGAATTTAAAGGTCTTTTCAGTTGAGCTTCTATCAGCGTCGATTTTGTTGGCGACGAGAATGCAAGGAATATTGGGGCAATGTTCTCTCATTTCACTGTACCAGGTCTTTAAGTTCAAATATGTAACTTTTCTGGTGACATCAAAGACCTTGAAATGGCGGTCAGATCCTTTCCACAAAATAAAAACTCACCAATATTGCAGCATGAGCTCCAAAATAGTAAGAAGCGTGTAAAGTGTTGAAGCATTCTTGACCAGCGGTATCCCAGATATCTAATTTTTAATTACTATTTCCTTGTTGCTAACGTCTTTTGTTTTACCAATCTTAAACACTTTATCATTAATTTTTGTGTTGTGACGATACATTGTCAAGGCGTATGTTGACATATGTCTTTCCTCATAGTCATCCAACAAGAATCTTTCGACTAATCTAGAAAAAGATAAGCCTTTGGTATTATAACTACAAATACTTTGATTTTCCGACAGCAGAGTCACCAAGGATAATTAATTTGAGGTCAGCGACGCCCATTTCTTTAGGATCATATTCTTTGACAGTTTTTTGCATGGTATTGGAAGAGTGAAGTGTGAGGTAATAAAAAAAAAGAGGATAAAGGAAAGAACTTCCCTAAAGATTAAAACAGATTTATTAATGATTAATTAATGAAAAAAAGAGTTATAAACATCTCTAATTTAAAATCATCGTCGTTCAAAAAAAACGCAACGAACTGCATATCCTTGAATCTCTTCCTCATTTTCTTTAGAAATTTATCTATAGGTGAAAAATATTATGGCAAGTAAAATCTTTACTCTTTGTTGAATCATGAGAAGTGTTCTGATCCCCTCTTCCTCCTCTTTTGCCTTTCTAAATTTATTCTTTCTGGAATATAATAAAAAATCCAATACTTCTAATAAATCGCCCTTTTAAATCCCATTCTCACTCACATCCACCATAATAGCAATTGATAATTTCTCATACCTCAAATCGATAGACATTTTGATAGCTGCTCTAAAGTGAGACCATCCAACTCGTTGCTTTCCTTCCTTCTTCAAAACTAAAAATGTCTAGCCTTTACTTGAAATAGACATTTATAAATAGAAGCCTCTATATTCTGAAAATTGACCTTCCTTTATCACCAAAGCTCGAAATCTCAAAGAAAATTACACCAATCATATAGTAAAATACGACCGTAAATTTTCAATCATCAAGTATTGAACTCAATGAATGAAATTTACTTTTGATGATCAAATAAAATCGTCTTTTATTTTTCCAGGTCAAAGAAAAAAAACACATCATTAAGTGTTCCCCAAAATCTTTTTTATTCCAAATTAGCATGATTCTCACAACACCGCTTTAATAAAATTTCAATTTCTTTGCTATTAAAAAAAAATCCTTGAGATCCCTAAGAATAAATTAAAGTACAAAATTACAAAATGGAAAGTGCAAGTCCAGCTTTTCTTCAAGAAGGAGAGGAAATTAAATACTCTCACCCAAACATCAAGGTCTCTATCAAAAGCGACGATGATGAAGTTGTCCTTGTTCACGGAACAATCTATATCACCACTCAAAGAGTCTTATATATCCAATCTTTACCCACAAAGGTCAATATCGCCTTCAGATACCAAAACTGTATCACCCACGGCATTGATAAACAAAATCTTGTTTGCAATATAAGCGATTTACAAGAGCATAATGATGATGACGATGAGGAAGATGAAGAAAATGAAATAGAGAAAGAACCTGATTTCTTTTTGGAAAAGATAAAGACAGTGGATAGTGATGAACCTGAAGATTGGATAAATTTGGTTGGAAATTATCAAGTGATTTTCCATTATGGAGAATTTGGACAAGAACAATTGAAAAAAGTGTTTGATACTTTCTCTGAATGTTCAGCATTAAATCCTGATGATGATGAAGGAGGAGAAGATCATGCAAATATTTTTGATTCTGAATTTATTACTGCTAATGATATTGATGAAAATGGCAATGTCAAAATTGCTGAAGAATTTGCTGTTGAAAATGGAGGTTATGAAGATGATGATGAAGGTTTAGGTGAAATTATGCAAAAAGGTGAACTTGGTGAAAAGAAACATAAAGGTGACAATATGGAAACTGAATAAGAAGTCATAATATCTGTGTAAATATATTTTATAACCAAAAACAAATCTCTTTCATCTCTCTATATAACCATATATCTATGTTTATTGGGAAAGTAAATTTTCTCATCCAGAGTTAAAAGAGTATAGTAGCATAGCGTCCTCCTATTATCTTGAAAAAAAACCTTTTGAATAAATCTCTCTCTTATTTTATTTCTTAAGTTTTTCAGAATAAATGAAGATTTTCTGTGACTAAAATGAGGGAAAAAGGGTAAAAATCAAATATTTCGTAAACGAGTCGCAAATAGAATGATATCTCATTTTATCAGAATACTCAATAGAAACAATTCAGGAGTCAATTTTGATGAATTTGAGGTCTCGATTTGGAGAGTTTTCATTTGAGTGAAAATACTCGAAATAAAGACATCTTATCATCAGTTTTGAAATTCCTGAAAGATGTCATGTTCTTCAGGGAGAGCTAACTTGCAAGTTTTATTTGGTTCGTTTATTTTTGTGAAATTCCTCTTACTTTCTAATATTTCGTCTGTTTTGTCCTTTCAAAGTTTCCAACATTTTTTTGTTGAAAAAGGAAAAAAGTCAAAGTTTTATTTGAAATATAAAAGATGAAAAATCTTTCAGTAGAATGAGCCTGAAATTTTTCTTTGTTTTCAGAGTCATTTGTTTAATTGGATCAAGATATTCATTGATCTGAGGCGCTTTGATATCAACAAAAACGTGAAAATATAAAACTATGTGAAGATTCGATGCTTTTGAGGTTTTGGACTGTGAAATGTGGTTTAGAAATACAAAATGAATGAGAGATAATTTTTTGAAAGTTCTCTTGTTATTGAAAATGCTTTTTTTTGGAATGAAGGAAAGTCTTAATAAAAGACTCAAAGCGTTGTAAAAAATTTATTTTGAACATAAAGAGGGTTTTTCCTTTGATCAAAGAAAAAAAATTTGAGAAGTAAAAGCTTGAGGAATCAAGAAATAAGTTAAGAAATTAATTAATTTTTACGAAATAATTAAAAAGGAAATTTTGTAATTTCTAAAAATCTCAAATCAAGAAATAAAAATTGAGTCTTTTTGAGAATTTAATTAATTTTCTGTTTATTTTTAACCTTTCTTTTTTTTGTTTTGTTTTGCATTAATGTTTGAATTTTACATTTGAATAGTTAAAACTGTTTCATCTTTGAAAACAAACACCTGACCCAACACCTTTTGAGTAGAATCCTGATGGTAGAAAGTTCATTTCTCATTTTGAGAATTTTCAATACTCCATTATTTCTTTACCCTTCTTAACTCCATATTTTCAAATTTACATTATAAAAATAAAGGAAACCTTGAATTAATCAATTATTATGGATCACAATACAATCACAAATCTTTAAATTATTCTCCTTTGAAAAATCAGTTCAAGTGTATTGGATACTTTTGGTGCAATTCCCAAGCTTTTCCTTTTCACCAATCCTCTCTTTGAGGAGGCCAAAGAAAATATTGAGAAGGTCTGAATTTTCCTACTCCAATTGGAATCATTTTTCAAATTCCTATATCCCTAATTCCCGAATCCCAGCATATTTTGATATTTTTCTCTTGACCAATTGTTCTTCGAGAGAAGACATTAAACTTTCTTTTTGAAGAGGAAAAATAACAGAGTCAAACTTTGATGTCATTGGATGAAAAAAAAGTTTTTCTTTATTTTTTTCTCAAGGTTCAAGATTTTTACTTTTCCCTGAAATCTGCTCAAAAACACTAGAAAATGGGTGCTCTTCATCCTAACATTCGTGGAGCGAATTGTTGCCTGTCTTCAAATTTCCTTTCTTTATGAAATCGTTATTTTTGCAGATTTTAAAGGATAAAAGAAAGGTATATTTGATTCTTTCAAGAGAAAAAGATCTTGCTTCGATAAGTGATGAGACCACTCAGATATTGCATTTTTTATATTATGAATTTTCGAGATTTTAAAAAATTGAAACTAGAAATTTCAAGGTGTTTGAGCTCATTGAAATAATAAACAAATTAATAAATGAATGAAAATCATTATGGTGTAAAAGTGTAAATCAAAGAGTAGCACTAATGCCTTTGTATTAAGGATTGATCACTTTCTTGCTTAAAAATGAGTCTGAAATGGTGTATGGTGAGTGAAAAATGAACTTCAAATTGAGTCCAAAAATTGCAAAATTCATATCCTACAAAAAGCCAAAATGAACAAGAAAAAAATTGAAAGATTAAAATTAAAATAAATAAAAAATAATTCTTTTCTCAAAATTAGTGAAAAAATTTGTTTGATTGAAATTCAGTTTATTTAAATAACTTCATTTTGAAATTAAAATATTCAAAAATAATTCAAAATTTTTCTTTCTTCCAATCATCAAAATATTTTTCCACTTTGATCCTTAATTCCTTCATTCCAAATCGATCCAAAACAACATTCCTTAATTTTACCTTCAATTCGTTTCTTATGATTTCACATACCTCAAAAAAATCCAAAAACTCCTTTTTCCATACCAACACCACCCTCCCAAAATTTTCGTTAAATCTGCCCTCTTTATAACTTTTTCATTCGAATCTCTCTTCTTTATTTATTTTGTATCTCTTCTTTCTCCAAGAGTCCTTAACAACGATCAATGCACTTTTGTTTTCTTTAAAAATTTCTCTCCTATTATTCTCCTCTTCAACAGTCTCACGATAGATAACAATTTCTTTTTCAAGAAGAAAACTCATAAAACAGATAAAACAATTTTCTCAATAAATTCTCCTTTCATTCCCTTGCTTAATCTTTTCCAACAAAAAATATTAACAGAAAACTGAAAAATTATTTTATTCAAATTTCACTTCAATATTCCAATTCATCCCATTAAAAAATGGAAGCACATGTCCCCGATCCTAACGTAACTTCTCCTTTACAACCCAATCCCTTATCCCTTCAAGGACCCCATCCACCAATCACCTCCCCCAGCTGATCATCGTTTATCAATTAACCAATCCCCAGCTAAAGATCTGAATGAATCAATTAGCCAAACAAATCCTCAATTGAATCAATCAGTTACAAACGCAGGCCCTGCATCAAAAAGCCTTTTGGTTCAACCAGGAGCCGGTCCTCAAGGACAAATGCTCAATAGACCAGAATTAAGACTTGAAAACCAAATAAATTTCATGATTACGCTTATTTCTGCTCTCACTGTTTTGATTATTTGGTGGAACCTCATCTTTGTTGAAGCTTTCTGGTAAAAAAACAGCATTAAAGAGAATAGGATCCTAATCTTCTTTTAGTCTTTTGAGATTTGCTTGTGTCCCAGATGGTGTTGAAACTCCAATGTTTGTTATGAAATCCATGTTTGTCATCTTTTTCTTTGTCTTAATCTTTGCTCCTACCATCATTTACGTCGTCAGACACGGCGATAAATCAGGCGTAAGATGTTTCAAATGGATCAATTGGCTCCTTATTATTGCTATGATTATCCTCTTCATTGTCTCCTTTGCAAAAATGGGATCTTTTGGCTCTGATGATGTCGTCGATAAATGGTCCCAATTAAGCACAAATGATAGACTTACGCAATATGACGACGATATCTCAAATCTGGTTGATGTTAATAAAAAGAATCTTTTGCTTCATGCCATCTACAATATCGTCTTAACTGTCCTCTTCGTTGTCATTTCGATTGCCTTGTATAATTATGACTTTATCCTCCCTGAAAGATGGTCCAGTGATCGTGCTAGAAAATCACGTGTCTCCTTTGCTGAAGGTATTCTTTTTTGTTTGAAGGGTTGCTCATGAAATTCCAATAGATTCTCTTATTGTTGTATCAAAGAATAAACCAGATTTGCAAGCTGAAAGAGTACCTTATTTATTTGTCTTTGACTAATCCCCAACCAGGTGAGAACAGATCAAAGAAGTAGAGCATTAGATTTGCCACAAATTGATGAAGAAAGAGCTTCCCTTGTTGGAGATTCTCGTATTCGTAATATTTGAAATTTTTTTCAGAACCCTAATCTCTATAAATAGCCCAAGTTAATTTGTTCAAGCCAACATCAACATATGATAACTATCCAGTCCGAGACAGAACATTCGCAAGCCCTGATCATCAGAATAGAAGAGATTTTGATGATCCTAGTTTTAGAAGTCCTGGCTATGGATCTGGTCAAGCTGATAGAAATTATCCAAAGAGCCCTCAAGGACTCACTCGCGGTGGCTATGATAATGAAGATTTGAGAACTAGAGATCAGATAGATCTTAATCGAGGAGAGAATAACCCAATCAATGAGATTGAAATGGCGACTTCAAATTATGTTGGAAATCTCACCAGAAAAAAGAGAACTCTTGGAGAATAAATTTGATTGTTAGTTTTGTTATAGATTTTTTTGTTGAGAATTTTATATTGTTATATTCCTTATCACATGATTCAAATTCTTATCTCAAGTTAATTTCTCATTAAATTATCTCATAGATATAAACATATGTATATCATGCAAATCCAAAAAGTTATTTCTATATAGAGAGGGAAAAACAATTACTTACAAAAAATAAAAAGAAATATATCAAATTCAATCAAAGGGAAAATTGTTTTGTTTTGTCAACTATTACCATTCTTGACAATTCTTCTTATTCTTTACTTCCTTTATATAATCCACCAGGTTTATTCAACCCAAGATTCAAAATTCCATATTTACTTGATACACCACCACTTTTAGTTGCATTTATATCCGGAGTGCCCTTTCCTGCGCCTGAAGAATAGCCAGGCTTACTCTCATGCCCATGTCCATGATTGCTAGGAGCTGCCTTATTGAGTCCAGTTTGATAGCTAGGCCCTCCATATTTACTGCTAGGGCCAACGTGAGACGTGTGGCTCTCAACCTGTCTGGTTGGAGTGAATTTCTTTGCGTAAGGATCAGTCTCAAGTCGCTTTGAGCTTGAGGAATAAGCGCTTTCTGGTCTTTCTTTTTCTTCATGAACGGGAGCTTTGTACACATTGGTCTTTGAAGAAGCAGTTGGAACGATATTTTTGGGACTTTTAGCGTTAGCGTAGCCAACATTGCCATAATCAGAATAAGTATTGGGATTTACACCAAGGTTTGCATAAGCATTCTTTTGTTGCTGTTGTTGGCTTGAAGAAGAATAAGTGGGAACTGGCTTGGCATTTGTGATATGGGATGTGGCGATATTCACATTAACGTTAATATTGGCGTTGATGTTGGTGCTGTGGGGAGGATTGGAGACTTTCATTTCAGACATAATGCTACTTAATGCGCTTGAGATATTGCTTGCGGATGTCTGACCAAGACCTTGCATATATCCTGTACCACTTCCTCCTGAAGGATTCTTTGCCCCAGCAATGGGGTGATGATCTCTTCCATTCTTCTCATCTAAATTTTCAAGACTCTTTTGTCCATGTGAACTTGGCTTTGATGATTGTTGTTGCGTTTTCTTAAAGGGAATGAGAAAAAAATAAGACAATAATTTACAGGTCTTGTTTGAGATATTTTGTGAGATTCGAGACCTTCCAGAGCTTGAACTAAAGAACTTCTTTCATTTTCTGGCTCTCTCTTAAAAGTATATCCAATAAAGTTCACATTCTATGTGTTGAATTAGATAAAGAATTCGTGTTGGCCCATTACCTTGCGATTTTTCTTGGTTTTGCTATCCTCAACATACCAGGGTTCTTCTTCATCGAAATGATCGAAATTACTTGTGTCAACCTCGCTTTTTAACTGTTGAAAAATAAACACTTTTATCATCCAAAAAGGAATACTTCTGGAACATTTGGTGCTTTTTTGTCTCTTATTCTTCTCCAATCAACCCCTGCAAAGAATGGGTGAACCTTGATTTCCTCTACTCCATTCACTCCTAATCTTTCATTGGGATCAGCGATTAATTTCTTCAAGAGATCGACAGCAGCAGGGCTTAAATTAGCTTCAGGTGGGATCGAGAAAGTCTTTTTCCAATGAAGGATCTTTTGGCAGGTCAATGAAGGGTCTTCTGAGAAGAATGGAGGATATCCGACCAACATCTCAAACAAAATAACACCAAGAGACCACCAATCAACAGTCTCAGTATATCCTCCTTGTCCAAATACTTCTGGAGCAATATAATCTGGTGTTCCCACTGTTGAATACAATAACTAGTGAAGTTAAGGGTTAATTATCTCAAAGCCAGTACTTGTCTATTTCTTTTGTAAACGGGTTTTTTGGTAAGATTGCTGGTGTCAAAGCGGTTAGCAGCAACAGATTCATCAGGTTTCTTGAACTCAAATTTTCGAGGCCTTATCTCCTAAAAGTAAAAAGTCAAACAAACAATATTCCTTCAATCACATACGGCATGTTTACATAGACCAAAATCTGAAAGTTTGATATGCCCTTTATTATCCAGAAGAATATTGTCTGGCTTCAAATCTCTGTGAATATAATTAAGCTTATGCACTGCTTCAACTGCCAAGATGGATTCGGCCATGTAGAATTTCGCTTCATCTTCGGTCAAAATATCTCTCTTCATAAGCAAGGTCATTAGATCGCCGCCAGCCAGATATTCCATGACCAGATACAAGTATTTTTCATCTTGGAAAGAGCACTTGAGCTCAACAATCCAGGGGATCTGCGCTGTGGCCAAAATGTCTCTTTCGGCACGAATATGAGCCACTTGGTTCTTATATTCCATTTCGGATTTGTTCATTTTCTTCATTGCTACAACTTCTCCTGTCTCCTTCCATTTACACACTCTTACTTCACCAAACGCTCCACGTCCTATAATCGCTATAGGTTCAAAATCTCTCGCGGTTAACTTCTTTCTCCTATAATATGAGATTGAGATGCTATTCCATCACCTAAAACGATACTTTTGACGGAGCTTTTCAGCTTCTTTGTGCATAATATCTCTCTTTATCAATTCCTGTTCTGTGGAACTCATATTCAAGTTTTCCATTTTCTTCTTCAAAAGGTCCCAATTCTCCTTCTTCTCTTGTTCTTCTTGCTTCAGCTTGGAATACTTTCCTAGAAAATTTCTATGGCTTTATTCTTTATGTGAAATAACTCACTTTCGAGAAAGGCCTTGGCCGCTTCCACTCTTTCTTTCGTAGATTGTGTCACTTGTGCCTCTTTCTTTGGAGCCATTTGTGGGGGATTTCGTGACTGTGCTCCGTAGTCATCTCCTCCTTGTCCGTAATTTCCTCTTTGGTTCATTTGGTCTTATGTTTTCAAAGTTATTCTATATTTTCTTTCTAAGTGTTATTTTTGCTATTAAAACAAACAAAAAAATTTCTTAATTTAAATCGCCTTTTTTTGTTCTGTCTTGAATCGGCCTGTAATTTACTTAATTTTGTTTTTCCCACAAAGAATTAATAGAATAAAAAAAACCTTTTGCCTCCAGTCTGATCATTTTGGATAAATTTTTATTATTTTTGGTCTGAGAGATTGCCTTTTCCTCTTAACGGCTTTTAGACTCTTCTCGGAGATGTTGACTGACTTTGCATTCAGGGTTGCATTCACGTTTGCCAACAAATATTGGATCAGTTAGAATCGGCTAGCTAGCCCTTCAAAGAAAAGATTATTTATTAACTGATTGATTGAAAACAAGAAAAATTCTCTCATTTATCTCGAAGATTGTCTGTTTTTGTGTCCTTGAATGCTTCAAAGCTTTTTAAGCTCTCAAAATATAGCTTTTTTCGCCGGTATGAAAATACGGAGCCAGAATGAAAGAGATGGACTGAGTAAGAATTTCATGGTAATATCAGATACAAAACCAATTTTTCATTCAAAGGATTAATATTTCCCTATGATTTGTTCAATTTCAAATCAAAAGAGACTTTTATTATATTTCTTGCTTCATGGAAAAATCAAGTTTTTTCAACCAAATTATTCAAGTGACTCATCGGAACCTCTCAAGGTCCTCTTGAAATTCCAGACTCCTGGATCAAGAATTTTTTTTGGCAGTTTCAAAACTCAACCCAAAATTTCTTTTATGAAAACCATATTTCATTCAAACGAAAAATGAATAGATTTTTTTTAATCGAAACTTCAAAGCTAAATTTAAACAAAATTCTCAAATTTTTTTTCTTCTTAATTCATAATTTTCCATCCTCTCAAACTTACCCTATCATTCAATATTTTTCCATCCATCCCTTGCTAACCTTCATAATCACTCTCCCTGAACCTCCTAAGCCCAAAAAGTTGCCCTTTTCTCTTATTCTGAATATTTTCAATCCATAATGTTATTTCCACATCTCATCAAAATTTCTCCCATAATTCTCTTTCTAAACCTCCAGGTTAACCTTAAAATATCATTTTTCATCATCCAGTCCCGTTTGATTTTCAAATAAGACCAAATCCTTCATGATCTTCGAAACAATCATCTTTATTATACTCTAATTCATTTAATAATTTCATATTTCACCCACCCAATCAGGCTTTGAATGAAATTCATATTTCACAAAGCCTTAATCAATATCTCAATCTTCAAACGAGACGAGAATTTCCCATAGAAAACAATAAATATATCACACATCTCAATTTATATGAGAAATTTTAGAAAGAAGAAATTTTTGACTTTGAAAAGTCCCAAATAAAAGTCTCAAGAGAATTTTTACACCACCTCAACCTTCAAAGCTGAGAGCAATACTTTAAATTTAATTTGAAAAAGACTCTGACAAGACTAGTAGATTCTCCTTTGATAATTTGAAAATTAATTTGATATCAAATCTTGAAATCTAATTGGCTGATTAATGTTAATCTTTCATAAATGAGATTATCCAATTCTAATTAAAGCTTCGTTCTGATTGGCGAATCATCAGAAAGCGCTCTTTTAATACCTAGACTGCATTCAGCAAAAGTATAATTTAAGTTAAAAACACAAATCCCTAAACACCTTCTCAACAAACATGTCCACTGTCTCTGGTAAAGGTAAAGGAAAGGGTGCCGGTAGAGGAAAGGCCGCCGCTTCCAGCAAGCAAACCTCTAGATCTTCTAGAGCTGGTCTTCAATTCCCCGTCGGTAGATTGTCCAGATTCTTGAAGCAAGGAAGATACGCTGAAAGAGTCGGTGCTGGTGCTCCCGTCTATCTTGCTGCCGTCCTCGAATACTTGGCTGCTGAACTCCTCGAATTGGCTGGTAACGCTGCTAAGGATAACAAGAAGACCAGAATCATCCCCAGACACATTCAACTCGCCGTCAGAAATGACGATGAATTGAATAAACTTATGGCTGATGCTACCATTGCTGAAGGTGGTGTCCTCCCCCACATTAATGCTACTTTGGTTCCCGGAAAGACCAAGGGTGAAAAGGGTGCCGCTCAAGCTTCTCAAGACGTTTAAGGAGAATTTTCGCAAATAAAGTTTTGAATGCAAATGATATTTGAGTTCATATTGTAATATTCATGTAGTATGATTCGTGGTTTTTGGGAGTTAACTTCATCTATATATTATCTCTATATAATGTAACATGCTCCCTAACTTGGTCTTTAACAAAAAAAGTTTCTCCACTTTTTTGTTCGCCAAATTTATTTCAAATCTCTCCCTCTATCTCTTCAAATCGAAAAACGGCACTTTTTTTAATTTTTTAAAAATCCCTCTCATTTGCATATCTTACCCATTTAAGCATGGCGGATCAGACATTCATTTCTACTTCTACTCCTACTTGAGAAGCAGCTCAAAAATCAAAATTTCTTCCAGATTTATTTAAATTTCTTCTCGAATCTGATTGGTCAAATCTTCAAATTTTGGATTGATTCTTCAATTTGAGAAAATACTCGAGGTCTTCTCTCATGATTGATCTTTTGTTAACGAGGAAATTTGTCAATGCAAAGTTGAAAAAAATAGAGAAAAATAAAGATGATAATGGCAAAGACATTTATAATGAGGGGTAATTTTTAAATTCAAAGACTTTCTCTCAAAAACTTTCAAAAAATGCCAAAAATCAAAGGTCCAACTTTGAAGCACTTGTGATCATCTTTCCATTATGCTCTCCTCTAAAGCAAAACTAAAATCAGGACGAGCATTTCTCAGAAGTATTCTCAACCATACCATTCCATTTGGAAACTTTTCTTTATTCACTTATTTAGAAATGAATGAATGAATTACTTAATTATAAGATTATCAAGGAGTGTTATATATTTATGTAATAATAAAATGGGCAAGTTTTTACGATGGTAAAATCCTTTCATTACAAAATAGAAAAGAATATCTACGAAGAGTCAAGCAGTTTTATTTATTCCGAATATGAAAAACCAATCATATCATGAGAAAATATACCTTATAAATCAATAAAAAACTCCTCTCCTCTCCTTCTTCCAATCATCCCCTTCTCTTATTGGTTAATTTCAGTTTGTATCAAATATTTCTTCAAGGCCTTAACATCAGTCAAACCATCATCATTAGCACCGGGTAAGAACACGATCTTAGTGTTGGGGGCAGCAGCCAAACCACCAATAGCGTCAAGATATCTAATTTGCATAGCAGCAGGGGTGTTCAAAGCATCAGAGGCTTCTCTCATCAATTTAGCAGAGTCAACATTAGCCTGGGCCTCAATAACCTTTCCTTCAGCGACTCTCTTGGCAGTAGCAGCAGAAGAAAGGCCTCTAGATAAATCAGCAGAGAGAATAATTTCTTGAATAAGGACTCTGGTGACGTCGGCGCCCCAGGTAAGAGTGATAGGGTCGAGGATATCTCTGATTTTAGTTGAGATTTTTTCTCTTTGTTCAAAGGCCTCTTGGAGAGTGACATGACCAAAAACATCCTTAAGAGTAGTTCTGGTAATTTCTCTAATGGCAAGCTCCATATTTTCAACTTCGAAAGCAGCTTTATAGACGTTGGTAACCTTGAAATAAAGGATAGCATCCAAAGTTATACTGACATTATCCTTAGTTAAAAGACTTTGCTTAGAAAGGTCAACAACTCTTTCTCTGACATCATAAGTTCTGACTTTTTCAGTAACAGGGTTGACGTAGTGAAGGCCTGGAGGCAACAACTTGGAGAATTTACCGAATTCTGTCACAATACCGTATTCAGCTTCTCTAATTTGTTTATAGGCAGCTGATCCGCAAATACAACAAATCCAGGTACAGAAAAATCCTTGACAGTTACCACAACTTCTGAGACAACCTTCGTAACATTCATTTCGGAGGTCTGTGGCGAAAGTTTCGGCGTTAGCGTCCACCATACTGTTTGTCTGTGCTCTTTGCATTGTTTCAGATGATTAACTATATATATAATTTATCTTGGGAAATAAATGAGTGATTATTATTTATAAAAGATAAGCCTAAACCCCTCAATTCTTCATACGTTACGATTTCTGATGTGTGGAAAATTTTCTTCCTCTTTTAGAAGAGATCTTTCTGAACTAGAAATTAAAGAGTCAGAAGGGACAATGTACAAGATTTCTGAAGTTTCAAGAGAAAAGGATTTTTATTTAATTCATTAAAGGGGCAAAATCAAATAAAAACCTCTCTGAATTAGTTTCAATTAATACTTGAACGCTGATTTTTAGTGGGAGCAGATGAAATACACAGGAGAAAGATTTGGGGAGGAGCTGGATGAAAGAGAGAGGTATTTTTTGAATAGATAAGCTTCCCTTAGAAGTTAAAAAATGGATTCTGATGAATAAAGGATCGTTTAAATTACAGTATTAATATACTAAGGACCTTATTTTTAGTTTAATCAAATAAATTTCTATGCTAAATACAGTAGTCTTCCATCTTGTTTCTCTTATTATGGCAGAAAGCAGAGTTATGACTTGCCAAAATATTGAGTTTCGAAACTTAGAAGGCTCTGTTATGTCGGGAACCAATAAATTTGACAGAAACAAAGAAAAAAAGTAATATTGGATTTTTTTATAAGTCCCTTTTGAGAAAATCAAAAAAATCGAAAAAAGCCTTCAAATCAACCTTGCTCCTATTTTTAACCAAAAAAATTTTCACTTTTGCTCAAACAAATGCTCGACTTAGGTATTGATGTTTTCAGAATTTTTGGACACATTTTTGGCTCATAAGAAGTACTCTGTTCTTCGTAATTTTCGATGTTATTTCTAAATGGTTGCTTTTTCTGTTCTTTATTATGTAAATTACAAATTAAAAACCAAAAATAGAGCAAGATAAATGCAAGGTTTAAATTAATTTTTCACATAGGGAAGGAGTTATATTATTTTTTCTAAGCAATGAATTATTAATCTAGCAATTCTCCAAGATGTTTTCTTTGAGAATGTCAAATAGAAATATAGTAAATTAAATAAAATATCAAACAAAAATAAATAAAAACAAAGTTATTGTTATAATAAATAATATATACAACATATTCTTCTTTTTTTATCGATTTATCTCATGAGAATCGATCTCATGATTCGACTTTAGTGTTGCCATAAAAATCTGTGATTCTTCGCTATCCACTCTTGCACTATCCAAAAATTCATTAATTCAAAACAAAAATATCTTTTTCGGTACCCCTCTCCTTCATCAGTCAGCTGAGTCTTTGAAGTACCAGTTCCTCTTGTCATCAATCCCCATGCCTCAATATTAATAATCTATCATAAAATTGAACGATATTTCCGAGAATTATATTACATTTATTTTGCCTGATTCTCCATCACCTAAACTTCCTTTTTCATAAGTACTATCACTTTCATCCACATAACTTTCATCAAGATTCGAATCAATCCAAAGCTTACAACCTGTAAAGTCCTTTCCACCAAATCCTTTTCATTAGAGTCAACATCAAATTCTTAGTCAACATTTTTACCAATACCAACTTTAAATCGAGAATCTTGGCGAGCTTTAGTATTCATATACAAATAATGGGCGTTTCCTCCATTAGTTGCAGGTTTAAAGCATTTGAATGTTGGCATCAAATTAAACACATAATTCTCGGTATTCCCAAAATACTTAGCTTCATCTTTCCATTCCACTTTTGAAAAGGCTCCGATCAATCTTTTCTGGACATTTGGACTTGCTAATTCCATCAATATCAATGTCGGTCCGTGATATTCTTTTGAAGATTATTAAGAAGAAACCCTATTCAATTACCTTTGAGAGCTGTGGCAAGAGCTTGGAATTTTCTGCCTTGTTTTTGAGAAGAATAAAGAAGATGAAGATTAGGATATTGTTGGAAATAATGGTTGTGAAGATAGAAAAGGCCAAGTAAATCACGATTTAGCATTTGAGAAGGAGCGTCAAGATTAGGAATTTTCAGTGGAATCAATGAATCCACGAATTTATGAGCCATATAAATTGGGATAAGATCATTGATATGTGGAAGATATTCTCTAATTTGCGAAGCAAATTGTGACCAAGGCAATGTTGTTTGCTCCGTTTCTGAAGGGAAGTTTTTTAAAAGAGAATTATCGATAGAGATAGATACTGTAAATTGATGTAGCGACCAGTTTGGCGATAGTTACTCTATTGACTTTTGCTTCATTACTGGTACCATCAGCATGAAAGATGTTGAAGATTTCCTATTCAATCAATATGGGCTGTTTCTCCTCTCAAAATACTGTTAAAAATTCAGTGGCTTGGCTAAAGGAGATTTGTGTTCGAGGAAGATTATCTTTAGATGAGAAACTCTTCTCCAAAGAGATCTGTAAAAATAGCTCAAATCTATCAAATCCTCTGCTGATTTGTTGTCCCAAGAAGCTCTGAGGATCATCTTTGATGAACGCCTCCACTAAATCTCGTTATTCAAGTCTCAAAGATGACAATACAAATGCAAAGAAATGTCTCAAAAGTAATGTTTTTATCGTCTCCAATAGACTTTGCCCATTTATAAAGCTTTCCAGCGAAATTCTGGTTCTCAGGAAGCCTGCCCTTAAGTCCTGTCTTGCCAACAGATTTACCACCTGCCGTTCTAAGAAAGAAGCTTTAGTAAAGTACAAATAGAGATCGAACCCTGCTTCAGAAGAACTCATTTGTGTGAAAACGTTTTTGATTTTGGCGACTTCTTCAATGTTAAAGGCGTAATCATTAGGATTGAATCTTTTTTCGCCACCACAGCAACCTCCCATTTTTATAGTAGGATAAAGATTATTCTTTTTCAATCAGATATTCAATAATTTTAACTCTGTTGCTGTTGATAATCCCCAAAAACAAAAAAATTAGACGTTATCAAATTAATAAAACACTCCTTTTGTTTTTGCCTTTCACTGATTTTTGGCATTATTTGATACAAAGAATGGGATTCAAACAAAATTCCGTAAAATTACTTCTAAAATTTAGATTGGCTTGGGAAGAAAGTCCAAATATTTTCCAGAATTTGTCAGTCTGGCTTTGTAAATTAGAAATCCTTAACCCTTGTATTCAAAATAATTACTTCATGTCAATAAATATTTGGGAGAATTAATAATAACACACAGTCAGGTCAATATTTGGAGGATTCTGCAAAAACAAACTTATAAATTCATCAGAATCAAATTTAATATAATCATCAGCTTTATTTCAATCTCATAAAAAGGGCCATGTCAACATCAACCTCCTCCCCCTATAATGACCTTCTAAAACAGCTTGATGATCTTGTGAAGAAGGTTAATCAAGGTCAAACTCAAACCCAAGCTTCTCAAAAGAGCTCCAACACCATCAAAGAGCTTCTCACGAATATTACTAGCTGGGAAAAAGCTCTTCAAGATCTCAAAGAACAATGTTCCAAGGTCTTATCAAGCTCTATTGACATCCAATTTGATATTAATGAATGGGAAGTTATAAATGATGAAAAGATTCCAGCTGAAACCAAGGAAGTTCAAGAAGAACAAGAAGCTGTTGTTGGAAAGATTAAAGAGTTTTTGACACAGACTTCACCTTCTATAAGCCCAGAAAAATCAATTACCGAAGATGTTAAACAATTACAAGTCACAAAAGAAACTCCTAAAAAGAATGAGAAAACCCTTTTTGAGACAAATCCTTGTGGCTATGAAGTGCTCGAAGACGAGAAATTCAGAATAATCCGCGAAGTTTTTAACGAGTTTAGAACAAAGGAAAACGATCGTTTAATGAGATATTGTTATCATTCTTCCTTTACAAGAATTCTCTTGAAATTAGGAGTCCTTGGGAAGTTCTCAAGCCCGGAAATTCAGCAATTTATTTACAAGGTCTCACCTACTTACCTTCCAGGTCAAGATATTGGTTATGCAGAATTTGAAAAGCACGTTTTGAGCCTTTTGTTGACAAAGAAAATTTTGTTTAGCTCACATAAAAGATTGTGTTATCTTAAAAATATCACTGCTAACTAAGAGAATCTTGCATTAGTGAAAGTATTTTATTTGTTTGATCAGAATAGTCTTGAAGCCGTTAATATCTAACATATCTTTCAATCTGTATAAATTTAAAGTATAACTGTTAAATCAAGTTTAGTTGATTTGAAAAAATATCTTTTCTTCTTTCTTTGAAGCTTGAATGATTTGTTAATGATGATGATCTTAGGGGGAAAATCTTTTGAAAGGAAAGGAAGGAGTAAATATTAGAGTTTATTTTATTGTGATCTCTCAATATGGAATTGTACGTAGATAACCTCAGAACAAGTATGACCTGAGATGTATTCAAGGAGAGACAATGTTCAATTCATAAAATTTCATACACTTCCTAAAAATTCAGTGTCAAAATTATTCAAGTTTATTCAAGGATGATGCCGTTCTTTTCCAAAGATCTGATGACGATTTCTTCGTATTCTTGGGGAGAGATCTTTCCATCTCTGTTGGTGTCGACCATAGTCAAATAGCTGGTGACATCTTCTCTGGTGATGACTCTATTCACTCCGAGAACCTTGTAGGTTTCTTCCAAGAGGGCCTTGAGTTCAGCTTCATCAATGTAGCCAGAACCATCAGCGTCGAATCTATTGAAAATTCTTCTGATTTCTTCCAATTGGGTTCTTCTCAAAACTCTGATTTGGCTGCCAGAAGCTCTCATGTCGCCTTGAGCACCAGCTCTTTTAACTTGTTCTTCATAAGTTCTGCTTCCAGTCAAGCCGTAGTCTTGAGTTCCGTAGGCAGATCTCTTGATGGTTTCGCCAGTTTCTTGGAGGCCACCAGCAGTGTAAGTGCCTTGAGGTCTGTTGACGGCGTCTTCACCGACCAAGTATCTGATGCAGAGGTTTTCAACATCTTGAAGGGTGACTCTACCATCGCCATTTCTGTCGAGAACTCTAGCATAGGATTCAACGTCCAACTTAGAGGGAGTGAAGTTTCTGTTCATGCTCTTATACACATCGGTTAAAAGAGGGGAGATTTCGTGGTTCTCGAGGACGGTGGAACGATCTCTGTCGTAGATTTCAAAGATCTTGCGAGCAATAGCCTTGGCGGATTCGATGTCGCTTTGGGCACTGGTGTTGAGGGTGACGGATTTCCTAATGTAACTATCCATGTTTATGAAATGATGTCGTAAAATATGAAATTTGAATGAATTTATTAATTATATACTTGTAAGATTGAAAGATACTTAAATCCTTTCGTGACGTAATTGAAAAAAAGTTTTATTAATATTATGAATCCCCGCACTAACTCATTCAACTGCAATGAAATGAAATAAAAATCTCTTTGTTTGTTGAGACACACTTCCCTTGTCATCTTTTACTTCGAAATGAGGGTTCCCCAAAACTCGTAACAGATCTCTTCTCTTGTTCTTCCTGCTTTCTACAAGAAAAATAGCTTTGAAGACTTGCTTGAAATTAATTTTATTACCGAATTTTCACCCCAAGATATTTTTCTCAAAAACCTTGTTAATTTCTTACTCTGCCTCAAACTTTTTAGAGCATACTACAACTTGACCTCGACAAACTCAGAATATCACCCTTGCTGACCAAAGAAATCTCGAAAACTCATTAACCAGGACTGTTAGAAATTCATTTTAATTTTGATTGAATCCAACTTTATGAAAGTTGTCCTAAAATAAGTTTTTTTTTATTTAATATTTGCTTCAAAATATTGAATCAAAAAAACTTTGATCCACGAGAATCCAAAACAAGATTTGTTCTTAAACCTCTCGTTTCCTTCAAAATTCAAAGAGAATTTTTTATATATAGAGCCTTGAGTAGAGTAAATACTTTATAAAGGATAATCGAAAGGGAGCATAGCACTGAAATTTCCGTCGATGGTTAATGTAGCAATTTATATATTTATGTTTTAAGCAAATATATTCGTTCAGAGTGACAGCGATACTCGATGCTATTTATTCTATAAAACGAATCAAAAAAGAATGGGGATTGTGAGATTTTTAAATGACATTGACTTCTTTGTCATCTTCAGCAATTTTTTCTAATTAAAAATCAACATTTTACGGTTTTCAGTGGATCTTACCAATAGCTTGGATATTTTCTTTATCTTTCAACTTTCTTCTTTCACCTTCAAACATGCTGTTCTTTAAACTCAAAGTCAATAGTTCATAAATTCTTCCCAATTTCTCTTCACTATTGGGATTATTCTCCTTTATAATCTTCTTCATTGCCATCAAGTTTTGGAATAAAGTCTTTGCTTCATTCTCAGTATGTTTATTCTCATTTGAAAACTCTCCTCTCATTCTTGCAACTTTGCCTCTTGCATGAGGACTTCCGCTTCTCATGATTTCCTTCTTTCTAGTACCATAACTCATGGGAGCCTTGGCCTTCTCTTCATTATGAACATTCTTTCTAGCCCCTCCAGCTTCACCACCTGCACCTGCACCAGCACCAGTTTCAGTATATCCTCCTCTTCTTGCAACAGCATCGTAATCTTTATTAGCTCCACCATTCAAGTCATAATAACGCTTCATCCATTGTGCCATTTCAAGATTATCTTGGTATTTTGCTTTGGCCAATTTCTCAACCTACCCAAATAAGGGTTAAGCAATGTCACAGAAATTGTGGGAAAATTTTAGGCAGTTTTAAATAAAGGAGGGTTTTTCCTTGTGAGCTCTTCTAAAGCACAAGAAAAAAACTGACTCCCTGGAAATCAACCCTGACTCGCCATCATCTCTATTCAAACAAAACTGACTCTTTTCTATTTCCTGGTTAAAGGAAATTCAAATTCGGCCTCATTGTCAATAAAAAAGTTTTGGCGTGTCTGGCAATCCCAGCCCGTAATTTATTATCATTATGTCTTAGAGTCATATTTGGGGTCCAATCCAAGCAGGGAAAAATTTGAAGTTTTGAAAGGAAGATTACCTCAATATATTTGCTCAATTTGCATTTAAGGAAAGCTTGTTGGAGAAGCTTAAGATTTTGGATGTATTCCCATTCCAAGTGAGCCTTCCAGTTGACTTTGCTCATATTGATTTTTCCTGGGTGAAGTGAATCAAAAATTTGGCAATAGACAGCGCCGGATCCGAGTTGTTCAATCTTGGTGACATTCAACTGGAAAATTTAAGGAGAAAGAAATAAAATGAAAAGAATACGTCGTAGGTGGTATTGATCCATTGGAGGATGTCTCCTCTAGAGACAAAGAAGGCTCCCTCCATCATACCGATAGCTTCACTCATCTTATAAAAAAAATTGAAATATTAAAAGTATATTATTTAGCACTAACTCTATGCTTAATTAAAAGTAATAAGCTTTTTGAACTGAAAAGAACGTTAAATATTCAAAATCACTGACACTTCTATTTCAACTTGTGCAAAAAGAAATTTCGTGTTGAAAGAAAAATTTGAGCATCTCAGGCGGAAAGTAACAGAGGTGAATGAGAAGAAAGATATATTCCAAATATAGGCTTCATAAAAAGAGGGACGTAGATTAAATTACAATTGTAATTGAATATAATACATTTTGATTCTCTTTATGATTAGGAGAATTCCACGGAAATTGAGGTGGGAAAAAGATTTGCGACTTTCTAAATATAGAGAATTTCATGATCCTCCACTAATTTTTTTGATAAGCAATTCCCCCTGGAAAATTTTTCTTCTAAAAGAAATTTCCGACTCTTTTTTTTTCCCTCTGAAGCAAGAAGAATTTTTTTGAAAACTGAGAAAGATTTTTTCTTGTATTTTTCTGACAAAAATTCTTTCGAGAAAAAACCGAAAATTTTTTCCCAAATTTTTTCTCATCGTCCTTTCAGATACTTGAAAGTAAAGAGAGCTTATTACATAAGCCGTTCAAAATAAGATATGAAAATCCCTGAACTATCTCAAAAAAAGACATCTGTTCCAATAAAATTAACCAGGAAATCGCTTCAAAAATAGCAAGGTGATTCAAACCTCAGTTTGAAAAATTTTTTGGATGAACCACCTGGTGGCTTGAATGAAATATCATTTGATAAACTTGAGATGTGCAAAAAGTGCTTTATTTATCTTGTCAAAGCGAGATTTCATCTGAAGCTACTATTTCTCGGACAAATGGCTATTTTATTTTTCAAATTTCAAAAAAAACTTGTACTGATCACTTTAAAAAATCGAGTAATTACTGAAAGGCTATTTCAAATTTAGCTTAATAATAAAACCATATTGCAACAAAATAAATCCCGCGCTTTATTCTCCTTTGACATTTTTTCCTTGCCAAATTAAAAGCCCGAATCTTGATGGCCAGAGTCACACATCGCCCATTATTATTATAGAATTTTTCTATATTTTCAAATTTCCAGCTGAGAAGAAGTCTTTTGGAAAATTCTCTGAGGCAAAAAAGTTTGTGAGAAGCAAAGAAATGAAGGAAAATTTGGTGCTCTTGCCAAGCTCTCATCAACCAGGTGAGCTGAAAAATAGTCCCTCTATTTCAGAAAAAAATTGTCAAAAAAAGGTGAGACAAATCGAGAATCGAATTCGAACAAAAATTTCATTTTCTAAATAGAACCCGCGAAATCTGATTGATTTTTACGTTCTTAATAAACTCTTCGTTATCATGAACAAAAGAAGGAATTTTTTTTATCTTCTCAATATGTTCATTCTTTGTTGGCTTCTTTTTGATACAAACAAATATTTGGCCTTCTTTCATATATCAGCAATTTTTCAACAATTCTTTGTGGGAAAATAGATATTTGCCCTGAAGCATTATTTTTGAAAAGAAGTGTGTTTACACGAGGATCAATGAGGGGAAAATAAGATTTTTTCAGGTCATCTTTCATTATGATAGGGTCTTTTTTCCTCAAGGAATGAAAAATTTTCTAAAATATTTCCTTCCGATTTTTTTTTCTCTTTTCCGTTTTCCCCCTTTAAAACAATCGTTTTTCATAAATAAACCCACCACTCAAAGTTAAGTTGAGAGAGGCAAAACTGCAAACGCTATAATCTTTATAATATTTTTAAACGGCAGCCAAAGCCATCCATTCAAAACTCCAAGAGTTTTTTTCTTCTTCCAATTTTAGTAGTTTAAGAAATCAAAGTTTTTTTTCTTAACAGAAGTGGGTTTACCGTCAGAATCAAACAAGCAAAAGATATGTTAAGGTAAGAAATAAACCTGTTTCTCCATATTTTATTTTAAGATCAGCAAAATCTTTTCAATAAGCATAAAATTTTGGTAGAGAACAAAGCCTTTCTTTCAGGCTGACATTTATATGATGATGTAATATTTATAGATCAGCGATGGATATAATAAATGAGAGTACAATTCATTTTGAATCGATTTAAACCATGGCAATAAGGTAATTGAAAAATTTTTGTCCTCTGGGATATTCTTGTAAAGTTATTCTCTATTGTAATAAAATGAAGTCTTGACTCTTTGCATGATGATTGAAGACAGCTTGATCAATTCTTCAATATAACTTTGATAAAATTTAAGTTGGAAAAACTCAAGGAAAGGATCTCTTACTCAGAAGAAAGACTGTTAAATTCCTTTTCACCAGCTCCTTGGAACATATCTTGAAGTTCATAAATCTTTGACAAAGTTAGTCTATCAGCTATTTCTCCTCCTATTTCTGCCCATTACAATTCATTTCTCAGAAGAAAATTCTACCTCTAGAAAGACCACCAGTACTTTCATCATCTAATCTGATTTCAGTCGTATGTCCATTGAAAAGACCAGATTTCTTTGTGACTTCTCTTTCTCTATTCTTGAAACTTTCACTGACGAAATGTGAGAGACTTTTTAAGCTTTCAGTTCCTTCTTTTCTTTCAGGACTATGAGTTGCTCCTCCAAGTTGTATACGACTTGATCTCAATTGATTAAATGCTTGAGACAATGCACTATGAGGTCTATCGGAGTCTAACTTTGAAGCCGATTCTGTTGCTGTTCTCTTTGGTGACTTATCACTATTCTTGGTTCAATAATAAAGACTCTTTTTTTCTTACAGTATTTTTATGAGACTGTGTTTGACATCTTTAGGAGTGCGATTTGATGTCTTTTCAAGGATTTGAGATCTTCTATATTCCGGGGTCTTTGATTCAAGAGTCGAAAAACTATTTATGATGTTATAACTTCAATCAATTGATCTCCATTACTAATCTCTGAGAGGCGATTTAGTGGATTTGGTTAAAGAGGATCTGTAATTAGGAGAGATAAAGGTGTTTTGACTGCTGCCACCAGTAAACTTCTTATCAAAAGAAGCTAACAAGGTCAAATCTTTATCGCGAGAAACATTTTTTCTTGGGGGCGATCTTTCTTCAATTTTTCTGTTGAGATCTTTCACAATATCAAAGTGTTTTTGCGAAGATTTGCCAGAAGCAGAAGGTGTAGATCTTCCGTAGGAAGTCTCAACTCTAATTGGACTATTCCTTTGCTTAAGACTGAAGCCAATGTCGTACTTTTCTTTCAGTGCTCTGCTGTTCTTTGGGGAAGGAACTTCCAAAAATTTAGAGGCGTTTGTTGCAGATGAAGGAGTTTTATTGAGCTTTTCAGTAAGTTGACGACGAAGGCCTTGTCTGAATCCATCAAGACTTCCCATTAAATCACTTGTAAGAGGAGATTGACTGTATGGCTTGGATTTGCTGTCCTCAAGACGGGAGAGAAGAGTGGAGTTGTTTTCAGAAAGGTTCTGTTTGGATCTTGACTAGGAGAAGAGTTATAGGAAGAAAATACTCGAGAAAAAATACTAAAAAGGACATTGGTGCTGAAAAGATTTGCCAATAAGAAGTATTGTCCTGAAAGTTAATGAAACTAGAAGTTTATTTTTAATGTATTTTAAATTTTGACCCTTATTATAAAAGGTTCTAACAAAAGAGTCCCTAAACTGTGTTCAACAAAAAGCGAGATCTTGACTTTTCTCGCTTTGTTAACGCATATGATCTTTTTAATTAAAAGAGGAAATAATAATTCATTCATTAGAGTCTTGTCTGTTTTTTCAATTTTTTGACCTTTTCACTTAGTCAGCCGTATTTTGTTTTTTTAATTAACTGGCAAATAAATTTCCAACGGAAAATCCATCATTAAATATCTCATCCTGCAACATCTCAAAATCCAAATCTTTACCTTTCAGGATCCTTCTCCCTTGATCATTAACCATTTCCCCTAAAATTAATCATCTGAGGTTTGAATTTGACTGATACAAAAACCATCAGATATTTTTAATTATTCAATTTCAAAACTGGGTTTTCTGAAACGACTTTTTGTTTTTCAGGTTTCTTTCGGAAAGGGACTAATTCCTCAACCACGACTTTATTAAACTTGGAATATTCCTAAAACAAGTTACTTCTTAGGAGTCTCTTCTTCTTGGCAAATTCTGGGGTTTTTTTCTCCTCTACTTTTCGAATTCTAATCTTCCCGCGCCAAATTCAATAAAGTTTCGAGTAAGGAGTATTAA
>Ga0182738_1001163_pt1 | contig 33680 bp, 30 predicted proteins | sample eDN5th30CBELigMG_FD_128876 | JGI IMG/M metagenome (GOLD analysis project Ga0182738, IMG submission 128876) | Enriched Miracle-Growth compost microbial communities from Emeryville, California, USA - eDNA 5th pass 30_C BE-Lig MG (version 2)... ...
GTGGCACGGGATGCTGGTCGGCGTCGTCGCATCGCTCGTCATCGCCACCCCGATCATGCTGGTCGAGGTCAAGGGCCAGCGCACGCTGCGACGCCTGCGCCGGCTGCCGCTGCTGGCCTATCTCGGCCTGAAGATCGTCTTCTACGTGATCGTGATCCTGGGCGGCCTGATTCTGGTGCGCAGCCTGAACATCTCGAGCCACGAGCGCTTCGACGATTCGTTCGCCGCGTCGCTGATCTTCTCCGTGATCATGGCGGTGGGCGCCAACGTGGTGTTCGAGATCGGCGGCCTGCTGGGCTTCGCCACGCTCAAGAACCTGTTCACCGGCCGCTACGTCCAGCCGCGGCGCGAGCAGCGCGCCTTCCTGCTGATCGACATGCGCGACTCCACCGGGCTGGCCGAGCGGCTGGGGCCGGTGCTGTTCCACGAGCTGCTGAACGACTTCTTCCGCGATGTCTCCGATGCCGCCCTCGAATGCGACGGCGAGATCCACAAGTATGTCGGCGACGAGGCCATCCTCACCTGGCTCGGCCCCTCGATCGGGGCCGGCGAGTGCCTGCGCTGCCCCTTCGCCGCACGCGACTTCATCGAGCGGCGGCGACCGACCTACCAGGCGCGTTACGGCACCGTGCCGTCGTTCCGCGCCTCGATCCATTACGGCGAGATCGTCGCCGGCGAGATCGGCGACGTGCGGCGCGAGATCGCCTATGTCGGCGACACGCTGAACGTCGCGGCCCGGCTGCTCGACGCCGCCAAGGAGCTCGGCCATGACGTGCTGGTGTCCGACGAGCTGCTCGCCCAGGCGTCCCTGCCAGCCGGCCTTCGGACCACGCCGCTGCCGATGCTGAACGTGCGCGGCCGCGCCGCCCCGCTCGCCGTGGCGGCGCTGGAAAGGGTGTAGGTTGAATACCGCGTCGCGACTGTCATTGGACCGCGCGCATCCTGCGCGCTCGGGATCATGAGCGCGCAGGATGCGCGCGGTCCAATGAGCATCGGCTCACGTCAACGCCGCGCCTGCAGCCGGGCCAGGGTGCTGCCGAGGATGCCCCTGGGCAGGAAGATGATGAACGCCACCAGCAGCACGCCGTAGATCAGGTTGTCCCAGCCGACCGCCTTGGTGCCGAAGCCGATGCGCAGCCCCTCGGCGAGCAGGATGGTGATGATCGCGCCGACCGTCGGTCCGAGCGCCACGTAGACGCCGCCGACCACGACGGCGAACACCATCTGCAGCGATACCGCAATGCCGCTCACCGTGTCGGGCGAGATGAACATCTGGTACTGGCAGTAGAGAGCGCCGGAGAGCGCGGTCATCAGGGCGCTGATCACCGTGATCTTGAGCTTCTCGTAGGTGACGTTGACGCCGGCCGCGGCCGCGGCGTCCTCGTCCTCCGAGATCGCCTCCAGCGCATAGCGGTCCATGCTGCGGTCGACCCAGCGCCAGATCAGCAGCCCGCACAGCCAGACGCCGAGCGCGATCAGGTACCACACGGTCTTGTCGTCGAACTGCAGCGCGAGGAAGTGATTGCCCGTGGTGCGTTCGGGCGTGTAGCCGAGCGAGCCGCCGGTGTAGTCGCGCGTCGCCGTGATCACCTGCAGCACGATGCCCGCCAGCGCCAGGGTCACCAGGACGAAATAATGGCCGGTGATGCGGAAGCGGAAGCAGGGATAGGCAACCACGAGGGCGAGCAGGCCGGCGCAGACCAGGGCGATCGGGATGCCGATCCAGGGCGAGACCCCGAGATGGTTCCACAGCAGCGCCGTCACATAGGCGCCCACGCCCATGAAGCCGCCGTGCCCGAGCGAGACCAGGCCGAAGCGGCCCATCATCGACCAGGAAGTGTAGGCGAACGACCAGATCAGGATGAGGATCAGGATGTGCAGGTGATAGGGATCGCGATGGACGAAGGGCAGCGCGACCAGCGCCGCCACGCCGGCCGCCCAGCCGAGGCGCGACGTCGTGTCGATGCTCACGAGCGCCTCGTCAGCAGCCCGCCAGGCCGCACGAACATCATGGCGATGAAGAAGGCGAAGGCCAGCACGTAGCCCCATTCGAGGTCGGAGAACAGGCCGCCCAGCGAGATGATCTCGGCGAACACGAAGGCCGCGACGAAGCCGCCGACGAAGTTGCCCAGCCCGCCCAGCACGCAGATCAGGAAGGTGATCGGCCCGAACGACAGGCCGACGAAGGGATGCACGTCGTACTGCAGCACCAGCAGGCAGGCGGCGAGGCCGGCCAGCGCGCCGCCGATCGCCGAGGTGACGACGTAGATCCGCTTCGTGTCGACGCCCATCAGCGCCATGATCTGGCGATCCTGCGCGATCGCCCGGATCGCGGTGCCGGTGAAGGTGCGCGTCATGAAGAGATAGACGGTGATCATGCCGATCCCGGCGGCGAGGAAGGCGAGCAGGCGCGAATAGCTGAAATGCATCTCGCCCAGCGCCAGCACCGGCAGGCGGATGCCGAGGTTGCGGAATTCGATGCCGAACGCCACGGTGGCGAAGCTCTGCAGCACGAACAGCACACCGCCGGTCGCCAGAAGCTGGTTGATCGGCGGGGCCGAGAGCAGCGGCGCGATGACGATCGCGTGCAGCGCCGCGCCCAGCCCCGCGACCAGCAGGATGCAGAGCGGCGCCGCGGCCCAGTACGGCAGGTGATAGACGCTGACCAGGTAGTACATGCCGTACATGCCGATCATCACCAGCTCGGCATAGCAGATCCACGTCACGTCGATGACGCCGAAGATCAGGTTGAGCCCGAGCGCCAGGAGCGCCAGCACCCCGCCCAGCAGGATGCCGTTGACCATGGCTTCCAGCAGATAGATGTCGAAGATCTCGAGGAAGGACTGCATCGCTACCCTTTTCCTGGACCGCGTGAGCGTCTAAACACCGAGGTACGCCTGCTTGATGGTGTCGCTGGCCAGCATCTCGGCCGAGGTGCCGGACTCGCGGATCGTGCCGGCCTCCAGCAGGTAGGCGCGGTCGACGACCTTCAGCACCTGCTGCACGTTCTGCTCGACGATCAGCACCGTGAGCCCGCCGGACCGGATGCGCTTCACCAGCTCGAAGACCTGCTGCACGACGACCGGCGCCAGACCGGCCGACGGCTCGTCGAGCAGCAGGAGCTTGGGATCGCTCATCAGCGCGCGGCCGATGGCGCACATCTGCTGCTCGCCGCCCGACATGGTGCCGGCCATCTGGTGGCGGCGCTCCTTCATGCGCGGGAAGAGGTCGAACACGAAGGCCAGCCGGTCGTCGTACTTGGCCCGCGCCGACGGCATGAAGGCACCCATCTTCAGGTTGTCCTCGACCGTCAGCCGCGGAAACAGCCGGCGGTTCTCCGGCACGTGGGCGATGCCGAGGCTGACGATGCGATGCGGCGCCGTCGCCAGGACGTTCGTGCCCTCCATCGTGATCGTGCCCTTGCGCGGCCGGATCAGTCCCGAGATGACGCGCATCAGCGTCGTCTTGCCCGCGCCGTTGGGCCCGATCACGCCGACCGCCTCGCCCGGCCGGACATCGAGGCTGACGCCGAACAGCGCCTGGAAGCTGGCGTAGCCGGCATCGATCGACCTGAGCTCGAGCATGGTGGTCATCGCCGGGCCTGCGCGGCGGCAGCCTGCGTGAGCTGCGCATCGGTGCCGAGATAGACCTCGATCACGCGCGGATCGGACGACACGTGGCTCGGCAGGCCCTCCGAGATCTTCTCGCCGTGATCCAGCACCATGACGCGATCCACCACACGCATCAGCACACCCATGATGTGCTCGACCCAGATGATGGTGATGCCGAGCTCGTCGCGGATCTTGCGCAGCATGTCGGCCGCCTGGCCCATCTCCGCCTCGTCGAGGCCGCCGAGGCTTTCGTCGGCCAGCAGCAGCTTGGGCCCGGTCGCCAGCGCCTTGGCGAGCTCGAGCTTCTTGAGGCCGGCCGCGCCCAGCCCGTCGACCCTGGCCCGCCGGTCGGTCGGCAGCCCGACCATGGCGAGCGCCTTCTCCGCCGAGTCGAAGGCTTTCGCGCGGCTATGACGGTTCTGGCCGTAGTAACCCGCCAGGGCCACGTTCTCGAAGATCGAGAGCCGCCGGAACGGCCGCGGGATCTGGAAGGTGCGGCCGATGCCGTGGTTGATGATGCGGTGCGGCGCCAGGCCGGCGAGTTCCTGTCCCTCGAACGAGATCGATCCCGCCGACGGCGGGAACGTTCCCGACAGCATGTTGAAGATCGTGCTCTTGCCCGAGCCATTGGGGCCGATCAGGCCGAGGATCTCGCCCTGATCGACCTTGAACGACACGCTGTTGACCGCGGTGAAGCCGCCGAAGCGCTTCACGAGACCACCGACGACGAGCACTGCCCGCCCGTACTCTTATCGTGCTGCCCGTCTCTGCCTATTTGTAGCTGTAGGTCATGCCGGCAGGCAGCGGCAGCACCGGTTCCTGCTGCTGCTGGCTCTTGGGCCACACCACGACGGCCTTGCCGTCGATATATTGCGTGACGACGGGGAAGGCCCTCTCGTTCTGGCCCGCCATGGCGGCGTCGCCGGGCGCGAACTTGACCCCGAAGCCCAGCATCGTGCCGCCCTCGGGCACGTCGGTGTCCAGCGCCGCCTTGCGCAGCGCCTCGCCGTCGATGCCGCCGTATTTCTTGATGGCGCGCGGCAGCACGTCGGAGAGGAAAAGGTAGGTGTTGCTGGCGGCCATGCCGATGTGCGCCGACTTCGATGCGCCGGGCCGGAGCTTCTCGAACTCGTCACCGACCATCTTGATCAGCGGCGGCAGCTTGGGATCCAGGGTCTTGGGATTGGCCAGCCAGATCGAGATCGGATCGATGGTGAAGAGATAGTTGGAATCGGCGCCGAGGCCCTCCTTGAGCTTGTCGTAGACGCTGTAGCCTGCGCCCTGGCCGACGATGGCGCCGACCTTGAGCCCCTGCTCGCGCGCCTGGCGCAGCAGCAGCGTGATGTCGGGATTGTAGCCGGTGTGGAAGATCACGTCCGGCCGGGCCCGCTTGAGCTTGGTCACCAGCGCCGAGAGATCCGGCGCGGTGATCGAGTAGCCCTCCTTCAGCACGACCTTGAAGCCGTATTTCTTCGAACCGGCCTCGTCGCCCTTGGCCACGTCGACGCCGTAGGCGCCATCCTCGTGCACGATCGCCACGCGCAGGTCCTTCGGATCCTTGCCGAACTTCTCCTTGGAGTAGTTGGCGATGAAGTCGGTCGCGGCAATGCCGTAAAGATTGCCGCTGACCTGCGGGCGAAAGACATAGTGGAGGTGGCGGTTCTCGAGAACGGCGCTCGATATGCAGGTGGTGATCCACATGAACTTCTTGAGCTGCTCGATCTTCGCCGCCGTCGGCACGCATTGCGCCGACGAGTAGAAGCCGAGCAGCATGTCGACCTTCTCCTGCTCGACCAGCCGCACCGCCTCGTTGATGGCCACGTCGGGCTTGCTCTGGGCATCGGCATAGACCGGCTCGATCTTATAGCCTTCGACGCCGCCCTGCTTGATGAAGTAGTCCATCATGATCTTGGCGCCGATGTACTGAAGCTCCGAACCGCCGCCCGCCAATGGACCCGTGAGATCGTAGACCACGCCGATCTTGATCTTCTTTTCCTGGGCGACGGCCCCGCCCGCCAAGCCCAGCATCGCCGCAGCGGCGATGACCGCCCCTACACGACGCCCAATCCTGCCCATGGACATGTCGCTTCTCCCTGATGGCTTTTTTCGTTGTCGCCATCACACGAGCCGCGTCGCGGAATGTCAAGCGTCGAGCGATTCTTACAACCGGCCTTCCCCCGGCGTCATGATGTCGAACATCAGACCCGACGGGCGATCGAGCATGGCGAACAGCGCGGCCAGTCGCGACGGGTCGCCCTCGATCCGCAGCGCACCCGACGCCAGGGCGTCGCCAATCTCGCGCTTGCCGAGGATGAGGGAATCGAGCGTCGCCCGCGCCATGGTGACGCTCGTCACCGCCCGATCCGAACGCGCGCCCAGGCGATGGGTGAGCGTGCAGTTGTCGAGCGTGAGGGCAAGCGTCTCGTCGCGGTCGGTGAAGCGCCAGTTGATCACCATCGCCTGCCCCGCCGCCTTCGCCGGATCGAGCCGGATCGCCAGCATGTCGAACAATCCATCGGTGCCGAGGCCTGCCAGCGTATCGGCCGACAGCAGGATGCGGGCCGGCATTCTGAACACCCCGTGGCGCAGCTCCTGCGCGCCATAGAGGAAGGCGTTGCGCCAGGTCGCCGATTCGGCCTGGTAGCCCATCTGCTCCAGCGCATCGGCGCACAGGGTGCGCGCCTCGACGTCGTCCGGCTGGGCATAGACGACCTCCTTCATCACCTGGGCGACCCAGCGGAACTCGCCCTTCGCGAAGTCGGCCTTTGCCCGCTCGATCACGGCGGCGGCGCCGCCCATGTATTCGACGAGCTTCTTCGCCGCCGGTGCGGGCGGCAGCGGGTCGAGATTGCACGGGTTGCCGTCGTACCAGGAGAGATAGCGCTGGTAGACCGCCTTCACGTTGTGGCTGACGGTGCCGTAATAGCCGCGCACCGACCAGCGCTCGGCCAGCCCGGGCGGCAGCTCGATCGCCTCCGCGATCTCCGCCGGTCGCCAGCCCCTGTTCATGTAGCGCAGGGTCTGGTCGTGGATGTGCTTGTAGAGGTCGCGCTGCGCGGCGAGGTAGTCGGCGATCGCCTCGCGGCCCCAGGTCGGCCAGTGGTGCTGGCCGATCATGACCTCCGTGCGCGGCACGTACAGCGTGATGGCCTCGTCGATGTACTTCGACCAGATGCGCGGATCGCGCGCCACCGAGCCGCGCAGGGGGATGAAGTTGTGCAGCAGCGGACAGGCGTTCTCCGCCATGTTGAGCACGCCGAGCTGCGGATAGAACATGTGCATCTCGGCCGGCGCCTCGGTTTCCGGCGCGAGCTGGAAGACGATCTCGATGCCGTCGATCGTGTGCGTCTCGATCGGCCGCTCGATGCTTTGCGTCGGCGCGATCAGCCCCGACGTGCCGCGGGCGATCCCCTTGCCCAGCCCGGCATCGACCTGGCCGCGCGCGCCGCGCGGCAGCAGGCTGCCGAACTGGAACTGCGCGCGGCGAATCATCGGCAGGCCGGCCAGCACGTTCTCGCCCGAGATCGCCTCCATGAAACCCGCCGGCGCAATGACCGCGACCTTGCCCGCCCTTACGTCGGCCTCGTCGACCACGCCGCGCACGCCGCCGTAGTGGTCGATGTGGCTGTGGGTGTAGATCACCGCGACCACGGGCTTCTCGGGCCGGTGGGCGTAGTAGTGCGCGAGCGCGGTGCGCGAGACCTCCGCCGTGGTGAGCGGATCGATCAGGATCAGGCCGCTGTCGCCTTCGAGCACCGTCATGTTGGCGATGTCGAAGCCGCGCAGCTGGTAGACGCGCTCGGCCACCTTGAACAGGCCGTTGGCGAGATTGAGCCGGGCCATGCGCCACAGGCTGGGATTGACCGTCGCCGGTGCGAGCTCGCCGTCGATGAAGGCGTACTCGCCCAGGTTCCACAGCACCGTGCCGTGCGCCGTCCGCACGATGCCTTCGGGCACGGGCGCGATCAGGCCGCGCCTGGCCGCCTCGAAGTCGCGCGTGTCGCCGAACGGCAGCTTCGCCGCGCAGGCCTCGTTGGCGGCCCGGGTCGCCGCTTCGGCATCGCGCGCCACGTCGAGATGGGTGACCGGGACGGGAACAGCGGAGCCTGCAGCCATTTCTCATTATCCTTGTGCGTCGGGCGCGGCACTTTGCGCCGATCGCGGCCGCACGCAAGCTCACGATCGCCTCGGACTCCTCTCCCCCGCTGGAAGGAGAGGCGGGGAGAGAGGTTGCAGGCGATCGTCGCTTCCCGCTTCATATTCCTCTCCCCCTAGCCTGCTCGAGTCGCCGAACCGCATGCCGACGCGTCAAACTCCCAACGCCGAACACAGGCTGGACCGGCCCGGTCGGGCCGAGGCGTAGCGTTGCCCGATCATGCTCATTGGACCGCGCGCATCCTGCGCGCTCATGATCGAGCGCTTTCATGGGCGCGTATGAGCGCGCAAGATGCGCGCGGTCCAATGAGGACGACCCGGCGCACGCTCTCGTCGGGAGACGAAAGCAGGTCTTGTTGGAGGCGTAGCCTCGCCAACCTGCTCGAGTCGCCGAGCAGACGCGTCAGATTTCCAACGCCGAACACAGGCTCGACCGGCCCGGTTGGACCGAGGCGTAACCTTGCCCGATCATGCTCATTGGACCGCGCGCATCCTGCGCGCTCATGATCGGGCGCCTTCATCGGCGCGTAAGAGCGCGCAGGATGCGCGCGGTCCAATGAGGACGACCCGGCGCACGCTCTCGTCGGGGGACGAAAACAGGTCTTGTTGGAGGCGTAGCATCGCCAGCCTGCTCGAGTCTCCGAACCGCATGCAGACGCGTCAGATTTCCAACGCCGAACACAGGCTGGACCCACCCGGTCGGGCCGAGGCGGGGCCTTGCCGATCATGCTCATTGGACCGCGCGCATCCTGCGCGCTCATGATCGGGCGCCTTCATCGGCGCGTATGAGCGCGCAGGATGCGCGCGGTCCAATGAGGATGACCCGGCGCACGCTCTCGTCGGTCCGAGGCGTGGCCTCGCTGGAGCATTGAGCTCCTTGCCTATGAGCTGCGGACTCGATCGTGTCCGCGCCGACTGAGCCGGTCGTTCTGGTGGTTGCGATCGGGTTGCCGGGAGCGCGGCTATTCGACGGTCACGCTCTTGGCGAGATTGCGCGGCTGATCGACGTCGGTGCCTTTGGCGATGGCGGTGTGATAGGCCAGCAACTGCACCGGGATCGTGTAGAGGATCGGCGCGATCACCGGGTCGACGTTGGGCAAGGTGATCGTCGCGGCGGCCTGCGCGCCGAGACGCGCCACGCCCGCGGAATCGCTCATCAGGATCAGCTTGCCGCCGCGCGCCTTGACCTGCTCGAAGTTCGACGCGGTCTTGTCGAACAGCGCATCGCTCGGCGCCACCACCACGACCGGCACGAACTCGTCGATCAGCGCGATCGGGCCATGCTTCATCTCGCCGCCGGCGTAGCCCTCGGCATGGATATAGGAGATCTCCTTGAGCTTCAGCGCACCTTCGAGCGCTATCGGGAACGACGAGCCGCGGCCGAGATAGAGCACGTCGCGCGCCTCGGCGAGAATCTCTTCGGAGATGCGGCGATAAACACCCTCCATGTTGAGCACTTCGTTGACGAGCGCCGGCAGCTCGATCAGCGCGAGGGCGAGCCGCGCCTCTTCCGCTTCGCTCAGCCTGCCGCGCGCCCGGCCAGCGGCGATCGCCGCCGTCAGCAGGACCGTGAGCTGGGTGGTGAAGGCCTTGGTCGAGGCGACGCCGATCTCCGGGCCGGCCAGGGTCGGCAGCACGACGTGCGATTCGCGGGCAATGGCGCTCTCGGGTACGTTGACCACGGCCAGCAGCGTCTGCCCGTTGGCCTTGGCGTAGCGGATCGCAGCCAGGGTATCGACCGTCTCGCCCGACTGCGAGACGGCGATGCAGACGCCGCCCTCGGGCAGCGGCGGCTCGCGGTAGCGCAGCTCGGACGCGACCTCGACCTCGACCGGCAGGCGCGCCAGGCTCTCGAACCAGTATTTCGCGACCATCCCGGCGTAGCAGGCGGTGCCGCAGCCGGTGATGGTGAGCTTGCTGACCTTGTTCCAGTCGAACGGCAGCGCCGGCAACGTAACCGCGCGAGTGGCGGAGTCGAGATAGCTCTGCAGCGTGTCGCCGATCACCGCCGGTTGCTCGTAGATCTCCTTCAACATGAAATGGCGATGATTGCCCTTGCCGATCATCGCACCGGAGATGCCGCTCTGGCGGATCTCGCGCGTCACCTCGTCGGTTCCCTGGTAGACTTTGCAGCCCTCCGCCCGGAGCACGACCCAGTCGTCGTCCTCCAGATAGGCGACGCGCCGGGTGAACGGCGCCAGCGCCAGCGCGTCGGTACCGACATACATCTCGCCGTCGCCGTAGCCGATGGCGAGCGAGCTGCCGCGGCGGGCGGCCAGCAGGATGTCGTGCCGTCCGCTGAACAGCGCGACCAGCGCGAAGGCGCCGCGCAACCGTCCCATCGCCTCGCCCATCGCGGCCTCGGGCGCCATCTGGCGCTCGAGCATCGAGGTCAGCAGCTGGGCCACGACCTCGGTGTCGGTGTCGCTTTCGAAGCGGCGGCCCTCGGCCGTCAGCTCGTCCTTGAGCTCCTGGAAATTCTCGATGATGCCGTTATGCACGACCGCCACCCGATCGGTGGCGATCGGATGGGCGTTGCGCTCCGATGGCTTGCCATGCGTCGCCCAACGGGTATGGCCGATGCCGATCGTGCCGCTGAGCGGCTCGCGGTCCAGCCGCATCTCGAGATTGACCAGCTTGCCCTCGGCCCGACGGCGGTCGATGTGACCGTTCACCAGGGTGGCGACGCCGGCGGAATCGTAGCCGCGATATTCCAGGCGCTTCAGCGCGTCGACCAGCAACGGCGTGACCGGCGCCTTGCCGACGATTCCGATGATTCCGCACATGTGGAGCCTATCTCCCTTTCGCTTGCCGGGCCGCCAGGGCCTGCTCCTTCAGTTTCGCACGGAGGGGAGCCGCGCGTCCCTTCTTTGTCACCTGGCGGGCCCGGCCGAACGCCAGCGCGTCGGCCGGCACATCCTCGGTGATCACGCTGCCGGCGGTGACATTGGCGCCCTTGCCGACCTTCACCGGCGCGATCAGGGAGGTGTTCGACCCGATGAAGGCGTCGCTGCCGATCAGCGTCCGATGCTTGCCGTAGCCGTCATAGTTCACGAAGATCGTGCCGGCACCGACATTGCTGCCGGCGCCGATGTCGGAATCGCCGAGATAGGCGAGATGGTTGGCCTTGGCGCCCCGCCCCATCTTCGTGGCCTTCAGCTCGACGAAATTGCCGACATGGGCGTCGTCTGCCACGTCCGAGCCTGGACGGATGCGGGCGAATGGGCCGATGACCGCCCCCTTGCCGATCCTCGCGCCTTCAATGTCGCAGAACGCATTGATGCGAACGTTCGACGCCACGGTCACGTCCGGGCCGAAACGCACGTTCGGACCGAGCGTGACGTCGGCCGAGAGCTTCGTGTCGGCCGACAGCCAGACCGTGTCGGGATCGGCCATCGTGACTCCGGCCGCCATCGCGGCGGCACGGAGGCGGTTCTGGAAGGTGCGCTCGGCGACGGCAAGCTCGCCACGCGAGTTTACTCCCTGGAACTCCTCCTCCACCCCTTCGACCGCGATGGCGCGATGGCCCTTGGCCCGCGCAATGCCGACGGCATCGGTAAGGTAGAATTCGCCCTTCACATTATCGTTACGGATCGCTTGCAGGAGTTCGGCAATCAGCGAGCCGTCGAGGCACATGACGCCGGAATTGACGAAGTCGATCGCCTTTTCCATCGGATTGGCGTCCTTGCTCTCGACGATCTTCTCCAGCGCGCCGTCGGCCACGATCAGCCGCCCGTAGGGCGACGGGTCGCGGGCCCGGAAGCCGAGCACGCCAACGGCGGCCTTCGCCCGGCGGCAGGCTTGCACCAACCGCATCAGGCTCTCCGTCGTCAGCAGCGGCGAATCGGCATAGACGACGAGCACCGGTCCGGTGTGCCCTGCGAGCGCGGGCAGCGCCGCCCTGGTTGCATCGCCGGTGCCGAGCGCCTTGTGCTGCACGGCGGTCGGATGCGGGGCGAAAGCCGCCGCGACCCGGTCGGCCCCGGGTGCGACCACGCCCACGACCCGCGCCGGCTTCAGCCGCGCGATACTGTCCAGGACGTGGCGCACCATCGGCTTGCCGGCCACCTGATGGAGGACCTTGGGGAGCGAGGACTTCATCCGCGTGCCGGCGCCTGCCGCCAGCACGACCGCGGCGATGGGTGGTTTCATGGGCGGTCGGATGCCACGGAGCCGGCCTCCCTGCAAGATGTGCTAAAGGATATTGCATGCATCCGAATGCCGACAATCTCATCGCCAGCCGCTTCGACACCGTGCTCTACGATCTCGACGGCACCCTGATCGACAGTGCAAGGGACATGCAGGTGGCCGTGAGCAACGTGCTCACCGACCATGGCCTGCCGGCCGTCACCGAGGACGACGTGCGGATATTCATGGGGCAAGGCAGCAAGGTCACCATGGCCAAGGCCTTCGCCAAGTACGGCAAGGCGCTCGACGACGACACATTGAGCGCCGTGACCCGCGAGTTCGTGCGCTACTACGAGGCCGATCCCATCAGCAACACCAGCGCCTTCCCGGGTGTCGCCGACGTGGTAGCCCGTTTCGGCCGCCTGGGCCTGAAGCAGGGCGTGTGCACCAACAAGTTCGAGCGGCCCTCCCGGATGATCCTGGAGCACCTCGCGCTGATGCCGCCGATCGCCGACCTCGCGGGCGCCGACACCTTTCCGGTCCGCAAGCCCGACCCGCGCCACATCCTGATGCTGATCGCGCGCATGGGCAGCACGCCCGACCGCGCCGTCATGATCGGCGATTCCATCCACGACGTCGAAGCCGCCCACGGCGCCGGCCTGCCGGCGGTGCTGGTGAGCTGGGGCTACACGGCCATCCCTGCGCATCAGCTCGGCGCCGAGGCCGTCATCGAACGCTTCGACGCGCTGCCCGGCGCGCTGGAGACTCTCGCCGCCCGTTGACGCCTGCCGTGGCCTGCCCTATACGCGCCCTTCCGGGCGATTAGCTCAGCGGGAGAGCACACCCTTCACACGGGTGGGGTCGTAGGTTCAATCCCTACATCGCCCACCATCACCCTTCCGGAATTTCTGATTTTAGCGATACCGGACGTGGCGCGCTGGGACCGCATATCGCCGTCTGCCATCCCTGCCCGCGGCACTTCCGGCCTGCGCCAGGTGCTTCCATCGGTCGTGGCCAGCCGCGGCAATCCATCCGGTGCTCTGGCGCCCGCCCACCGTGAAGCCGCCGGGCTGCTACGGCTTGCCATCGTTCGGGGCGCGCCGGTTGCCACCGCCGCCGCCTCCCCATGAGTTGCATTTGTGATCAATCTGTGGCGATCGCAACTCCAGCGGAATCTCCCTCGCTCACTTCGGCGGTGGTTTCATCCCCCAAGACCGCAAATGCGGGAAACTGCTCGCAGAAAGCCAGTCGGCTTGTCCCTTCATCGTCATGTTCGAGCATTGGCTGACACGCTGTGGGTCGACCCATCGGCCTTCTCGTTCAGGTTGAGCTGTGTTATATTTGCAGATGGCCCGCATCGAACCAGACGAGACGCTGTGCCCGAGCGCCCCTGGGGCTCCGGGTGCTCTAGTCATCGGTGTCGTCAACTCCGACGGCTCCGTCTGCTACGTTCGCGACCGGCTTATGGTCACCGCGGATTTCCTCGAGATTGCCAGGCAGCGCGGGATTCCGGAGCAGAGATTTCGCTTCAGCTCACCTTGCCAGCAGGGCGCCTGTGGGCAGTGGGCCAATAACAGGTGCAGCCTGCCCGAGCGGCTTGCCAGCCTTGTTCCAGCCGAGGAACTGTCCAAGGGACTTCCCCGCTGCGCCATCCGAGGGCAATGCCGCTGGTTCGCTCAATTCGGCGCCCCGGCCTGCAGGATCTGTCCCGTCGTCAGCACGCGCCAACGCACCCTCGCGGATGCCGAACACCCAGCCATGAGAATGGATCCCAGCAGCTGAAATACGGAGAGAGCCATGGTCGAGCGAAAACAGGAAGGAAGCCGCTTCATCGTGGACCTTGGGAATGTCACGCTACCTCCGATAGTGGAGAAGCAGGTCGAGACGGAGATTCGAGGTGTGGTGCTCAAGGCCTTGGCGGCGAGCGACTTTGCCGCGCGCGCACGGCTCTCCCACTCGATCTTCGACCAGTTCCCGGGGCGAACCCTGGGCCTTTGGCTAGACCCCGACAACCAGATACCCTGGCCCGCTGGCCCTCTGGATGTTCCCGACCACACCCTCGTGGTTCGGGAGATGATGACGCACCCATTCCATGTGCTGCGAGCCCTCGGGCTGAGCAAAGGTGACCCACCCCCGTCCGGGCGCGACGTTCTCGAGGCGATGCTGGACGTCGACGTGATCGATCCGTTTGCGAAGGAGCGGATCAGGGAGATGCTCAAGGTTCTGGACCAGATCGAACCAGCCCTGGCCACCCTCTCGCGGGAGCAGAAGCGCGTCGTCTCCTACGTCGAGAAGCTCATCGCCGGGCGGCCGCTCGCCGAACAGGTTCGGCTCCTCCGCGACGCGACGAAGCACCCAAACCCACCCGAGCCGGACGTCACCCCCCCAGGTGATGGAGCGGATTGCGATGATGCTCGAGCACGGGGCGTCGACGATCTACTCTCGCGACTTCACCTTTCACCGCCTCTTGAGTTCAGGAGGAGGAGGAGGAGGAGTGATCTTCAAGGACACCGTCGACCACATCAAGGACGCGGACGCCATAGGCGCGGCCGCGGGCGGGTTGGTGGGCACGCTTGCCCCCGTCGTGGGCACGGCGGCCGGTGCCGCCGCAGCCGGCGGTGGTGCGTCCTTGGGTTACGCGGTGGCCGCACTCATCGACTGGCTGTGGTGAGCTAAGAGACCCATTCATTTTCTACCTCTACGGCGAAAGCCGGCGTCGCCGGGCTCCAGCAGCAACAAGATGGCGGCGCTGGTCAGGCCGTAATCTAACCTTCGAGCGCGCCGCCAACGCCTACATCGACTTCGAGAGCCTGCGCCACGACCATGCGCGCTTCTTCGATCGGCTGGTTGCCCGATTCGACGCCATGACGGTCGATGGTTATGACCATCGCCGGTGCGGTGTCAGGCGGCAGCGCCGTCGAACTGCTCATCAAGAACGGGGTTGAATCGGGGCAAGTTCGAAATTACACAGTGATTTCAACGGGGGACCCACCGTTCAGACGGGTGGGGTCGTAGATACAATTTCTACATCGCCCACCATTCCCCCGACCCGTGTTCCAATCCGTGGGTGACGATGACCGCGCTCTCCCTTCGACCCGGCGATCGCGTTCCCGACTTCATCCTGCCAGGCCGCGACGGCAAGCTGCGCAAGTTCGTCTGGTCGTTCACCGGTCGCGCCGTGGCGCTGGTCGCGGTCGACGACCTGAAGACACTCGACGTCGAGCAGTTCGCCGCCTTCGCCAACCGCTGCAAGGAAGCAAGGGTCGAGATCGTGCTCGCAGCCGGCACGCCCGTGGCGGCGGCATCGGCGGCGTGGACGAAGCTCGGCGGCGACCTCGATGGCCGCCTGCTGCTGTGCGACGGCGAGCGAAAGATCGTGCCGCTGCTGCTGTCGCAGGGCGGCGGCGTCGCCTTCGGCCAGGCGGGCATGGGCCTGCGACTGCGCGTGATCGTGCTCGACGCCAACCAGCGGGTCGCGGCGACGTTCGACAGCCGGCCGCTGCTCGCCGCCGCCGACCGGGTCGCCGCGCTCGCCCTCGCCGTGCGCAGCGACGAGGGCGCCGACCAGGTGATCCGCAGCGCGGCGGCGCCCGTCCTGGTGCTGCCGCGCGTGTTCGAGCGCGAGTTCTGCGTCCAGGTGATCCGCCTGTGGGAAAAGGGCGACCACAAGGATGCCGGCGTCTCGAGCCGCTACGGCACCGTCGGCATGCTCGATCTCAAGCGCACCGAAGACTACATGGTGGTCGAGCCGATGATGCAGAAGGCGATCTCCGACCGCATCGCCTACCGTGTCGGGCCGGAGCTGGTGAAAGTCTTCGCCTACGATCGGGAGTTCGGCTTCGACGCGCATGTCGTGCTCTCCTACAGCGCCGACAGCGGCCATTTCTTCGGCGCCCATCGCGACAACGGCGCGCCGACCACGGCCGATCGCTCGTTCGCCGTCTCGCTCAACCTCAACGACGACTTCGAGGGCGGCGAACTGGTCTTTCCGGAATATTCCGGTGTCAAGATAAGCCCGCCAGCCGGCGGGGCCGCGGTGTTCTCCTGCTCGGTGCTGCACGAGGCGCTGCCGGTAACGCGCGGCCGGCGCTTCGTGCTGACGACCTTCTTCCGGACGAAGAAGTGATTCGTGCCCTCGTCTGCGGGCTCGCGCTTCTGCTCGTCGCCGCGACCGGGGCGGCCGCGCAGGAAGGCACCAGCGCCCACATGGAGGGTTGCCTGGTGTGGAGCGGCAAGGGCGCCGTCGGTACGCGCAACGAATGCAGCCGGCCGATCACGCTGATGTTCATGACCTTCGACGACCGGCAGATCACCACCGCCGATCTGCCGCCCGGCGGCCGCTTCGTCTCGGACACCGAATGGGGCCAGTCCGGCGGCTTTTTGTTCACCGCCTGCCCGGCCGGCTACAGGCCGAACGTGCCTCTCTCGGTCGAGAACAAGGAAGCGATCGGCCTCAGCCTCTACAACTGCGTCGGCGGCAAGCCGAATTCCTAGCAAGGCTTCGCCTCGGACCGACAAGACCTGTCCTCGTCCCGACGAGAGCTTGCGCCAGGTCATCCTCATTGGACCGCGCGCATCCTGCGCGCGTATGAATGCGCTCGATCATGAGCGCGCAGGATGCGCGCGGTCCAATGAGCATGATCGGGCAAGGTTACGCCTCGGTCCAAGCGGGCAGGTCCGGCCTGTGTTCGGCGTTGGAAATTCGACGCGTCTGCATGCCGTTCGGCGACTCGAGCAGGCTGGAACGGATTTCCTGCTCGCGGTCCGGAAGAGCATGACTTAGGCGAGCAGTGCATAGAGGTCGGCGTCCTGCTCGGCGCCGTAGATCTCCCAGTTGACGCCGCTCGGCGTCAGCCCCTCGCGGCTGCACCATTCGAACAGTGTTTGCCATGCGCCGGGCAGACCCTCGAAGGAACCCTTCAGCGCCAAGTGCGCGGCGCGACCGGCCGGCAAGTCCGACAGCACCACCTCGCCATGGTCCTCGAAGCGGCGCGCCACGACGCTGCCCATCTCCATGTCGAGTGCGCCCTCCGCAGGCGTGCGAAAGCGCGTGATGCCCGGCCCCACGGTACCGGCGTCGAGCGATGGCAAAGCCGCCGCGAGAGTGGCCCGGGCCGAGCGCTGGGCGTCGGGGATCCCGGCGAACGGCACCTTCGCCTTGATGACGGCGGTGAACTGACGTTCAGTCGCGACGATGCTGCAGCTCATGACGGGACCTCAACACTTAACTGATTGGTTATGTGTAAGGCGCGCCGTTCGGACCTGTCAACGCTCTCTCACGCCGGCGGCGTGCCGGCGTAGGGGTCGTTCACGCCGTCGAGTGGCCAGATCGGGCGGCGCAGCCTGGTGAATTTCAGCCGCGCGATGTCGGGTGAGCAGATGCCGCCGGAATCGACCAGCACGATCTCGCGCGCGATCGGCGCATAGGCGGCGCGGAAATGCTGCACGCTCTTCACCACCAGCACGTCCTTGGCGCGCGGATCGATGCCCTGGCTGAGGAACACCTGCAGGTCGGTGGTCTGGATGCGGTTCGAGATGGTGACGACGTCGATGCCGTCGATGCGCAGCACGGCGGTCGGCCCCATGTTGCTCTCGACGCCGGCATTCATCGGTCCGTCGTTCGTGAACACGCCGTCCGACAGCATCTTCACGATCGCCCTCGCCTTGACCGGCTTGCCCATCGACTCGTCGGTATGGCCACCGAGCGCGACGTCGATCTCGGCACCGACGCCGGCCGCGATCGCCTGCCGCACCGTGCCCGGATCGTAGATCGTGCCGATCGCGGCATTGCGGATGCCGGCGTCGAGCATCGCCTGCAGCACCGGCGTTGTGTCGTTGTAGCCGCCGCCGCCCGGATTGTCGGTGCCGTCGGCGATCACCAGCGGACCGGGCTTGTCGCTCTTTGCCCGCGCGGCGGAAACGCCGTCGGCGATCGTGCGGTAGTCGGTCGACATCTCGTCCCGCCGCCGCCAGATCTCGTCGATCATCGAGCGGGCGATCTCGCGAGCGCGCGCCTCGGCCGGCGGCTCGTAGCTCACCGCGATCGACGGGCCGGTCCAGGGAATGTCCGACCAGGTAAAGCCGACCTGGACGCTGACCACGTTGATGCCAGGCTCCTTCGCGTGCTCGTCGGCCCGCGCCAGCAGGTCGCGCATCACGCCAGGCTGGGTGGTGCGGCCATGATCGGCGCCTTCCAGCATGGCAGGCTGGCTGAGCAGGCAGCGCGGCGTCTTGCGGCCCTCGAGCGCCTCCTGCACGAGCGCGGCGGCCTGCACCGCGCGGTCATAGCCGTCGATATGCGGATAGGTGCGAAAGCTCACCAGCGCGTTGGCGTTCCTCGCCATCCGGAGCGTGGCGTTGGCATGCAGGTCGAGGGTGGCGACCATCGGCACGTCGGGGCCGATCACGCCGCGCAGAGCCTCGAGCAGCGCACCTTCGGCATCGTCCTCGGTCTCGGTCACCATCGCGCCGTGCAGCGAGAGGCAGACGGCATCGAGCTTGCCGGCGCTTTGCGCCGTACCGACGATCCTGTCGCGGATCGTCTCCCAGGTTTCCTTCGTCAGCCTGCCCGACGGCGTCGCGTTGGCCGCCACCGCATAGACCGGCTCCCAGCCGTACTTCGCCGCCTGGTCGATATAGCCGCCGACCTCGTTCCGCGTGCCCCTGAAGCGCGGCACCATGTCGTCGCCCTCGATCAGCCAGCGCCGGCGGTAATCGTCCAACGTGGTCTCGAGCTTGCTGAAGGTATTGGTCTCGTGCATGAACTGCGCGATCAGGACGCGGTACGCCATCGACTCCACTCCCGCCTACAGCTTCGCCGTCCTGAGCCACTCGGCCTGGCCCTCCTCGCCCTCGACCCCGGTGGTCTCGAGAAAGCGGCAGACCATCATGTAGTAGCCGACGGTCAGGGTGAGCTCGACGATCGCGCCCGGCGTCAGGAAGGCCTGCACCGCCTTGAGGTTCCGGTCGGACGCCCTGACGTTGCGCACCACGTCGTCGGCGAAGCGCAGCACCGCCTTCTCGTTGTCGCTGAAGACCGGCGAGTCGATGGTCGCCTCGCGCAGGGCGGCGATCTTGTCGTCGGTGACGCCCGCCTCGCGACCGATGCGCTCGTGCTGGAAGACCTCGTAGGCGGCGCGGCTCAGCCGGCCGACGCGGATGATCGCCAGCTCGCGCAGCACGGGATCGAGCTCGCACCGGAACAGCAGCGCATTGCCCATGCGCACGAATCCCTTCAGCCCGGCCTCCGAGTTGGCCAGCATGCGATAGATGTTGAGATGTGGTTTCAGCTTGTCGAGGAACTCGGCGTGCTTGCCGGTAGCCTGATCGACTTCGTAGTACGGAATGCGCGTCGACATGATTCTCCTCCAGGGCCGTGACCCTGAAGCCAAGCCATCATCCGGTCAACGTTTGCCGGGAGCGCGGGTCTCCAGAGCCGCGCTCCCGGCAGACCAAAGTTCAGACCTCCCGACATGGACCAGCGCGGGAATGTCCGGCTCGGTCGGCGCGGACACGATCGAGGCCGCAGCTCATAGGCAAGGAGCTCGCTGTTCCAGCGAGGCTACGCCTCGGACCGACGAGAGCCTGCGCCGGGTCATCCTCATCGGACCGCGCGCATCCTGCGCGCTCATGATCGAGCGCCTTCACAGGCGCGTATGAGCGCGCAGGATGCGCGCGGTCCAATGATCATGATCGGGCAAGGCTGCGCCTCGGCCCAACCGGGCGGGTCCAGCCTGTGTTCGGCGACTCGAGCAGGCCAGGGCAGAGATGGATTCTCGGCGCGAAAAGCCGTCCGAAGCGCGGCGACGGCCTTGCGGCACGCCATGATCAGCGCATTTGCGCCAATTCCCGCGCGGCGTCTGCATCCACGCCGCCCTTCATGACGATGGCCTCCGCGCGGGCAGCGTTCAGGCCGGCCGTCCCTGCTGGCCGAGATCCCAGAACATACCGGTCATCAGGCGCAGCCCCTCGCGCGCCACCGGCGCCAGCAGGTGCTCGTCCGGCGCATGCTGCGAGCAGGCGGCGTAGGAATGCGGCACCCAGACCGTCGGCATGCCGAGAATGTCGGTGAAGACTTCGTTCGGCAGCGAACCGCCGAGATTGGGCAGGATGTGCGGCTTCGCGCCGAAGGTCGTCTCGAGCGATTTCGCGGCGAACTTCGCCCACGGGTTGTCCGGATCGAGCCGCGTCGCATTCATGATCACGTCGCGCGCCTGCTCGACCTCGATGTCGCCGAAGCCGTGCTTCTCGAGATGACGGCGCAGCGCCGGGATGATGTCGTGCGGATCGGTGCCGACCACGAAGCGGAGCTGGCAGTGGGCGATCGCCGACGGTGGAATGGCATTCACCGGCCGGTCGGGATTGCCGGTCCTGAAGGCCAGCACCTCGAAGGAGTTCCAGCCGAACACCCGCTCGATCGGCGTCAGGCCCTTCTCGCCCCACTCCTCCTGGATCGTCGGCGCGCCCTCGCCGGCATCGATCGACACGTCGGCGAGCGCCGCGCGCACCGAGTTGGTCAGGGTCTTCGGCCGCCATTCCGGCACCTTGATCTGGCCGCGCGCGTCGGTGATCGTCGCCAGCGCGTGCGCCATCACGATGCCCGGATTGGCCAGCAGCCCGCCCCAGTTGCCCGAATGATGGCCGCCCTCGCGATAGGCGAGCTTGAGGTTGAAGTTCAGCGTGCCGCGCGTGCCGCCGAAGATGCACGGCCGGCGGTGGTCGAGCCGCGGCCCGTCCGAGCCGATCAGCGCGTCGGCCTTGAGCGCCTCCTTGTTGGCCCTGCAGAAGTCGGCAAGGCCGGGCGAGCCGGTCTCCTCGCCGGTCTCGATCAGGATCGTGGAGTTGAAGCCGAGCGAGCCGCGCTCCTCGATCACGCAGGCAAGCGCGGCGATATTGATGGTGTGCTGGCCCTTGTTGTCGGCCGTGCCGCGGCCATACATCCTGTCGCCCTCGACGACGATCTTCCAGGGCGACAGGCCGGACCGCCACTGATCCTCCTGGCCGCGGATTACGTCGCCGTGGCCATAGGTCAGGACCGTCGGCGCGGCTGCATCCTCGACCCGGCGCGCGATCAGGAACGGCCCGTACTCCGGCCGCGGATTGGGCAGCACCATGCAGTCGTAGCCCAGCTTCTGCAGCGACTCGGTCATCTCGCCCGAGACGTATTGCTGCAGCGCGGGCATCGAGCCCTGCTCCTGGCTGGTGGTGGGGATGGCGACGCGGCGCTGGAGGTCGGCCAGGAAGCTGCCGTCGTCGAAATACTGCTCTGCGCGCGCGATGGCGCCGTTTCGGGATCCGCTCATGGGTTCTAAGCTACCAAGTCGTCCGAGCAAGGGAAACCGATGGCAATATCACTCTATGACATGAGCGTGCCGACTTTCCTGCAGACGGTGAGCGCCGTGGCCGGCTACCTCGACCGCGCCGCCGGACATTGCAGCGTGACGGGCGCCAGTCCCGACGAGTTCGTGAACGCGCGCCTCTTCGACGACATGGCGCCGTTCCACTTCCAGATCGAATGCGTGGCCCACCATTCCGTATGGGGTGTGGAGGCGATGAAGACCGGCGCCTTCACCCCGCCTGCCCCGGTCGGCTCCGTTCCGTTCGCCGACCTTCGCGCCACGATCGCCGATGCAGAAGCGGCGCTGAAGGCGTTCACGCCAGATGAGGTCAATCGCTGCGCCGGCAAGGAGCTGGATTTGCAGATCGGTCCGCGGCGGCTGGCCTTCACATCGGAAACCTTCTTCCTCTCCTTCTCGCTGCCCAATTTCCATTTCCACGCCGTCACCGCCTACGACATCCTGCGATCGCGTGGCGTGCCGATCGGCAAGCGCGACTACGAGGGCCGGTTGCGCATCAGGTAGGCCCGCTGCCCATTCTGCATTTCCAGATTCGCCCGCGATCTCTGGCAAACGCCGCGCCCCGGAGTAACAGGGCGTGGTCTGTCATCCTGAGCGCAGCGAAGGATCTCACCGAACGACAAGATACGAGCCGCGCCGCAGGCGGGAGGCCCTTCGCTGCGCCCAGGACGACGGGAGGTGAAGCTGCACCCCCTGATTCATGTCGCTCGGCCACTCGGGCAGGGTAGTCTGGCCAAGCGGAGCGAGAGAGTCGATCGGAGGGAACATGACCGAGCCTGGGCAGGTGGCCTTCAGCAGGATGGAAGAGGTGGTGTACGGCAAGCCCGCGGCCGAGACCGTCGCCGCGCTCGCCCGCCGCCGCAGCGCCGAGCGCGTGTTCCTGATGGTGAGTGGCACGCTGAACCGCACCACCGACGAGATCGACAAGCTGCGGCGCGCCCTCGGCAACCATTGCGTCGGCACCTTCGATGCCATGCCGGCGCACACCCCACGCGCCGCCGTGATCGCCGCCGCCGGGCAGGCGCGCGAAGCGAAGGCCGACCTGATCGTCACCCTGGGCGGCGGCTCGATCACCGACGGCGCCAAGGCCGTCCAGCTCTGCCTTGCCAACGACATCCGCACGGCCGAGGCGATGGACGCCATCCGCGCGCCCTCGCCCGCGCCCGTGAAGCCGCCGGGCGTGCCGCAGATCTCGGTGCCGACCACGCTTTCGGCGGGCGAGTTCTCGGCCATCTCCGGCGTCACCGACGAACGCACGAAGGTGAAGGAGATGTTCCGCCACGCCGGCATCGTGCCGCGCGCCGCCGTACTCGATCCCGCGGTGACCCGCCACACGCCGATGTGGCTCTGGCTCTCGACCGGCATCCGCGCCGTCGACCATTGCGTCGAGGGCATCTGCTCCAGCGAGGCGAGCCCGTTCGGCGACGCCCAGGCGCTGCACGGCCTGTCGCTGCTGGCGCGCGGCCTGCCCAGGGTGAAGGCCGACCCGGACGACCTCGACGCACGGCTCGACTGCCAGCTCGGCTCGTGGCTGTCGATGGCGCCGCTGGTCGCCGGCGTGCCGATGGGAGCAAGCCACGGCATCGGCTACGTGCTGGGCGCGGTGTTCGACATCCCGCACGGCCACACCTCCTGCATCATGCTGCCGTCGGTGATGCGCTGGAACAGGCCGGCCAACGCCGCGCGCCAGGCGCTGGTCGCCGCCGCGATGGGCCATCCCGGCGAAGATGCCGCCGACGTGCTCGACGCCTTCATCCGCGGCCTCGGCATGCCGCGCAGCCTCGGCGAGGTGAAGGTCGGGCCGGAGCAATTCGGCCGCATTGCAAAGCAGGCGATGGGCACGCCGTGGGTGCCGCGCAACCCGCGGCCGATCGCCGGGCCGGAGCAGGTGATGGAGATCCTGGAGCTGGCGGCGTAGGACCGTCGCTGCACGAGTGACACGAGAAGCTCCGCGGCGATGCAGGCAAGGACGCTATGATCATCAAGACGGGCAAGGTGGATCCCTCGCAGGCACTGGCTTTGTCATTGCAGCCCCTACGTGGATGCATCCCGGAGTCGGCTGCTTCTCCCTTTCCTCCTCGCGCTGCGCGCAGGGAGGAATCCGAGGCGCCCACATATCCATACAGTCGCTGGAGGGCGAAGTTAGCGCCTATGAGTGGATCGCTCGCGATCAGGAAGGCGGTTTCGACCTCCCAACCGTGTCGCTCCTTTCGAAGCGCCCGGTTTTGGATTCAAGAGCAATGCGGTAGGCGGAAAACCGGATACGGCCAAGTGACCGCGCATGCGGATCCAAACCATGACTGGGGATGGCGGTCGCGCTGATCGTCTGCAAGACAAGCCTCGCTCTGATCTTGCGGATAGCCTCGTCGGCGGCGGCACCTGACAATTCCTGAAATGTGCCGTGAGCGATCACACTCTGCCATGTCGCAGGGTCGTCGATACGATCGACCTCCACACATACCTTCGGATTCTCGCGCATCATCGTAAGCTTCAGACCTTCCGGCGAATATCCAAAGATCGCTTCGCCATCGTAGGCGTAGGTCACGGGCACTATGTAGGTGTAGCCCTCGGTATGACAGCCGATTCGCGCGATCACCTCATTGTGCAACAGGGCCTCTATTTCCAGGCGAGAAAGCTGGCCAATCATTTCCACCTCATACGTTTTCCCGTGCTGGGCCGCGCACGAGTGACTTCCGAAGAGACAGGCGACCAGGTCCTCCTGATGCCGCTTACCTGGACCAGACCTCGTGCGTCGCCACCAGGTGGGCGTCGCGACCGCTGCACCTTTCCCGATCTTCGACCTGGGGAGCACGGCCCGTCGGTCTGGATGACCGGTGTCGATTTGCTTACTGCCGCGTTGGAACGGCGAGGATGTCGCAGGGAAGCGTCATGAGGAAGCGCTCGGCCACGCTGCCGATAGTGTCGTTCTCGACAGCGCTGCGACCGTGCGTGCCGGCGACGATCAGATCCGGCCAATTTTTGGCCACGTAGTCGGCGAGCACCACCTCGGGCGCTCCCTCCATGATCCCGGTCTCGATGGCTTGCGCCCCGGCCCCGGCTGCGGTGGCGAGGTCCGCCATCTTGCCCCTGGCTTCCTTAACCACTCTTTCACGTTCCTCGGCTTCGACGGCATCGATGCTGCGCTCGGCGTTGCGGCCGCTCCAGTTCGGCTCGAGCCGGTAGGCGTGCAGTGCGGTCAGGCGCGCCGACGGAAACAGCGCCCGGGCGCCAAGAAGGGCACGGCGCGACGGGTCGGAGAAATCGACTGCTCCGACGACGCTGCGATACGGGCCTTCAGGGCGACGCCGGACAGCGAGCACAGGGACCATGGCCCGGCGCACGATACGGGCGGCCGTGCTTCCCAGGAACTTCTCACCAACGATCTTGCCATGAGCGGGTCCGGTAATCACGAAATCGCACTCAAACGCGCGTGCATGTGCAAGGGCGCGGTCCGCGGGGTCGCCGATAACGGTGTGGCGCACGATCTTGCATGGTTTCTTGGCGGAGCGCACAAGTGCTTCCATCTCCGTCTCGGCATTGCGGATGCGGCGATCCATTCCCCAGGGCCGTGCCGAATTCGCCTCGGCGACGTGCAAGACGACGAGCTCGGCATTCCACTCCGAAGCGAGTTCGACAGCACGGTCGAAGGCACGGTCTCCTGCTGGCGTGAGGTCGGTTGCAAGCATGAGCTTGCGCGGTACTGTCGTCACCATTGTCAACTGGCCCTCTTCGTCGTTGTTCGCTCTTTGCTGGTGCGCCTGACGCCATGAACGATGGCCGTCGGCCCTGTCTCCTCAGGCACCCCGGAGGGCTTTCGCGATCCTGTCCTTGATGGCCAGGCGCTGCTTGCGCAGGGCTGTCTCATGATCCTGCGAGACCGGAGCGACCTTCATTTCGGCAAGGTGGATCTTGTCGTTCACCTCGTCATACTCTCGCAACAGGCCGGCAAAAGCCGGATCGGAAATCTTCAGCGCGTGGATCTGCTCCATTTGGCCGGGGAACTCTTCGCCAAGGGTATGAGGCGTGTTCGACACGAGCATCTCCTGTGATCATCAAGATGCAAGAATAGGGACGCCCGGGCCTTCAGCCTTGATCTCGATCAAGTGCAAGCACCGGAGGCATCCCTGACCTCACACATGCGCCGCGCGTCTTCTTTCGTTGCTGCCGCACGCATGACGCGTCACGGGAGCTCTCCACTTGCGGCAGCGCAGACACTTGGGCTTCCTCCCTGCGCGCAGCGCGGAGAGGAATAGGAAACGCTCACACGCTTCGTCCGTCCGAGGCTTGAGTGGTCAAAACCGCATCTGGATGCGTCAAATTTTCCGGTGCACGCCAGTATCGGCTGTCGTCCTGAGCGCAGCGAAGGACCTCGTGCCAGCTCCGCGGCCCGTGTCTGATCGTTCGATGAGGTCCTTCGCTACGCTCAGGATAACGGAGTACGCCTCGTCGGTCCGAGACGGAGCCTCGTCAGATCATGCCGCCGGCGATCATGGCGAAGCGCGACCTGATTTCGTCGACCGTCGGCGCCTGGGCCTCGGCCATCTCGGGATATTCCCGGGCGAGCTCGGCACGGTCCAGTTCGTCGAGATGCTGGTCGGCCGCGAGGTGGTCGTCCGGCAGCACCGCCAGCGCCTTGTGCAGGTGAACCGTCTTCCAGTGCCTGGCTCCCGCCTCGACTTCGGATTCCAGACGCGCCAGCCGCTCCTCGAAGCGCCGCAGCACCCTAGTCAATCCGTCAGACATGTCCGACCTCCCGATGCCATTGCTCGCTCGATGGTGAAGGGCATGAGCGCCGCCCGCAAGCTCATCAGGGAACTGATCGGCCGTGGGCCTGCCGGACGGAGGCACCGAAGGCGCCCGCCCCTGCCAACTTCGCGATGACGGAAGCGTCCCAGGCGAGCCATTCGGACAGGACCTCGGCAGTGTGCTCGCCGAGGAGCGGAGGAGCGGTCGACGGCGCCGGCGGCCGATCGTCGAAGCGGATCGGACGGGCGATGAAGCGAACGTCGCCGGAAACGCGGTGCGCGACGGATTGGACCATGCCGCGCGCCACCAGCTGCGGCGCTTCACAGACTTCACCGACCCGCCTGATGGCGCCGGCCGGAATGCCGGCCGCCCGCAGGTCCTTCAGCCAATCGTCGCGGGTTCGCGCCGCGAAGATCGGGCGCAACAGGCCGGCGAGGATCGCGCGGTTGGCGGCACGCCTGGGCGCGGCGTCGAACCGTGGATCGATTTCGAGATCCCGCCGGTCGATGACGCCGCAAAAGAGCCCCCAGAACTTGTCGTTCGCCACGCCGACGTTGATCCATCCATCGCTCGCCTCGAACGTCTCGTAGGGGCTTATGGTGGGATGGACGTTGCCGCGCCGCTTCGGGCTTTCTCCCGAAGCGAAATACATGCCCGCGTTGAAGGTGAGCAGCGAGGCCATCGCATCGAGCATCGAGACATCGACCTTGCCGCCGGCCCCCGTCCGCTCGCGCTGCATCAAGGCGGCAAGCACCGACTGCGACGCATAGAGGCCGGTCACGAGGTCCGCGATCGACGTGCCGACCTTCATCGGCGGGCCCTCCGCCTCGCCGGTGATGTCCATGACGCCCGCCTCGCCCTGGATGATCAGGTCGTATCCGGGCCGGTCCGCATCGGGGCCGGTGCGGCCGAAGCCGGTGATGCTGCAGTGGATGAGGCGCGGGTTCCTTGTGCGCAACGCCTCATGGGACAGTCCCCATTTGTCGAGCGTGCCGGGGCGGAAGTTGTCGATCACGACATCGGCGACGGCGGCGAGGGCAAGGACGATGTCCCGCCCGGCCGGGGATTTCAGGTCGATCGTGCAACTGCGCTTGTTGCGGTTGACCGAGAGAAAGTAGGCGCTCTCGCCGTTGACGAACGGCGGCCCGTAGCGGCGGCTCTCGTCGCCGCTGCGCGGGTCCTCGATCTTGACGACATCCGCGCCGAGGTCGCCGAGCTGCATGGTGGCGAACGGCCCCGACACGACCCGGCAGAGATCGAGCACCTTGATGCCCGACAGCGCCTCGCCGTCAGACGATCGCATCGGCGAGGTCCTTCATGGTCGGGACGAGAAGATCGGGCTGGTGCGGCGTCTCGCCGAACGGGCGGCTCCGGCGGTCGATGAATGCCGTGCGCATGCCGGCCGACTTGGCGCCGATGCAGTCGAAGGCATGGTTGGCGACGAACAGGATCTCGTCCGGCTTCAGGCCGCACAGCTCCGCGGCCCTGGTGTAGGTCGCGACGTGCGGCTTGAAGGAGTTGGCCTCGGCCACCGAGATCACCTTGTCGAACGGGACCTTGTGGTACTGCCTGGCCGTCTCGAGCATGTCGGGATCGCCGTTCGAGAGGACGACGAGCCTGTAACGGGTGCGCAGCCGGGCGAGCGCCTCGGGCACTTCCGGGAACGGCTGGAGCTTCTCGATCTCGCCGACGAGATAGCGGACCTCGTCGTTCGTGTAGCGGATGCCGGCACGGTCCATCACATGGGCGACGGCCCGATGACCGATCTCGCGATAGGGCGTGTGCTCGCGATGGAGCAGCGCGTCGATCATCGAGTTCTCGTAGTGGGTGCGGCGCCACCATGTAACGAAGGAGTTCGGATTGCCCTTCCAGCCCTTCTTCCGAAGGAAGGGCGTGGCGATGGCCACGAGGCCGCCCTGCATGTCGACGACCGTTCCGTACTGATCGAACATGCAGACCTTGACGTGGCGCTTGATCGCGTCGCTGTCCATGACCGTCTCCTCGGGATGCTCCAATACCGGGAAGCCGTAGCGCACCGGCCCCATATCCTTGAAATGAATTTCCATTCTTCTGCTATTCATATTATGAATAATGGGGGAATGGGCCATGTCGCTTCGCTCGGTCGATCTCAATCTGCTGGTCGCCCTGGAGGCGCTGCTGTCGGAACGGCACGTCACGCGGGCAGCCGAGCGCGTGGGCTCGAGCCAGCCGGCGATGAGCCACGCGCTCGGCCGGCTGCGCGCGATGTTCGGCGACGAGCTCCTCGTCCGCACGGCGACCGGCATGCAGCCGACGCCTCGGGCGATCGAGCTGGCCGAGCCCCTGCGGCAGCTTCTGCGGCAGGTGGAGCGCGTGCTCGAGAGCGATGCCGGCTTCGATCCGGAAAGCGCCGAGCGCGCGTTCACGATCCGGATGTCGGACATTCTTGCCTTTCTCATCCTGCCGCCGCTGATGGCCCGGAGGCCGCGGGGGTCGCGAATGGCCTACAACATCCTGCACCTGCCGCCCGCCGACACCGTCGAAGCGCTCGAGCGGGACGAGATCGATGTCGCGGTCAGCATGGGCCTCGATCCGTCGAACGCGATCCGGGCCGAGAAGCTGCTCGCGGACCGGATGGTCTGCGTCATGCGGGCGTCGCATCCGGCTGGCCGCCGCCGATTCACGTTCGAGGCCTTCCTGGCCCAGGAGTACGTCAAGCAGTCGATGAGCCCGACCGACATGCGCTTCGTCGACAACGTGCTGAGCGGCATGGGCCACAAGCGGCGCATTACCCTGAACGTGCCGCACTGGCTCGTCGTCCCGCACGTCCTGAAGAAGACCGATCTCCTGATCGTCATGCCCGGCCGCCTGGCGGCCGCGCTGAACGACGACGGGCTGGTGGCTCGCGACCTGCCGTTCGAGTCCGCCCCGTTCGACTGGATGATGTACTGGCATCGCCGCCACGACCGGAGCAAGGCAAACCGCTGGTTGCGGCAGGAGCTTCGGCAGGTGTGCGCCGCGCTTTGACCATCGGGTTCACGGCCTCATGCTCCTCCCCACGCGCAGCGCGGGGAAGTGGCGCGGTAATCCGCGACGGAGGGGTCTCGAGCACAACACCGGTATCACGGCCCATGACCCCTCCGCCCCTTCGGGGTACCTCCCCGGCTGCGCCAGGGAGGAAATGTGGAGGCGGAGGGCACTTTCCTCCCTGCACGCAGCGCGGGGAGGTGGCCGCGTCTTACGCGGACGGAGGGGTCGCGGGCTCAGTCATGGTGCGGCCCATCCGTCCGGGGCACCTCCGCGACTACGTCAGGGAGCGGGCTATCGTCGCCGCGAGGCCGTCTGCCGTGGCCGGTCGCCGAGCAGGAAGCGGGGGCCGGCGCCGGCGCGGCCGGCCTCGTCGTCGGGGTTGTAGAGCCTGCAGCGGTCGAGCGACAGGCAGCCGCAGCCGATGCAGCCATCGAGCCGGTCGCGGGTCCGTTCGAGCATCTCGATACGCTGCTGCAGGGCGCCGCGGATGCGGCGGCTGATCGCCTGCCAGTCATGGCGCGTCGGTGCGCGCTTCAGGGGCAGGGTCGCGAGTTCTTCGGCGATCTCGGCGAGCGACAGGCCGAGCTTCTGGGCAATCAGGGCGAACGACAGGCGCCGCATGTCGGCGCGCGCGAAGCGGCGCTGGTTGCCGGCGGTGCGGATCGCCTTCACCAGGCCCCGCGCCTCGTAGAAGCGGATGGCGGAGACCGACATTCCCGTGCGCCGGGACAGCTCGCCGATCGACAGCAGGGCCTGGACCGGCACCGGACCTCCTCACAAAGCTTGACCTCGAGTGAGGTTGAGGTCCTAGCCTGCGATGCGCAAGGGCAATCATTGCCGTCGAAGAGGAGATTCCAATGCCTGGACCGCGGATCGAGCATGTGAACGTCACCGTCAGCGACCCCGATCGCGCCGCCCGTCTCATGGCGGCGCTGTTCGGCTGGCATGTGCGCTGGCAAGGCCCGGCGCGAGACGGCGGCCGCACCATCCATGTCGGATCGGACGACCACTACATCGCGCTCTACACCGGGCGTGGAGCGACCTATACCGCCGACGATTTCGCCAAGGGCCAGCCGCTCAACCACATCGGTGTCGAGGTCGAGGATCTTGCGGCGGCCGAGGCCAGGGTCGTCGCCGCCGGCCTGCGCCCGTTCGGCCATGATACCTACGACCCGGGCCGCCGGTTCTACTTCCTCGATCCCGACGGCATCGAATACGAGGTCGTGAGCTACGCTTGAGATGATGGGTCGCACGAGCCAGCCACAGGGCGCTCGAGGCCGTCTTGACCCTGCTGCCCGGGCGACCTATGTCGCGGTCGCGAGGCCACGTCCTCCCCTTCATGGACTTGAAGCCTGGCGGCTTGAAGTCCGGGGTTTGAAGTCCGGGACGGCCCGGCGGCTTGCCGGAGGAGGCCGTCGTGGCGTGGCTCATTCTCATCGTTGCCGGAGTATTCGAGGTCGTCTGGGCGTCCGCGATGAAGTCGTCCGAAGGCTTCACGCGTCTGTGGCCCACTCTCCTCACCGTCGCCGCCATGCTCGCCAGCTTCGGCCTCCTGGCATGGGCGATGCGGGTCCTGCCGCTGGGGACCGCCTATGTCGTGTGGACCGGGATAGGAGCGATCGGCGCCTTCGTTGTGGGCATCGTCTTCTTCGGAGAAAGCATCGGCGCATCACGGATGGTCGCAGCCGCGCTCATCGTGAGCGGAATGGTGCTGATGAAGACTTCGGCCTGAACCTCCGGCCGGGCCAGGCTCGAGAGTGTCAGATCCGGCCCTTGCGCTTCGCCACGGCCTCCGCCAGCAGGCAGAGGATCTCCCACATCATGGTGACGCCGACGAGGGCGGTGTTGCCGCTCATGTCGAACGGCGGCGAGACTTCGACCACGTCGCCGCCGACGAGGTCGAGCCCGCGCAGGCCGCGCAGCATGCGCTGCGCCTCGTGCGGGGTGTAGCCGCCGATCTCCGGCGTGCCGGTGCCCGGCGCATAGGCGGGATCGAGGCCGTCGACGTCGAAGCTGACATAGGTCGGGCCGTCGCCCACGACGCGGCGCGCCTCGGCGATCACCTTCTCCACGCCGAGCTCGAAATACTCCTCGATGGTGATGACCCGCATGCCCTGCTCGACCGCCCAGTCGTTGTCGTCGCGCTTGTAGAGCGAGCCGCGAATGCCGATCTGCACCACCCGTTTCGGGTCGAGCAGCCCCTCCTCCACCGCCCGCCGGAACGGCGTGCCGTGAGTGTATTTGTAGCCGCCGAAATAGGTGTCCCAGGTGTCGCTGTGGGCATCGAAATGCACCATGCCGAGCGGCGCCTGGCCTTTGGCGATGCCGCGCATGATCGGCAGGGTGATGAGATGGTCGCCGCCGGCCGACAGCGGGAGAGCACCGGCAGCGTGGATCTTCGAATAGAAATGCTCGATGCGGGTCAGCGAATCCTCGAGGCTGGCCGGATTGACCGGCGCGTCGCCGAGATCGCCGCATTTCGCCAGCTCATAGGGCGCGATGCCCGTCACATGATGGATACGCCGCATCATGGTCGACAGGTCGCGCATCTGGCGCGGCCCGTGACGGGCGCCGGGCCGGTTGGTGGTGCCGCCGTCCCACGGCACGCCGACCATGCCGATCTCCACGTCGGCCGGATTGCGCTGCAGCGGCAGGCGCATGAAGGTCGCGATATCGCCGAAGCGCGGCACGACGGTGCCGGCGACAGGCTGGGGGAAGTTCCGGGGAACGTCGTTCATGATGTTGACTGCCAGGCTGGACCCCTCGTCATCCTGAGCGACGCGAAGGATCTGGCCGAACGACAGCGATTCCGCTGCTGGCGTTAGGTCCTTCGCTGCGCTCGGGACGACGAGAAGGTCGCGTTCGCTTCGATCAGACGACAGAGATAGGAACTCATTGTGGCCGCAACAACGCCTTGCGCGCCGCCACGAACTCCTCGACTGCGGCGACGAAGCGGTCCGCCTCGGCGTCGCCGATCATGATGTTGAGCGCCACGAAGCCACGCCGCGCGATCCAGATGCCGGCCGCCACCATGTCGAAATAGAAGAGCTCCTTGGCATCCTGGTTCGATGAGGCGATGTCGGCCGCCGTGCGGATCGGGCGCGTGGTGGCATGGGCCGTCATCATCGAGCCGATGCCGGAGAACTGGAACGCCACGCCGGCCTTCTGGCAGATCGCATTGAGCCGCTCGCGGATCTTCTCGCCACGGGCATTCAACGCGACCGCCGCCTCGGGCGTGTAGACCTCGCCGTAGCCCGCGGCGCCGGCCGCCATGGTCAGCACGTTGTTGTTGAAGGTACCGGCGTGCGGCAGGTGGTCGGGCTTTGTCGGATCGAACAGCTCCATGATCTCGCGCTTGCCGCCGAAGGCGCCGAACGACATGCCGCCGCCGATGTACTTGCCGAGCGTGGTCATGTCGGGAATGACGCCGAGCCTGGCCTGCAGCCCGCCGGGCGACAGGCGCGAGGTCATCACCTCGTCGAAGATCAGCGTGATGTCGTGGCTCCAGGTCTCCTTGCGCAGCATGTGGAGGAACTCGGGATCGCCCGGCAGGCAGCCGTGGCTGCCCTGCATCGGCTCGACCAGCACGGCGAAGATCTCCTGCGCATGCTTGCGCAGCAGCTCGCGGGTGCCCTCGATGTCGTTATAGGGCGCCACGACGTACTCGTACGGCATGTTCACCGGGGAGCCGCCCGAGACGAAATACAGCACGCCGCCGTGATAGCCGCCGTGGAACACCATGACTTTGGTCGCGGCCTTGCGTCCCTTTCGCTGGGCGAAGACGCGGGCGCCGGCCAGCGCCATCACGTTGCCCTCGGTGCCGGAGTTGGTGAAGCGCACCAGGTCGATCGACGGCATGCGGTCGACGACCAGCTTCGCGAGCTTGCCCTCGTTCTCGTTGCGGCCGGCAAAGTTCCAGCCGCTGTCGAGCGCCTTGTCGATGGCGGCGCGGATCACCGGATGGGAGTGGCCGTAGATGCCGGCGGTATATTCGCCCAGCACGTCGATATATTCATGGCCGTCGACGTCCCACAGCCGGCAGCCGGCGCCCTTCACGACGGTGAGCGGGAACGGCGCATTGTGCAGGGTGGTCCGCGTGTTGCCGCCAGGCATCGCCTCCATCGCCTCCTGCTGGCGGGCGAAGCTCTTGGGATTGCGGTCGATATAGGCCTGCCGCACCTCGGCGAGGGCGGACTGCAGGTCCGAATTGACGAGCGGCTGATCGGGCACGGCTTACTCCTCCAGAATGAGGCCGAGCCTATCACACCACGTTGATCTCCCGCACAGGCCGACCGGCCGATATCCTCTCATAGCCGAACGGCGACAAATCTAATGTCCGGTAGCTGCCGTGCACGATCAGCTCGGCAACGGCGCGGCCGACGGCCGGCGACTGCTGGATGCCGTGACCCGAGAACCCGGTCGCGAAGACGATGCTGTCGATCTCGGGGTGACGGCCGACGATGCCGTTCTGGTCGAAGGTGTTGTACTCGTAGTAGCCGGCCCACGCGTTCACCACCTTGGCCGCTTCGAAGGCCGGCACGCGACGGGCCAGAGCCGGCCAGACCAGGTCGTCCCATTCCTGGTGCTGTACCTCGAGCGGCGCGCCGGCCGGATCGTTGCCCGGCGCCGGCGTCGTGCCGGCGAGCCAGAAGCGGCCCTCCGGCCGGAACCACAC
>Ga0182738_1001164_pt1 | contig 33629 bp, 18 predicted proteins | sample eDN5th30CBELigMG_FD_128876 | JGI IMG/M metagenome (GOLD analysis project Ga0182738, IMG submission 128876) | Enriched Miracle-Growth compost microbial communities from Emeryville, California, USA - eDNA 5th pass 30_C BE-Lig MG (version 2)... ...
CATCACCAACATCACCAACATCACCAACATCACCAACAACAACAACAACAACAACACCAACAACACCACCAACACCACCAACAACAACAACAACACCAACAACAACAACACCAACACCAACACCAACACCAACAACAACAACAACAACAACAACAACACCAACACCAACACCAACAACACCAACAACAACACCAACAACAACACCAACAACACCAACAACAACAACAACAACAACAACAACAACACCAACAACAACAACACCACTAACTCTGGCGAAATATGAAAGAACATATCATGACGTGAATAAGGCCCGTGATCGTGCTGTCGAAGCGTTTAATAAACAACAGCTGGAACGGCTTCAGTTCACCGGTTTTCTGATGAAGTCGCTCATTGACAAGGCTGCATCGGAATTCAGCCTGAGGAATTCCACAACTGCAACTGCAACTGCAGGCGGGACGTCCAAAAATATTCAGCCGGCGCGAAATGATGTCACCTGGACCATGGCACAAAGTTATGCCTTCAATCTGATCGATTCCATGGAAGACTGGTCACATGCGGATATTGCTGATTTTCGTCTTAACCTGAAACAACTCATCGTGGCTGCAGGTTCGCCCAGCACTCCCGCTGAATTTGTAAACCTGTTAGAGCCACCCCACCCCGAAGCCTTGAAATCTACCCAGTCCGACACGCAGGCTCCTGCGGATACTTCAACAAATTCTGAACTACAAAAATCGAGAGATCAATTACTCTCTGTATGGAATTCACAGCAGATTGCTGCGATCAACCGCGGGCTGCTGGAACTCCTGTATCGAGACGTCATCCGTGAACGTACGATGGTTTCCACAAGAATTGTCGCGGAGAAGGATCAGGCAACACGTTGGAAATGGCTGGCAGTCTGGGGGACGGCGGCTTTCTTATTAGCATTCTTCGTCAACGCGAATAAGGATTCTGCTTTCTTTAAATATTACATTAATTGCCTGGAACGGTTTTATTTGCAGGCACAGGCCCTCCCTGCTGGAGACACAGATCAGACGGCGGCAGCGGCACTGTTTGAAGTGGATCAGAAGCTGCAGAATTTCGACACATGCAGTCGAGGCATGCCGTACCATTTGATTAGTACCTCGTTGATGCGTCGGCCGGGAAATTATGGGCAGGTGACATTCGATCCATTTTTATTCTCTAAGAATTATTGCGGAAATTTCCGGGACGGCTATGCAATCACCAGCCGGTTTCCTGATGCAAAAGAACCGCTGACACTCGGGAGAGCCATTGCCACCTCGGGGGCAGCATTCACCCCGCTGATGACCGCGAATCCAGCCATCCGTCTGCTGATGCGTTTCTTCAATTTCAGCCTGGGAGAGTATGTTCCGAATCCGAGGCATGCGGGGCGAATCCGATTTCCGAGATCGCTTTTAGGGGTCACGTTTTCTCAAGTGCTCGATCACAGCAAACCAGATTATCATTGGAAAGTCGGGTTCGTGGCGGATGGCGGATTTCGTGATTTTCTCGGTGTGGAAGACCTGCTGCGCCGCAGATGTCGCCTGATTATTGCTGCGGATGCGGGAAGTAACGTCGGCAAATATGAATTTGGTGCGCTGGCGGATCTGGTCCGGTTGGCTCGCACCGAACACGGTATCGAATTTCTGGAGTTGGACTCCAATAGTCCGCTGGCGATTGATCGGTTCCGCCGCAAAACAGCGGATTCGCCTGTCCCTCAGCAATTCATCCTGGCGAGAATCCGCTATCCCAGATCAGAAACATCGGCAGATCCGGAAGGGACGCCTCAATTTGGATTATTGATTTATATTCAGATGGCATTAACAGGCAAAGAGGATGTGGATTTGCAGCAGTTCCGGCGGCAGCACCCCGACTTCCCTTATGCAGACATTTCGGACCAGTTCTTCACTCCCCAGCAAGTGGAGTCCTACCGTTCACTCGGGTACCATATCGGAAAGCAAGTCTGCCGGGTTTTGCCTGCCTGGCAGGATAGTTCCGAAGAGGCCAAACCTGCTCCACGCCCCAACAACTGCCAGTGTTATCCTTTGAAATGCAGTCGGCGCATGCCGATCGCGGAACTCGAGTATCGTCTGAAACTGGCATACCTTGAATCAAGTCGTGAAGAGCTGATTTACGATACATTGGACGTGAGTGCGGAAGCCATTTTTGACCTCGATAAAGACTTGTTAAGCCCGGTACTGAATTATTCACCGCCGATTCCCCCTCATGCCACTCCGGAAGACTGGATTCAGCTGTACGAAAACAATGCCGACTTCCGTCTTTACTGGCGATATCATATTTCTCAAAAGTTTAAATATTTCCTGACTCTTGACGGAGAGATTCAACGGTCTCCTCGATTGTGGCGACATACCACATTAAAGTCGGCAACTTGTCCAGGGGAACTGGCTGTCTTGCTGATCATCTGCAATGAGTTCTGTGCATGGAAATATGCCTATCACAGTGCAGCAGGCCTGGGACAAAAGACCAATTTCTCTCAGATCCAGTCGCTTTTCCAGATAGAAGGGCGCGAACGTCTGATTCGGATCGCGGTACTGCATCTCGCACCAAACGATCGTTACGATTCTGAAAACTGGGAAGTGATGTTTCCCTGGGAGGTTCCGTCCGATCACGATGGGTCCATGGACTCCGGCGAGACATTGATTCAAAATCTCGCGAATGGGCTGCGTTCCATCTTTCGTTCATCTGTCGCAGAGACTGCGCGATTATTTACTTATCTCTGGTCTTACGAGTCCTGTCCGCCTCAACTCGGTCGGCCCTGGGTGAACGGAGTCAAAGCGCCTCGATCAAGAAATTTCGATAAACAGCCACCTCAAGAGAGACACATGGACGGGCCGGACGAAATCCCGCCCATCGATCCCCCGGAAGCCCACACGTAATGGCATGACTGAAGTGGACCACGAATTTCGGACCAGAGATTAAGATAGAAAAGACTGTCTGATCAGGTGAGACATGAGGTCTCGTGGTGGTTTTCAGGAAAGGGGAACAGCGATGTCTCGGAAGAGAAGAACGCCCGGTCCAGCAGCAACCGCTTGACTTTCAGCCTCTTTTCGTGGATCTGAGCTAACATCGACGCAGGGCTGTGTGACCGTTGCCGTACGACTCCCGCATCGACCGCACTCTGCCACGCGGAGAGTTGCGTTTCGTCAATCGAAACTCACCGCGCTGCACGAGCCCAGACCAGAGCTTTCGCCTTTTTGAATTTGGCGTGGGAGGGCAAGGCTGCTGCCGAGCTGCAAACCAGGGAAAGCGTGATCTTGCTCGCGGCTCAGCAGGCGATTCGCCCTCCCGAGACTTGATCTGGTTTGTAAAGGCGAAGGCCCTGAGCCCAGACCAGAGCAACTTGCTCTGGCCGCCTGAAGCTCATATGAAATCGAATGGAGAAGAGAATGCGCGCGGAGAACGCTAAAGATATTCCAAAGCTTCTCTACGACCTTCGCGACTTCTTTGGGTGATCAACTCGACTTCATTCCGCAAAAAAATAACACAAAGCTTCAGTAACGTCTCAGCACTAAAGCGATTTCGTGGCTCCAATCCCCAGCATGACCAACACGAACAGAGCGATGGCGATAAACAGGAAAAGGCCGAAGATAAACTTCGCCACGACTGCAGCCCCTGCTGCAACGCCTGTAAATCCCAAAGCTCCGGCGATCAGCGAGATAATCAGTGCTGTTATTGCCCATGATAATAAGCTACCCATGATCGTGCTCCCTGGAGCTCGAGCTCCGTCTGTGTTTCTTCATCGCATGTTTCCACTCTGGAAACATCGTCCATCCCCGAAGTGACAGCCCATTGAAGGGTTGTCGACCCGGGGCCAATCGCCTGCATATTCAATCAATCCTGGGAAGTCTCCTGGCAATCTTGATGCCAAATCATTTTTGCCACGAACACAAGTCCATATTCTTCGTATCGGCCAGGAAACGGATTCCGGAACGGCCAGTCTGATCGCTGAGCGAACAGACCAGCCGCTTCAACTGGATTTGATCGAAACGGGGAGATCGTTGATTTTGGCTGCCAGAATGAAATCATTTTCGGAGAGACCCCCGATGGCATGTGTCGACAACTGAATCTTGACGTTTCGGTAACCTGTCAGATGGATATCCGGGTGATGCTGCTCCTGCTCCGCGATCTCTGCCACTTCGTTCAGAAACTGCATTCCCGCTACAAAATTTTTCACCGTCCATTTTCTTTCAATCGCCTTCCCATTCTCAATCAACGACCAGCCCTGCAGATCTTTCAGCATGCGTTCCGCTTCGCTGGTCTCGACCGGGGGAACTCCTCCCTCACACGGTACACATTTTTTGGCTTTCAATTCCTGTGAGATGGACGTTGTCATCTTGTTTCTCCGTTCCTGTTTGAGAGCAAGTTGCTCTGGAGTGGGTCCGCGCAGCACACATTTCGATTGATGAACGTCTATTCACCACGTGGCGGAATACGGTCTATGCAGGTTAATGCGATCTTGCTGGGTGATCTCCAGCAATCGTTATTCAAAGCAATCGTTATTCAAAGCAATCGTTGTGCCTGATCGTCAGTTCCACTCATCCTGCCGGAGGCCTGCTGACAAAAAAGCTTCAAAGCCCCGACTGAGAGCAAGTTGCTCTGGGCTGAGCGCGCGTTTCACTTGATGAAAGACTGCTCGCCGCGTGGCGGAATATGGTCTATGCGGGTTAATGCGATCTATCTAGACTTTTTTGCAACTTGACCCGGATCTTTCCTTCCTGTTTTTGGATCAGGGCTTCTATTGCATGCTTCGATCCATCTCCCAGCACCTCGGCCAGATCTCCTTTGAGCACTCCCAGTTGGCGCACGTCCAGGTCTTTTAATTTCAAATCCACGCTTTTCACAGTCGGACGCAGCTCCACTTTGGGAAACGGGGTATTTAAATTGAACGCAATTGCCGGGCTTGTTTCCAGAATCATCCGCAGTTGCAGTGTGGCATAGGAGACTGCTGTGCCGTTGAGACCTTTCACGCCATATGCCCACCAGGCAAATGTGGCTTCGCAACGCGAACGTAATGTGATTTCGATGGAAAATGGAATCTTTCCCGATGGGGTGGGGTCCAGTTGCATCACCTGGGCATCGAATGTTTTTTCTGGTTGTACCAAAGTGGCTTTGTATCGTCGCCAAATCCCATGAGGCACCTCGCGTTCTCTCCTGGAAATGCGCAGACCACGAATTTTCAATCCGTTAAATCGTTCGATGGTTCCTCCCCAGTGACGCAAGTCCACGTAGTCATCCCGCAGACTCTCCAGCAGGAGCACTTTCAGTACTTCGCTCAGATTTGTGGGGGGAACGGTTGATGGTTCCGAAACCGCCGGGATGGCTACAGTCTGGGTTTCTCGGGCTTGTAGAACTTGGCCATGGGTGGAGTCCGCTGCCATTAACAGACTCATACAGACTGACGCGCTGATAAACACCCAGCGAAGAAAACTTCGGCCTGCTTTGTGAGACATGATGAACCGTAACCGTTCATGAGGAACCAGTTTTGAACTTTCCGATCTCGTGATTCCCGACCTCTCACCGTCGCTGCACTGCAAACTTGGACGTACTTTCTGGCTGACCGGTCGAAGCACAAGCCGGTCGAAGTGCAACCCGATCGAACATCGCGTCTTCTCGCATGTGGCGCGTGCCTCATGAGATATCGGTGCCATGTTTGAATCCGGGGCGTGCGGGATTGGTGTCTCCCTCTTCTGGTGAAGTCACGGCTGGGCGAGAGACTGAAGTTCCCGGTTTCAGCTGAGGCCCAGTCTTATGTGCATCCAGAATGACTTTCAGCTGATCCCCGTTCATCACTTCCCGCTCGATCAGTTCCGATGTCATCTGTTCGAGAACGGGGCGCCGACTACGCAAAATCTCGCGGGCAATCTCCATACACTCGTCAATAATGCGGCGGATCTCCAGATCGATTTCCCGCAATGTGTGCTCGCTGTGCACGTATTCACTGGCCCCTGTGGGAGCACCATTGAGAAACGGAGAACGTTTGGCTTCGCGATAGTTCACGCGACCCAGCTTGGGGCTCATGCCGAATTCCATGACCATTCTGCCGGCGAGATCGGTCGCGCGTTCCAGGTCGTTTTGAGCCCCGGTCGACGTTTCTTCGAAAACCGTATCCTCAGCAGCAATTCCCCCCAGCATGACACAAATGCGATTGAGAATTTCCGACTGCGTAATGAGATGCCGGTCATCTTCCGGACGCTGAAGCATGTAGCCCAGTGCCCCAAATCCGCGTGGAATAATCGAAATCTTGTGGACGGGATCTGTCAGTGGCAGGCTGCTGGCAACCAGCGCATGGCCACATTCGTGATAGGCGACCCGTTGTTTTTCATCGTCCTGAATAATCTTTGTTCCTTTTTCCAGTCCAGCGACCACGCGCTCGATCGCTTCCTCAAATTCCACCATGGAGACGGAAGTTTTGTCGCTGCGAGCGGCCAGCAGAGCGGCTTCGTTGACCAGATTTGCCAGATCCGCCCCGACGAAACCGGGAGTCAGCTTGGCGATTCGTCCCAGTAAAACATCGTCCGCCATTTTAATTTTGCGGGAGTGGACTTTCAGGATGGCTTCGCGGCCTTTGTAGTCTGGACGGTCCACCAGGACATGCCGGTCGAATCGTCCCGGTCGCATCAAGGCCGGGTCCAAAGTTTCCGGCCGATTGGTCGCCCCCATCACGATGACGCTTTGATCCGAAGAAAACCCATCCATTTCCACCAGCAGAGCATTGAGCGTCTGTTCCCGTTCATCGTGTCCGCCGGGCATGCCGCTGCCACGGACTTTGCCTAGAGCATCCAGTTCATCAATGAAGATGATGCTGGGGGACTTTTGAGCGGCTTGGGAAAACATGTCCCGCACACGGGCGGCCCCCACGCCGACGAACATTTCCACAAAATCGGAGCCGGACAGACTGAAGAATGGGACGCCTGCCTCGCCGGCCACCGCTTTTGCCAGCAATGTTTTGCCAGTACCGGGAGGTCCCACCAGCAGCACGCCTCGCGGAATGCGTCCGCCCAGTGCCTGATACTTGCCCGGAGTCCGCAGAAACTCCACGACTTCTCGCAATTCATCGACCGCTTCGTTGATCCCTGCCACATCTTCAAAGGTGCTTTTAACGTCATCTTCCGCGTACAGTTTTCCCCGACTGCGGCCGAATGACATTGCCTGGCCCGGTCCGCCCAGCTTGCGGAGAAAGAAGATAAAAATCAACACGACACTTGCCATTAATAACAATGACAACAGGGCTCCCCATTCCGGCGGTGGAGATGAGCCACTGTATTGGATCTGATGTTCCCCCAGCAGATCCATCAGATCTGCCAGCTTGGGAGCGGGAATGCCCCCAATCGGAATGCGATGGCGTTCGATTTTTTTCCCGGAATGAACGGGGACACTTTCCTCAGCCGGTGCCTCTGAAGTCGGTGGGTTTTCCACGGGAGCCACCACCGGTAATGTCTTCTTGACATCCGGTTTGGGCTGATCCTGAAATTGAATAAACTCCTGGCTGAACTGCAGTTCGCACACGTTCGAGGCATTCAGCTGACCACTTTTCAACTGTTGTACAAATTCACCAAACTTCATCTCTTTGGCGAGCGATTGCTCACGCAGCCAGGTGAGCCCCAACACAAGAACAATCAGCCCCACCAACATGTACCAGAACGTGGCATTGTTGCCTTTGTCGCTTTTTCGGGACCCGGAACCGCTGTCCTGAGAAGGTCGGTTGTCTGAAGATTTTCCGGAAGCCATAAAGAATGCCGTCCCTGTGTAAAGATGTCACACCTCAAGAATTAACTCTAAGCTGGTGGGGCACAAGCGTCAATGATTTACATCCCGGGGCCTTCGCCTTTTACAATCCAGATGAAGTCGCGGGAGGGCGAGGCCCTGCCGAGCCGCAAACCCGAGAAAGCGCGATCTTGCTCGCGATTCGAGCAAGTTGCTCTGGCCTGGGCCCGCGCAGCGCGCGTCTCGACTGATGAAACGCAACTCGCCGCGTGGCGGAACGCGGCCTATACGGAAGTCATGCGCTCTCAGCAGGAGCTTCGCCCTCCCGGAACGTGCACTGCGATTTTGTAAGGAAGTTTCTTTTGCAGGGGAGACAGTTCAAACTTTTTTCTTTTTGGCAGCTTTCTTCTTGGGAGCGGCTTTCTTTTTGGAACTGGCTTTCTTTGCTGCTTTTGGGGTTCCCTTGCGAGTCCCTTTCTTGCCGGATTTGGCGGCCCGGGCATTGAGCAGTTCAATGGCCTGTTCCATTGTCAGAGTCAGCGGATCGGTGTCTTTCGGCACTGTGGCATTGATCTGTCCGTGCTTCACATAAGCTCCATATTTCCCTTCGAAAATGGCGACTGGCTTTTCGTCTTCCGGATGCGGACCAATCTCTTTCAAGGGGGTGGCTGCCGCGCGACCCTTCACCTCTTTCAGCAGTTCGACAGCACGGTCCAGCGAAATCGTGAGGATGTCATCCTCTTTTGCCAGAGACTTGTATTTGCCGGCATGCTGTACGTAGGGACCGAAGCGGCCAATTCCCGCATTCACAACTTTCTGATCTTCTGGATGATGTCCCAGCCGACGAGGCAGTTCCAGCAACTTCATGGCCGTATCGAAATCGAGATCGGAGGGGTTCAGGTTTTTGGGAATGGAGACCCGTTTTGGCTTGGTTCCATCCTCGGAGACTTCTCCCAGTTGTAGATATGGTCCGAACGGGCCGGACAGCACAAAAATCGGGAGTCCGTTTTCGGGATCAACTCCCAATGAGAGTGGTCCCTGCTTCTTCAGGGAAATCAGCTTCTGAGCCAGTTCGTCATTGAGTTCGGCCGGCGCAATGTCATCCGGCAAAGAGGCATTGACAGTCTCTTCTCCTTCCTGAGCTTCCAGGTAAGGTCCATATCGTCCCACACGGACAGCAACCGAGAGACCATTAAGCTGAATGGTGCAGGCTTCACGGGGATCAATGGTTTCCCGTTGCAGATCGACCTGCTGGCTGAGTCCTTCGCTTCCGGAATAAAATGTTTCCAGATAAGGCTGACGCTTGGCTTCCCCGTTGGAGATATCGTCCAGGGACTGCTCCATCTGGGCGGTGAAATGCAAGTCGACCAGATTCGGAAAATGATTTTCCAGAAGTCGTGTCACAGCCAGCGCGGTAAAGGTGGGAATGAGCTGATTATTCGCCTTGCGGACGTATCCGCGATCCTGCACCGTGCTGATGATACTGGCATACGTACTGGGTCGGCCGATCCCTTCCGCTTCCAGTTTGCGAACCAGTGTGGCTTCTGTATAGCGTGCGGGGGGTTTGGTTTCATGCGCCAGCGGTTCGACACCCGCGCATTGAACGGCTTCCCCTTCACCCAGTTCCGGCAGGACAGAATCCTGATCTTCCAGTGCTGCTTCCGGGTCGTCTGATCCTTCCACATAGGCCCGGAAGTAACCGGGGAACTCCACTTTTCGTCCGTTTGCCCGAAACTCCGCATCCGCAGCCGTGATGGTGACGGTATCGAATCGCAACTGGGCTTCGGCCATCTGACTGGAAATGGTCCGTTTCCAGATCATGTCGTACAGACGCGCTTCGCGGCCGGACAATCCGAGTTCATCGGCGGTTTTCATCTCTTCGCCGGCAGGTCGAATCGCTTCGTGAGCCTCCTGGGCATTCTTTGTTTTATTGGAGTACTGCCGGGGCGTGGGACTGAGAAATTGCGTCCCGTAATTCTTGTTGATGCGATTGCGGGCAGCGTCGATCGCCTCCTGCGAGAGTGTCACGCTGTCCGTTCGCATATAAGTGATGTTCCCGTCTTCGTACAGCCGTTGGGCGGTCTGCATTGTTTCTCGGGCACTCATATTGAGTTTGCGGTTGGCTTCCTGCTGCAGCGTACTGGTGGTGAATGGGGCTGGTGGCTTGCGAGTTGCCTGACGGTGTTCCACCTGGGCCACTTTCCATGTGGCCTGCTCAACACGCAACTGGAGTTCGCGGGCGGCCTGCTCTTCGAGTAACAAGACATCCACCCCGGACTGAATGCGACCGGTGGATTCATCAAAATCCTTTCCGGTGGCAATACGTTTTCCGGCCAGACTGACAAGTTGGGCTGTGAATTCCGCACCAACTCGATTCTTGAGGTTGGCTTTCAGGTCCCAGTATGCTCCGCTGCGAAAGGCGAGTCGTTCCAGTTCACGCTGGACCATGACGCGTACGGCCACACTTTGTACACGTCCAGCAGAGAGTCCACGGCGAATTTTCGTCCACAGTAGCGGAGAGAGCGTATACCCGTAGAGGCGATCCAGAATGCGCCGGGTTTCCTGGGCCTCGACGAGGTGCATGTCAAGTTGCCGGGTTGTTTGGAGTGCGTCCAGAATCGCTTTTTTGGTGATTTCCGAAAAGGTCATCCGCTTGACAGGCACGGTAGGCTGAAGCACATCGACCAGATGCCAGCCGATACTTTCCCCTTCGCGGTCTTCGTCGGTCGCGACAATCAGCTCTTCGGCCCCTTTGAGCAGATCTTTTAATTCTTTGACAGTTTTTTTCTTTTCGGGAGAAACGATGTAGAGCGGCTCAAAGCCGTTTTCCACATTCACCCCCAATCGGGTCCAGGCCTCGGATTTGAGAGCTTCGGGAATATCTGCCGCCTTTTCCGGGAGGTCACGCACGTGCCCCATACTGGCACGAACGTCATAGTCGCTCCCCAGAAAACCGGCGATTTTTTTAGCTTTGGCCGGTGATTCAACGATCACCAGACCTTTTTTCTTCTTCGCGGAACTACCCATCCGACCTATCAATCCAATCGCACCAAAATGATATTTCTGATCGGCAGACGACACTGGATCGTTGCCTCAATTTCTGATTCCAAGTTGCGTGAAATAGAAAGTTTCCCGGAGGAAACTTCCTCATTCGTCAGCGCGAAAGGACGTTCAGGACGGCACTTTCGCCAATCACCACAACTTATTGCAGGATGGTCTGGACTTGTCACCAGATTCACTCCAGCTAAGATGCGGGCTTTCCGTTTGTGATGATTTCACACTCGGCAATCGATCTCATCAGCGATTCTGAATCGTACGGGTTGAGTCGATGAACGGGAGTGAAATCTCTATTTACGTGGATGTCATTACGGGATCATTTGCGTAATTGTCAAGAGGTCACCCCTTTCGGCGGAACTTTTCAAGTCGTCGGAAACTGTCAAGATCCCGGCATTTGACAAGGCGAAATCTGCAGAATTGCGTTCGCCGGACATGCTGTGAGCGGCCAGTTTTATTTTTAATGGATCAATGAGGAACCGGGATGAGTTCGCCATTTTTGCTTTTCCGCCGTCATCAGCGTATTTTGATGGTCGTCATCACGGGTCTGTCGATGATCTCTTTCGTCCTGCTGGGAGCCGTGCAGGACCCGCGGCAACTTCCCGCGCCGCTGGTCATCATCTTTATGGCCGCTCTGGCCGGGGGAATTGCCTGGTTGGCAGGACTGAATTCCGGGAAGGCCACAGAATGGGGCCTGACTGCAACGCTGTTTGGCGCCATCGTGGCCTTTGCCGTGACCTTCTACAGCAACCGCCAGGCAAGTGCCGTGCTGATCGACAATGGGAATCTGTCCGCGGAACAAGTCTCCAACCTGCGCAGCCAGCGGTATATCGTCAATCAGTTTGTACATAGCGCATTTCAACAGACGTTCAATCTGCCGTTGCAGTCTCTGCCCGCTGCAATTCAACGAGATCTGACATTCGGCTTTTCCCAAAGTGGAGAAGTGAGTGTGGATGACGTGGTTGTGGGAGAACTGCTGCGGCGGAAAGCGGACAAAATGGGAATCGCCATTTCCGACAAAGTCGTGACCGATTTCATTAAGCAGATCACCAGCAAAAGTGGACTGAAATCTCTGTTTGATCGCTATCAGAATCAGTTGAATCCACAGGAAGAGGCCATGTGGGCCTTCTATCTGCCGCAAATCCAAGAAAATCAGATGACGGCGGAAGCATTTACGAAACTCCGCCAGTCGCTGCGAACTTCAGAGACCGGCCTGATCAATGCCATTCGCAATGAACTGAAAATCCGACAGGCGTATCAGCTGCTCTCCGGGAATAATTACTTCCCTCCAGAACAATTCTGGCAGTACTACGAGCAACTCAATGTCAAACTGTCTGCTGAAATTGCCAGTCTTCCCGTGCAGGATTTTATCGATCCCGACGCCAAACCGTCCGATGCCGATCTGCTGCAACTGTTCGAGAAATATCGGCAGAACTTCCCGGGATATACCCCAGAGGGCCGGATGGAACCGGGGCGTCCGGGCTTTTATCAGCCACGCCGTTTCCAGCTGGGTTATCTGGAAGCGGACTACGAGCAGATCGAACCGCTGATGGAAGCGGTGACTGATGAAGAAATTCAAAAAGCCTACGAAGAGAAATATTTGAGGGCTGTGCCAGTAGACAGCACACCCGCTTTCGAGCGTCTGGACGGACCGGACCTCCCTCCGGCTCCTTCTACTGACACACCAGTCATGCCCCAGGCCGACGGGAAGCCGGCTGAAAAACCATCAGAAGAATCTGCAGAGAAACCCGCAGACACACCAGAGAAAGTAGACACGCCAGAGAAATCCGAAACTGAAAGCAAGCCGGCAGAAATGCCCGAGAAGCCGGCAACTTCTCAGCCGGAAAACACTCCCCCATCTGGAGAAACGCCTGCCCCCGAAGCACCTTCCGCCACCCCGCCAGCAACAGAAACTCCCGCTCCCGTGACAGAGCCGGAGTCGAAGACGGAAGTGGAACCGCAGACACCGGAAGCTCCTCAACCAGAATCTGGCGCTTCTTTGATGAAGCAAATGCCGGTCACTCAACAAGTCGTATTTCTTCTAGCCGATGAACCGGCTGCTCCCGTGGACACACCGTCCGAGCCTGCTACAGACAAACCTGCGGACGAGCCCGCCGACACGCCTGCTGAGAAGCCGGAAGCCAAACCTGCAGACAAGCCCGCAACGGACAAATCCGAAGCTGCTCCTGCAGACAAGCCTGAGGCCAAGTCCGATTCTGAAACTTCCGCAGAAAAACCAGCGGAAAAGCCAGCAGCTGGTCAACCTTCTTCTGCCAAGCCTGAAGAAGAAAAGCCGACAACTCCTGCAGAAGGAGAAAACCCGGCAGCTCCCCCGGGTGAGATGAAGGCGGGAGAAACGGTTGTCATTCCGCCGGCTCCCAGCGGTGAGATTCCATCCGCTCCCACCCGCGAAATTCCTCCGCTGGACGATGCACTGAAAGCAACGTTGCGTGCAGAAATTCTCAAAGCTCGCACGGAAGAAGCGATTCAAAAACGGATCGACGCAGCCTATCTGGAGATGTCCGAGGTCAGTACCGACATGACCCGGGAGAAGACGGAAGATCGTTATCTCACACTCGAACAGGCGACTCAGCGTCTGGTCGATTATGCGGCCGAGAATCAGCTGGTCTATATCGTCACTCCCATGCTCTCTCATGAAGAACTGGTCAATTCAGAAGAACATCCCATCGGTGGAGCGGCCTTGCCGCAACGGGTCACTGTGGCAGATGCTGTTGCCCGTTCCACTGCAGCAGATCTGTACCGCGTGTATTCCGCGGAAGATTTCCGGACTTCCAGTGCATATGTCTTCTGGAAGTTACAGGATAAAGCCGCTTATGCCCCGGTCACACTCACTGACGAACCGGGCCTTCGCGATCAGGTTGCGGAAGCCTGGAACCTGGAACAGGCCTATCCCAAGGCTCAGGCTCGTGCTGAAGAACTGGTCAAATTGATTCAAAATAGCCAGGAACCCATGGGGACCGTGCTGGCAGAACAGACAGTCACTGGAGACAAAAACAGCCTGTTCGTGCCGGTCCGCATCACCGGCGATTTCACCTGGATGCAGAAACCGATGGTCCCTGCCACCGGCATGAATCAGTCCATGCCGGTTCGGCCATCAATTGTTCCCGGCGCGACAGATGCCGGTGAAGAGTTCTACAAAAAAGTCTTTAATGAAATGCAGGTCGGCGATGTCGGAATTGCCCCGGGAAATGACCATACCAACCTGTATGTCGTGAAAATTGAATCCCGCGATCCATCCACCCCCGAACAGCTGGAAGCCCTTCGGAAAAAGTTCATTGAAGAAGGACGGCAAGTGAACGGCTATTCCAGCCTGCTGCAGCAGTCCATCATGGACAACTCCGTCAACTGGCTGCAGCAGCTGTTCGATGAACACAAAGTCCAGATCATGCAACGGGATTAGAGTGCATTCACCCCGTGCAAGCCGCGTTCCGCCACGCGGCGAGTTGTGTTTCATCAGTTGAACGCGCGCTGTGCGGGCTCAGGCCAGAGCAACTTGCTCTAATCAGGGGTGTATGCACCTCGTATTGTCAATCGTCTGTGTTGAGACTCGCAGGGAGAATCCAACGCTTCATCGTTTCGCTACGGACGACAGCGAAACGATGAATCGGTCAATGCGGAAGTCATGTGTTCGACAGCCAGCTGTTCTCGTAAAAACATAACGATCACGAGTGTCATGGATCTTTGATGTGACTCTTCTGCAACAACTCAATCAGCCTGCTCGGGGCATTGAGCAGATCAAGCAGGCTCAGCGTGAAATTCAGCGGACTTTGTTGAAGGAGTCCCGCGTCCTGGACGCTGCCAACTTCACACGGTTTCACCCCTCGGATCTTCAACGACTGTTCAATCTCTATGACAGCCTGTTTTTCGCAGGTTGTCTGGAGAAAGAACTGGGTGCGAGTCCCTTGTCGTTTCGCATTTCCAGTCGCATGACATCCGCTGGAGGGAAAACCAGCCGGATTGTCCTGCGCAGCCAGCCGCATCAGCCCCGCTACGAGATTACCGTTTCTTCCACGTTGCTGTTTCAAACTTTTCGGGATGTGCAGCGAACCATCAAGGTGACCGGGCTGGAATGCCATAGCCGGATGGATGCCTTACAGCGGATCTTTGAACACGAACTGGTCCATCTGGCAGAAATGCTGATCTGGGAGAACTCTCAATGTTCCAAGCCCCGCTTTCAATCGATTGCGGCAGTCAACTTTGGTCACAGGGAGCATCAACACGCACTGGTCACGCCGCGTGAACGGGCTTCCAAACAGTTCGGGCTGACACCAGGAACCCGAGTCTGGTTTCAGTTGGACGGCAGGCAATATGTCGGGGTCATCAATCGAATCACCCGTCGTGCGACGGTGCTGGTGGAAGATCCTCAAGGCCAGCGGTATGACAATGGACGGACATATTCCAAGTTTTACGTTCCCTTTGAGATGCTGAATCGCGTTCCCTAGATCAAGTTGCTCTGGCCTGGGCCCGCGCAGCTCGCGTTTCACTTGATGAAACACAACTCGCCGCGTGGCGGAACGCGGTCGATGCGGGAGTCATGCGCTCTGAGTTCGATTTTTGTGCTTTTTCAGCCTCCTCGCACATGCATTCTTTCGCTGTCATCTCACTCCGCTCTGAACGGGGCTTGACGTTGTCCTTGTGTTCTCCCCAAGATGCTTGACGAACTCAAAAGGGGAGCCATGGCCGGCCGTCAATTTCAAATCACTTCTCCAGAATCGCTACCGGAACTGTTTCGTCACAGCCGGTACGCGGCGCTGCTGGGAGTTCCGGGAACGGTTTCCGTAACCGGCACACGGAAAGCGATTCGTGCCCGCCTGCGGGAACACTGTTCCAATCAATCGGGCGTATATGGCATGGTCTCCTCCACGGGTCAGTTGATCTATGTGGGGATGTCACGCTGCCTGAAGAAACGGCTGCAGTCTTATTTTTCTTCAAAGATTTCCCGCACGAAGGAGCGGCGGATTGGACATCGTTCCACAACCTTGATCTGGCAACCAGCCGCCCATGAACTCATTGCCCGTTTGCGAGAACGTGAACTGATTCGTCTCTATCGCCCCAACTACAATGTTCAGGGGCATCCCACGCAGATGAAACTGGGTTATCTGACGCTGGTCAATCAGGCGGCACCAGCGTTCGTGTTGCTCCCACACATTCCCAAAACACATGGCGGGATCTGGGGGCCGTTACCGCTGACCCGCTTTCTCAAAGCAGCAGTCGGGGAGTTGAACCAGCACTTTCAGCTCCGGGACTGTCCTCGCAAGACACCCATCTCCTTCAAGCACGAACCGCCACATGAGGCGGCGGATTTTACTCCGTGCATGCGGGCGGATCTGCGAACCTGTCTGGCCCCTTGCGTGGGCGGTTGTACAATCACAGCCTATACCCGCGCCCTTGCGGCCGCCCGGCGATTCTTAAACGGTGACGCCGGAAAAACGCTGGATGCCATCGAACGACAGATGCGGGAAGCGGTTGTTGTTCGCAAATTCGAAAAAGCGGCACAGTTGCGGGATCGTCGTCAGGCCCTCGAACGAATTCAACAACACCTGCAAAGATATCATGACTGGACCAGTCATGCGAATTTCGTCTACCCCATCATCTCGACCATTGATAACCAGGAATGGTGGCTGATCGTGGTGCGTGGAACGGTGCATGAGGTCTGGTCGCGTCCCCGCACTCCGGAAGAGAAGGCCGTGGCCACAGAGCGATTCCGCCTGATCAGTGAGCAACTGGGCGGTTCGTTAACGCAGTCCGCAGTGACCGGTCCAGACGAATTTGCATCCTCACGACTGCTCTTTCGCTGGTTTCGCCATTTCCCGGAAGAAAAAGATCGGCAACTTACGCTCGCGAAAGCACGCCGACTCTGTCACAGTACCTTTAGAAAGTAGTGCTTTGTCAACTTTAAAATACTTGGGTAAGCCTTAACGCAAGATCCTGACAACGGAGGACGTTTTGCGATGACATCCCCCAAACCAAAGCCCTGACAGGGCAGTCGATCTCACCTGCCTTCGAATTCTCTCGCTGATTCCTTAATTTGACGACAACCAGCCATGCCTCAACATCAGGTTCTCATTACCGATCATCCCTGGCCCGGGATTGAAATCGAACAACAGTTGCTCAAGCCCTATGGCGTCGAGATCATCGATGCTCCCGATGAATCGGAAGCCACTCTGGCCCGTCTGGCTCAAAACGTGGATGCCATTGCCACCTGCTGGGCCAAAGTGACTTCAAAAGTGATCCAGGCAGCCCAGGTCTGCCGGATCGTCTGCCGGATGGGAATTGGACTCGATAACATTCATATTCCAACAGCCACATCCAAAGGGATTCTGGTCACCAACACGCCGGACTATTGCGTGAACGAGGTGGCGGATCACGCTCTGGGGCTGTTACTGGCCGTCACTCGGAATATCGGTTTCTTTCATCATCGCACCAAGGGACAGGAGTACAATCTTCGGGCCGGTCCCACAATGCACCGCCTGCGGGGACGCACGCTGGGCCTGTTTGGTTTTGGAAAAACCGGACAGCAAATGGCTCAGCGGGCCCAGGCCTGTGGCCTGAAAGTGATTGCCTGCACTCCTTCCGGAAATGATTACGGAACAGGTTGTCAAATGGTCTCTTTCGATGAACTTCTGGAGACCGCGGATTATCTGTCGTTGCATTCACCACTTACCGAACAGAACTATCATGCTTTTAGCACAGCCGCCTTTGACCGCATGAAAGATGGCGTTGTCATCGTCAATACCGCACGAGGATCGCTGATCGATCCGGCAGCGTTGTATGATGCGATTCAGGTGGGCAAAGTGGCCGGCGCCGGCCTGGATGTTTTTGAACCGGAACCACCCGATTTATCCAGCCCGCTGTATCAGGATGAACGTGTGATTGCGACACCTCATGCAGCCTTCATCTCAGAAGAATCGCTGATCGAAATGCGAGAGACCGTGGCCCATCAGATTGCAGCTGTCCTGAGCGGCGATCGACCGGAAAATGTGGTGAACCCGGAAGTTCTCCAGGGGGCGTAAATAAAATTCCTGACCAGCGGTTGCCTCATCTTGAACAATTTATTCCTCGCTAAATTTCAGTGGAAGACGTGCATGCCGACCAGCCGAAAATCGCCTGCATGGCAAAACCTGCCTGTGATTGCTTTGTTATTGCTGATTCAGCAGACCTCATGGTTGCCGGCGGCTGAGTTCCCTGCTCCTTATAATTCTCAGGACGATGCCCAGGCTGTGGCCACTCCTCCGCAGGTTGCTTTGGAGTCGCTGCAACTCCCCCCGGGGTTTAAAGCGTCCTTGTTTGCTGCCGAGCCGGATATTCAGAATCCGATTGCACTGACCTGGGATGCGCGGGGCCGGCTCTGGGTGGCGGAAAACTTCACCTATGCGGAAGGGAAGACCCGTTTTGAGATGAACCTGCGTGATCGCATCCTCATTTTTGATGATGAAAATCGGGACGGTCAATTCGATACGCGTCGTGTCTTCTCTGATGACCTGCAAATTCTCACCAGCATTGAAGTCGGGCATGGCGGGATCTGGGCACTGTGTCCACCGCAGTTGCTCTTCATTCCGGACGCCAATCATGATGACATCCCCGACGGCCCGCCCCAGGTCGTTCTGGATGGATTTACGGTTTCAGAAAGCAATTTTCATAACTTCGCAAACGGTCTGCGCTGGGGACCGGATGGCTGGTTGTACGGTCGCTGCGGACATGCCTGTCCGGGAGAGATTGGCGTTCCGGGAACTTCCTCGGAACAGCGACACACACTGCATGGCGGCATGTGGCGATATCATCCCGGACGCAAGCAGGTGGAAGTCATCACTACGGGGACCACCAACCCCTGGGGACATGACTGGAATGCACTGGGCGAATGCTTTTTCGTTAACACGGTGAATGGACATTTCTGGTACGGAATTCGTGGTGCCCATTTCAATCAGGGGAACTCCGGTCGAGATCCAAATCCGCACACCTATCAACTGATCGATCAGCATGCGGATCACTGGCATTTCGACACGGGATTGCACTGGTCCAAGTCTCGCGACGGGGCAGCGAATGAGCTGGGAGGAGGCCATGCACATTCCGGGGCCATGATTTATCTGGGGGACCAGTTTCCGCAGGAGTATCACGGGCACCTGTTCACCGTCAATCTGCATGGCCTGCGGATCAATAATGAAATTATCGAACGGTCCGGCAGCGGGTTTGTCGCCCATCATGGTCAAGATCTGCTCATCACCAAAGATCCCTGGTTTCGAGGGATCGATCTCACCTATGGCCCCGATGGAGGAGTCTTTCTATTAGACTGGAGCGATACCGGAGAATGCCACGAACGAAACGGCGTGCATCGCACCAGCGGACGTATTTTTAAAATCACCGCTGGAAATCCGGCAGACCCCGGCACATTCGACTTGCGGCAACTTCCGGATTCCGACCTGATCGATTTACACAGATCTCAAAATGAATGGTACGTCCGACAGGCTCGGCTTCTCTTGTCGGAACGACAAAGTGTGGGCCAGTTGCAGCCCAGAACAATCGCCAACCTGCTGGCATTCTTTCAAGGAGACCATCCGGTCGCGCTGCAGGTCCGGGCCATGCTGACGCTGTTCAGCATCAATGCTCTGGATGAAGAATTTCTGATTCAGCAATTGCAGAATCCTCGCGAGTCGGTCCGAGTGTGGGCCATACGCATGTTGACCGATCACTGGCCGCAGGACGATGCTCTCGGACCGGTCAAACAGGATGAAGCCAGCACCCTGCGAGTCAAAGCTGCCGCCGATCGTGTCCTGCCGGCGCTGTGTGCGCTCGCTAAGCTGGAACCGTCGGGACTGGTCCGTCTCACACTCGCCTCGGCATTACAAAAACTGCCAGTTACACATCGAGCAGCCCTGGCCCAGGTTCTGGTTTCACGAGAAGAAGATGCACACGACCACAACCTGCCGCTGATGGTCTGGTACGGATTGATTCCCGTGGCCGACTACGATCCGGAATTGATTCTCCCCGTGGCCGCCGCCTGCACCTGGCCACAAACTCGCAACTGCATTGCCCGCAGACTGGCGGAAGAGATCGAACAAAATCCCGCCCCGATCAGCCATCTGCTGACATACACCGCAACGCAACCGCAGACCTATGCCCTCGACATTCTGAATGGCATCGCGGAAGCCCTGCGAGGCTGGAGAAAGGCGACCCCGCCCGCCAGTTGGGGACTCGTTCAAGTGTCACTGGAAAATACAACGAGTCAGGAACTGGCTCAACGGGTCCGTGAATTGAATGTCCTGTTTGGCGATGGCCGGGCACTGGATGAAATGATCACGCTCTCTCTCGACACAAAAGTTCCCGTCGAGGCACGTCAGGCTGCTTTGACCCAGATTATTGAAAGCCGCCCACCGAATCTGAGAAAACTCTGCGAACAGTTGCTGAAAGATCGTAATCTGGCTGTCGTAGCTGCCAGCGGGCTGGCCCAGTACGACGACCCGGAGATTGCCAGAGAACTCATTCAGGTTTATCGGAACTTCCAGCCCGAAGCCCGCCCGCAGATTGTCTCCATTCTGGTCTCCCGTCCGGCATTCGCACGGCTGTTGTTGCAGGCCATGGCCGCCGGCAAGATCCCACGCAAAGACCTGACTTCCTATCATGTCCGCCAACTCCACAGCCTGGGAGATCAGGAAATCAAAAACATGGTCACCGAAGTCTGGGGACAACTGCGAGACTCTCCGGAAGAGAAGCGTCTGCAGATGGCCCAGCTCAAAGCCCGGCTTACCCCGGATGTTTTGCAACATGCCGATCTGTCACAAGGCCGACTCCAATACAATGCGCTCTGCGGCAAGTGTCATCGGCTATATGGTGAAGGTCAGCTGATCGGTCCGGATCTGACGGGATCGAATCGCAGCAATCTGGACTACCTGCTGGAAAATATCATCGATCCCAGCGCCGTCGTGAACAAGGACTTCCGCATGAGCGTACTGGCACTGGCGGACGGCCGCATCCTGAACGGGGTGATCGTCGCCCAGACCGACCGCACGCTGACTTTGCAATCTCTCACCGAGAAAGTCACTCTCGACAAGAAAGAAATTGAAGAGATCCAGGCGACGCTGCAATCACCCATGCCCGAAGGACAATTCGATAAACTCACTCCGGAACAGATTCGAGACCTGATCGCCTACCTGATGCACCCCGGTCAGGTCCCACTCCCCGCAGGGGCAGATGCACACTGAAACAAATGTGCACGACAGTCTTTCCCCTATTGCTTTGTTAACTCTGAAAATTCGGAGAGACCTTAGCGTCAAGTCCGACAACGGAGGACGTTTCGCGATGACGCACCCTGAAATGAAGCCGTAACACGGCACGATTCCTTTTCCGTGGACGTCACTTGCGGTCAAGCTTCCAAACCTGAAATTACTGGCTCAGTGCTTCTGCAGTCGTATCGGCTTCGCCATTGGTTTCTACGTCTGGTTTCATTCCTCCATTCGTCTCAGCGGGCATCGGGGGAGTCGACTTTTCTGAGAACTTGATGAGAGCCTCGGGAAGTTCGATTCCGCCAATATCTTTCATCACCTGCATCATGGGGGGAAGTGTGCGTGACATCCCTGAGATGAAATCGGCGGTATTGCTGCGACCATCTTTGCCGCCGTTTTCCCAGACCACGATCTTGTCGAACTTGATGTTTGAAATGGCTTTGGCGGATGCCTCTGCCAGATGGTCGAGGTGTTCGAGCATCAGCATCTGAAAAGCTTCGTTCGAACCGCCGCACGCCTGTACAATCTGTTTGAGTCCCTCTCCCTTTTTGGCGAGGATTTCGAATTGACCGCGAGCTTCTGCTTCCAGTCTGGCAAAGATCGCATCGGCCTGGGCATTCGCATGAATCCGGATGCGTTCTGCCTCTGCTTCCGCATCCACCATGATCTTTGATTTTTGAGCTTTGGCAGGAGCTTCCAACTGGGCCCGCTGTTCTGCTTCCACCCGTTCTGCTTCTGCCAGAGCTGCTTTCGCCATGGCCCGGTTCTGGATTTCCATCACCGCTGCTTCGGCTTCTCTGCGTTTGCCCTCCCCCAGTTGATAAGCCTCTGCCTTGCGGACCGCCAGTTCGGCCTGCGAGGCCACAATTTTTGCTTGAGAGGCATTTTCCCCTTCAATCGCCAGGGCGTCGGCTTGTGCAACTTTCACCCGGCGCGCCCGTTCCGCGTCCTTTTCACCTGCAACGGCTGCTGCATCGGCTTCCGCCACTCGAATTCGTTTGGCGCGCTCCGCATCTTTGACTTGTGATTCCTGTTCGAAGGCTGCGGTCTGCTCGCCGATATTCTGTTCTTTTTCCAGTTCGGCAACCCGGACCGCCTGCTCTCGTTCCGCTTCACGGGTCCCGATCGACTGATCCCGGGTAGCGCTGGCGACTTGAATGGCTTTGTCCCGATCGGCTCCAGCAACGCGAATTTCCCCCATCCGCACATTATCCGCCACATCCCCGCGAGCTTTTTGAATGGCTTCCGAGGCCGCTTTCTGGCCGATCGCGTCGATATATCCCGATTCATCCGTGATGTCGGTAATGTTCACATTGATGAGCTGGAGTCCGATTTTGTTGAGTTCAGATTCCAGGTGCATCTGAATCTGCTGCAGAAACTTATCACGATCCCGGTTGATCTCTTCGATTCCCATGCCGGCGATGACCTGGCGGAGAATCCCGAAGATGATTTCTTCTGCCTGTTTGCGGATCTGGTCCACCGACAGATCAAGCAGGCGAATGGCCGCCTGCTGCATGACCGCAGGTTCCGTGCTGATGGCCACAGTGAACACGCTGGGAACATTGACACGGATGTTTTCGATCGACAACGCCCCGCGCAGCGGAATTTCAATCTGAATAGGGGCGAGACTCAGATACTTATAGTCCTGAATCAACGGCACCACGAACGCTGCTCCACCATGTACCGTGGTGGAAGCCCGTCCTTTTCCCGTCCGTCCATAAATGACCAGCACCTTGTTGCTGGGGCAGCGCCGATATTGCCGCGCCAACAACAGGATGAACATAAATGCGATCATCGCGATCGCCACAACAATCGCTGCAGCCCAGAAAAGTGGACCACTCGTCGGGATCTGATCGGGAATCGGAAGCATGGACAAGCCCTTTGAGATGGGAGATGACAGGAATCCTGGACAATCTGAAAGCAATGGCGTCAGCCCACCGTCATTTCTGTGTCAGGATGTGAAACCTTAAGGCATCGCCGACGAAATGACCCACAAAACAAGGGAAATCTGAAAAAATAGAGCAAGTTGCTCCCGCGTGAGCCCGCGGTGTCGTCAATCCGGCTGCTGGACGCGAGAGTTGTTATGTCGGGGGAATGACACTGGCCCCCACAACTGCCGGTTCCACTTCCAGCACGTTTCCTTGCTGGAGGGCGACAACATGCACACGCGATCCGGTTTTTAATGACATTTCCAAGGCTGTGACCGCGGCAATCTCTTCCAGACGCCCTTGGATTTCGAGCTGAACTTTCCCCTGCCCGGCATGCGAGCCAGGGATTGGAACATTCACCGTGCCGATCTTGCCGATGGCATTGGACAATCGCAAAGTGCCGCTTTGGCTGAGTTGCTGAAAGGATCGCATCAGCCAGTGAACTCCAAACAGAGCCGCCAGTCCGCTGATGGATGCCACCAGTAACTGGTCTCGCAATTCCGCTCCCGACCGCAACATGAACATGCCGCTCAACCCGAAAAAGGTGATGGCGGAGACCAGCGTGCGAAATGAAATGATTCCAAACAGCCACGAAGAATGATGGGCATCGCTGTCCAGGCTGTTTCCTCCATCCGCATGACCACCGGCATCGAAATGGTCGCCCAGATCAATGTGATCACCACTTTCGCCCATCCCGAACAGCGTCGTGACAAACTGGCAGACCAGAAATGTTCCGCCAATCAGTGCTGAAAACAGAAAGATATTTTCCATAGGTCCCGCTCCTGAAGCTGCTTCGTTTCAGTGCATCTGGTCCACCGATGCTGTCCGCGAACTCTGCTCGCTGATTCGCACGCGTTCTATTGCATCAATTTTTCTGCCCACTCGCAATCCGGAAATCTTCCAGCGAAATAGCAAGCGAGATCGTGCTGAAAACGTTTGACTCGCGGAAGCGGACCACTCGAAGTGCACGGATTTGACAGAAAATCAAAAATTTAGAGCAGGTTGCTCTGGCCAGGGCCCGCACAGCACGCGTTTCGACTGATGAAAGGCAACTCGCCGCATGTTTGAACGCGGCCAAGGCGGGATGAATACGTTCCAGCGGGCCTGGAAAATGAACCCCGGCGGGTGCTTTCGGAACTCAACGAGATCCGATTCAATGGATGTCGTGCCGCCCATCAGAACTGGCATCGACATCCACAAACACTGTATCTCGAAGCCAACCGAGCACCGGCAAATCCTGATCGGGATTCGCACAGCAGGGACATGGGTTATGCGAGAATCTCTTCCACGACCTGGCCAGCGACGTCTGTTAAGCGGAAATCGCGCCCCTGGAAGCGGAAGGTCAGGCGTTCATGATTGAACCCCAGCAAGTGCAACATGGTGGCATGCAGGTCATGCACGTGAACTTTGCCCTCGGTGACACCAAATCCCAGATCGTCTGTCGCTCCATGGATCAGTCCAGCTTTGGTTCCTCCACCGGCCACCCACATGGTAAAGGCGTCAATATGGTGGTCTCGCCCCACCGTGCCGCGGGTTTCACCCATGGGAGTACGTCCAAATTCTCCTCCCCAGACCACAAGCGTGTCATCGAGCAGACCGCGACGTTTCAGGTCGATGACCAGAGCTGCGGCACTCTGATCCACTTCCCGGCAACACTGCTTGAGTGACACATCCAGGTCGGCTCCTTTGCCCCCATGGTGGTCCCAGTCGGTGTGATACAGCTGCACGAAGCGAACGCCGCGTTCGACAAGTCTGCGAGCCAGCAGGCAATTGCTGGCGAAGGAACCTGCCCCAGGCTTTGCTCCATAAAGATCGAGCGTTTCCTGCGTTTCATTCGAAATTTCCATAAGTTCCGGCGCACTGGTCTGCATGCGAAATGCGGTTTCATAAGCATGAATGCGCGTGGCGATTTCCGGATCACCCACGCTCTGCAGGCGTTGCCGATTGAGTTCGCCGACAGCATCGATAAAGCTGCTTTGTGCGGCCCGTGAAATTCCCGGTGGGTTCGCCAGATCGAGAATCGGCGGTCCCTGTCCGCGTAATGGGACTCCCTGATAACTGGTTGGAAGAAATCCGCTGGACCAAAGTGCGGCTCCCCCGCGCGGACCACGTGGACCAGATTGCAGAACCACGAAACCAGGTAGATTTGCGGACTCACTCCCCAGTCCGTAGGTCACCCATGATCCCAGACTGGGGCGACCCGGATTTTGCGATCCGGAATTCATGAAGAACTTGGCAGGACCATGATTGAAGACATCTGTCGACATCCCCCGCAGCCAGCAGACATCGTCCACAATCTGCTGGTGACAGGGCAACAGCGTACTGAGAGACATCCCGCATGCGCCATAGCGATCAAAAGTTTCCACACTGCCCAACAACTTGGCATCCGGCTTCAGGAATGCGAAACGCCGACCCTGCGTGAAGCTCTCCGGGGGAACATCACCGCCGTATTTTTTCAATAGCGGTTTATCATCGAACATTTCCAGTTGGCTGGGACCGCCTGCCATGAACAGAAAGATGACATTTTTGGCCCGACCGGCAAACTGCCCGGGACGCGGTGCCATGGGTGAGGCGTTTGAATTGGCAGCGGCGTCGTTTGCCAGCAGTGCTGCCAGCGCCATTCCGCCCAGGCCAACCTGGCAGTCGCGCAGAAAGTGACGCCGCGTGATGTCCCTGCCGGCGGCTTCCCATGCAGAATTCTGATGAAACATGTTAAGTTCCCTGTTCAGGGCGACTGGCTCTAATTACGGGTCACAAATTCATCCGTGTTCATGAGCACGCGGGCGGTGCTCATCCATGCGGCAAAGTCCTCACCGGTCACATCGGGGGGAGGAGATCCTTGAATCAACTGGGAAACGGACGATTCATCTCCCGAGTAACGGGCGCGCTCGGTATTCCAATATCGGTTGAGAATCGCAAGTTCTGCAGCTGCCGGAGTTCTCGTCAGACACAAGCGAAACAGGTAATCCATCCTCGCAGCCCTGTCGGCATGAGGAGATGTTTCCGCGTACATCCGTTCTGCAAGCCCCTGAGCAAGTTCCACAAAGACAAGATCGTTGGCCAGAGTGAGCGATTGCAACGGAGTGTTGGACCGGGGCCGCTGTGTACAGACAGAAGTGAAATCGGGTGAGTCGAATGTTGTCAGCAATGGATATGGGGCGCTGCGATAGAACGCCGTATACATCGTGCGACGATAGCGGCTGGCATCCTTGCTTTCCGGCCAGCTCTTTTTGGTCTGGGTGAAGCTGTACACTCCGTCTGGTTGTGGAGGGAACACGCTGGGCCCCCCAATTTTCAGTGTCAGTCGTCCACTGGCGGCCAGTGCCATGTCCCGCACGATTTCGGCTTCCACGCGTACCCGCGACTGCTGACTGAGCAACAGGTTTCGCGGGTCGATGGTCTGAATATCGAGGCGTTGCTGACTGGATTGCCGATATGTGGCCGATGTCACCAGCAGGCGATGGATCTGTTTCATCGACCATCCCCGCCGCATCAGTTCTCCAGCCAGCCAGTCCAGCAGTTCGGGGTGCGTGGGGGGGCTTCCCTGAAATCCAAAATCATTCTCCGTCTCCACAAGGCCACGTCCGAAATAACGCATCCACATCCGGTTCACGACCACCCTGGCCGTTAACGGATTCTCCGGACTGACCAGCCAGCGCGCCAGATCCAGGCGGTTATGGAATTTCGGGAGAGAGGGCAGATGTGCTGTGAGAGCGGCAGGAACACCTGGCAGAAGTGCTCCTTCCTCTTTGGCCGGTTGCAGAAAGTCCCCGCGACTCAGCCGAAAGGTCTTGGGAGGCTTGGCCAGATCGGCCATGATCATTTGCGATTCCGCTTCACCTCGACCAGGAATCAGGAGTTCCAGCTCATGTATCTCCTGCCGCAATTTTTGCAGTGCCACGCTTTCGCCTGGGGCCGGTGGAACCTCCGGGACCGATGAGAAATCCAGGCCGAATCGACCGATCAAGCGCCCAGCGGTTCCATCATGAGCAAGATCCAGAACAATCTCCGGGTTTCCGGCGAGCCGCTTTGAGAGGAGTAAAACCAGTTCATGGGAGACCGGCTGAGCATCTGCGGATTTCTGGCCTGCTTTCTCTTTCGTGGACGCTTTGGGGGAAGTCGGGATTGACCATCCAGACTGTTTGTTTTGATCGATGACGGCCGCTGCGGGAGTGGAAGGGGTTTCCGTGTCTGCCACCGCACGCGTGAAGGAGACCTGCTTCCCATCAACGCGAAGCACTGCACCCGTCAACAGAAAACCTCCATCTTTCCCCAGCCCGGGGCCTTGCTGCGGCAGTGCGGCATCTGTCAGCACACGCACGCGAAGTGCTGTCAGTCCATCCGCAGGCGCATGCAGAGTGATGTGATAGGTGTCGTTCTGGCTTCCATTCTGATCACTCAGAAATGTTCCATCCGGGAGTTTCTGAAATGTTCCGTTGGCTTCCGTGACGACATCACCAATTTCGGCAGGAGCCCATTTCCAGTCATATTGCAAAAGACGTGCGTGCTCTGCCTGTTGATCACGTGCTTCCTGGTCCCGAACTCTCTTTTTCAAATCTCGCCACTTTTCCAGCCCGGCAGTTTCCACAGAGCTGAGGCCAAACATCTCAGACTGATAGACACTCACCGTGCTGCCGGTATTGTTGGCATCCTGGCAACGGTTGAAGAACGCATACAACTGATAATATTCATCGTGCGTCAGCGGATCGAATTTGTGTGAATGGCACTGGGCACAGCCGATTGTCAGCCCCAGCCAGACCGATCCGGTTGTATTCACCCGGTCGATGATGGCTTCATGCCGATATTGATCCGGCTTCACTCCCCCCTCCTGGTTGATCATCGTATTGCGATGAAAGGCCGTCGCCACCAATTGAGATTTCGAGGGGGCAGGCAACAGGTCTCCAGCCAGTTGTTCAATCGTAAACTGATCGAACGGCATGTCGCTGTTCAATGCCTGAATCACCCAGTCGCGATAGGGCCACATCGTGCGGACGCCGTCAATCGTAAATCCATGCGAGTCTGCATAACGTGCCTGATCCAGCCAGTGCCGTCCCCAGCGTTCCCCATAATGAGGACTTTCCAGCAGACGATCGACCAGTTTTTCATAGGCATCGGGAGCAGAGTCCGTTTGAAATTGCTCTGCTTCCGCGGGGGAAGGAAGCAGCCCCGTCAGATCCTGATAGAGCCGGCGAATCAACATTGCCCGATCCGCCTCAGGAGAAGGGCTCAATCCGGCCGTCTGCAAACGCTGTTCGATAAAGACGTCAATTTCATTTCTGGCCCAGCCGGATACGGAACGATCCGGAACGGCGACCGGTTCCACAGGTTGAAACGCCCAGTGATCGGTATAATGAGCTCCCTGTGAAATCCATTTCTGAAGCAATTCAATTTGCGCAGGAGACAACGATTTGTTCGATTCTGCCGGGGGCATTCGCTCATCGGGGTCATCAGCACAAATGCGATTGACCAGCAGGCTCTGCCCCGGTTTTCCCGGCACGATGGCTGGGGTGCCATCACGTAGAGCAATCGCTTCTTCCCGTAGATCCAGTCGAAGCTCCGCACTCCGCGTCCCCTCGTCCGCACCATGGCACTGAAAACACTTGTCTGAAAGAATCGGCCTGATTTCACGTCCGAAATCGATATCATCCGCAGCAAAAAGCGTCGGGCAAGAGAAAAAGAGAGTTGTCAGGAAGGCGAACCCGCAAGCAGGCAGCAATAGCATTCGAGATCGCATACAAGATGGACGCACCTGAGATCTTCCTGATAAGAGGACCTGTTCGAATGGACAAGACAATCAAAATTTAAATTTCCAGTATCCTGTCGGGGCTGAGTTTTTGGCATCCGTCATCACGAAACGTTCTCCGTTGCCGGACGTTACGATGAGACCTGCCAAAAATTTCAACGTTGTAAAACGCTGGAAATGAAACTCCACATTAACAGCCTGTTGAAAAACATGAAATCTCGGCCAGACGAAATGTCCGGCCCAACTTTTTTCAGTGGCTCAGCAGTCTCAGGTGGCACAGACATTTCTATCTGTGCATTTTCAACAGGCTGTCAATCGAATTACGTGCGATGCGGTCTCCAGGCTCACTTGCTTTTGCGGGACACAATTCGCCCATAAATCTCGCCTGCCAGCAGACTGATGACCTCTCCAAGATAATACCTCATCCAATGACAAATGGAACGTCTAAATCGCATGAATCCCGCATCGACCGCGTTCCCTCCACGCGGCGCGGCGCCTTTCATCAATCGAAACGCGCGCAGCGTGAGCCCGGACGAGAGGAATTTGCTCAAATGCGCTCTGGGAAAGGCTCCAGGGAACCACTGATCCCATCAAGACGCCTGTCTGGTGGTGGGATGTCGCAGATTCGGAAGAAAGGCGGTCACAAGTCCCATTAGTGGCAGGAAGCTGCAGACATAAAAGACGTGTTCAATACTGGTCACATCCGCCAGATACCCCAGGAAGGCAGAGGCGATGCCGCTGACCCCAAACGCAAAGCCGAAGAACATCCCCGCAACCATGCCAACTTTCCCCGGCATGAGATCCATGGCAAACACGAGGATGGCAGAAAACGCAGAGGCCAGAATCATTCCGATGATACAGGTCAGGGCAATGGTCCAGTGAAAGCCGACATACGGCAGTGCCATCGAAAATGGCGCGACTCCCAGAATCGAGAACCAGATCACCACTTTGCGCCCGAAACGGTCTCCCAGCGGTCCGCCTGCAATTGTGCCCGCAGCCACGGAAAGCAAAAAACAGAACAGGCAATATTGAGACATCTCCACGGAAGCGTGAAAGTGACTGATCAGATAAAACGTGTAGTAGTTTGTCAGACTCACCAGATAGAAATATTTGGAAATAACCAGTAATACGAGCACGAAAATGGCGAACAAGACTTTGCCTCGAGGCAAAGGAGACACGTGAGTGGCCGTTGGCCTCTTTTCCCGCCGCATGGTCTCCAGCTTTTCCTGATACCACATGCCAATTCGTGTCAGAATTCCGATCGCCAGCATCGCCAGCAATGCAAACCAGACTACGGAACGTTGTCCTCCAGGAACCACAATGGCCGCTGCCAGTAATGGTCCCAGAGAACTGCCGAAGTTTCCTCCCACTTGAAACAGCGCCTGGGCAAAACCATGACGCCCGCCAGAAGCCATTTGGGCAATCCGCGAAGCTTCCGGGTGAAAAATGGAAGAGCCCAATCCAATCAGGGCTGCGGATAACAGGATCGTGGGAAGCCCGGACGCGGAGGACAACAGGACCAGTCCCACCAGCGTTGACCCCATTCCGACCGCCAGTGAATAAGGACGCGGACGGCGATCGGTATAAAAACCGACCAGCGGTTGCAACATGGATGCCGTCAACTGAGACGTCAGTGTAATCAGCCCCACATCCCGAAAGGAGAGGTGGTAAGACTCTTTCAGAATGGGGTAAATCGCCACCAGCAAAGCCTGCAACGTGTCATTGAGCAGGTGAGAGGCACTGATGGCCAGCAAAACCCCCATGGCGGTACGCTGCACCATCAAGGGGGGAGAGACGGGAACAGCAATAGCGGGAGTAGATTGACTCATGGACAGTCTAGGGCAAAATCGGCAACAAGGCCTTGGAGAAGCACGTAAGCAGAAGTCATTTCAATACGACAGATTAAAAAACGGATTTGACGCATGCATCATCATTGTTGTCAGCGTACAACTCACGTTTAAGAGGCTGTCGGGTCGGGATAAGATCCCTGCTCCATCATAGACAGGACTGTTCCGAGGAAAAAAGGTTCTCCAAAATTTGAGACACAGATAAGGAGTCTGCCCAGAGAATTCCGCTCACACCAGTGGTTTGTCAACTTTCGAAATTCGGATCGATCTTAACTGTCTTCACCCGGCAGTTTCGTAAGATTCAGGTAATGCCTCAGTCTTTTACTAAATCGGATCGCCATGACTGTTCATCCAATGTTCCCAACCGGTCGCAGTTTAGGAATGTCGCTACTCTGCGCTGCTGGTTCACTGATCTTCCTCGTGATGCCTGGACGTGCCGATGACACTTCCAACCCGGACCGGCAGGTCCAGGCGGACGTGCCACAAGGAACGGTCACCGGCGGAGTTTTCTCCACCAGCCAGATCTTCCCCGGAACGCAGCGGAATTACAGCGTATACGTTCCCGCCCAGTACAAAGCCGGCACGCCGGCCTGCCTGATGGTGTTTCAGGATGGGGCCGGGTATCTGGCCAAAGAGGGTTCGTTTCGCGTTCCAGTCGTGTTCGATAACCTCATTCATCAAAAGGCCATGCCGGTGACGATTGCCGTCTTCGTGAATCCGGGAACCATTCCCCCCACACAACCTGGTGCTGCAGCCCGCAGCAACCGATCTTTCGAATACGATTCGCTGGGAGATCGATACGTTCGCTTTCTGGATGAAGAACTGTTGCCTGTCGCCCTTAAGGACCTGAATGTTTCTTCCGATCCTCAACAGCGTGCAGTCTGTGGGATTTCATCGGGAGGAATCTGTGCTTTCACAGCTGCCTGGGAAAGGCCGGATCTGTTTGGCAAAGTCCTGAGCCATATTGGAAGTTTCACCAACATTCGCGGAGGCTGGGCTTATCCCGGTCTGGTGCGTCAAACCAGGTCGAATCCGAAGCCGGTCAAGGTTTACCTGCAGGACGGCCAGGACGATCTGAACAATCTGTTTGGTAATTGGCCGCTGGCAAATCAGGATCTGGCTGCTGCCCTCCGTTTTGCTGGTTACGATCACACACTTGTCATGACCGAAGGGGGACATAGCGGGCGATGGGGCGGTGAACAGCTTCCAGCCGCACTGCGCTGGCTCTGGTCCGATCAGGTCGAACAGTCGACCACAAATCCAGAATCGATCGCCACGCAAAATCCCGTATCAGCTCCCTGGAAACCTCATCCCGACGCGATTCCGCGGGACGACGTTCCGCATGGAACGGTTGAACAGATGGAGCCATTCCAATCCAGAATCTTCGAAGGGACCACTCGTCACTGGGCAATCTATGTTCCGGCACAGTATCGAACAGAGGTCCCAGCTGCGCTGATGGTCTTTCAGGATGGCCACAGCTATCAGAACGTGAAAGGTCGATGGCGGGTCCCCGTGGTTTTTGACAACCTGATTGCCCGGGGCGAGATGCCCCCCACGATTGCTGTCTTCATCGACCCGGGACACGATCAATCGAAGGACAAGCCGCAGAGTCCCTGGGGAAATTCAAACCGCGGACTGGAATATGACAGCCTGGGGGATCGCTATTCCCGGTTCCTCCTCGAAGAAATTCTACCGGAAGTCGAGAAACGTTATACGTTGTCACACGCTCCGGAGATGCGCACGATCTGTGGAGCAAGTTCGGGAGCATCCTGCTCCTTTACCGTGGCCTGGGAACACCCGGAAGAATTTGGGAAAGTTCTCTCAACCATTGGCAGCTTCACAAATCTGCGTGGCGCCAATGTCTATCCTTCATGGATTCGAAAAACCGAACCTAAACCGATTCGAATCTATCTGGCCGATACCAGCGGTGATCTCGACAATCCATTCGGCAACTGGCCCTTATCAAACAGATTGATGGCTTCATCACTCCAGTACATGGGGTATGACGTCCGTTTCGACTGGGCGGAAGGGTATGCCCATAACGCCGATCATGGGGGGGCCTTGTTTCCGGAAGCGCTCAAGTGGCTGTGGCGCAAGGATCAGCATCATCCCGTACTCGACACCAAAGGGGATCTCCGGGGCGACCTGACGCTGCTGAAACTGCTGATCCCGGATGAGGGTTGGGAACTGGTGGCAAAAGACCTGGGTTTCTCCGATGCCCCCTGTAGCGACACGGATGGAAATTTCTATTTTTCCGACGTCAAAGCACCGGCCATTTACAAGGTGAATAAAACCGATGGCCAACGTACGACAATCGCGAACGAAGCGGTCAGTGGAATGAAGTTTGGCCCGGATGGGCTGCTGTATGGCTGCCAGTGGGAAAAAGGCCGTGTGATTTCCATCGACCCTGAAACCGGTGCGGTGAACGAAGTGGCCACGGGCGTGACCCCGAATGATCTGGCGGTCAGTTCAAACGGTTTTCTCTTCATCACGGAGACCAAAACCCAACAGGTCACGCGCATCAATATCAAGACTGGAGAGGTTTTGCCCGTGGATACCGGGATCTCCCGGCCCAATGGCATTGCGTTGTCCAACGATCAGGGAACGCTGGCTGTTTCGGATTCTGGTAGCGAGCATGTCTGGATGTTTCGCGTGAACGCCGACGCTGTGCTGGATGCGAAATCGCCCACCATGACTATGCGTTTGCCCATCGACCCCAGGGGAGAATTCAAATTCAACTCCCCTCCCCCATACCGGCCTGCTTCCCTGGGAGACGGCTTAGCCGTCGATCAAGCTGGGCGGTATTATGTGACTTCTGCACTGGGTGTCCAGATCTTCGATCCAACTGGACGACTGTGCGGGGTTCTTCCCAAACCAGATCCTGCACAACCGCTGACAAGTTGCACGCTGGCGGGACCAGATCACCAGTATCTGTACGTCACCAATGGCCCGTCCGTGTTTCGACGTCAACTTCAAGTCGACATTGTTTCCCCGTAGTTGTTGTTTCCCGGTCGTTCCAGGTTTGATCAGATAAGAGAAGGGAAAGGGGGTGTACGCGTTCACGGGGTGGTTGAATTTGACGGGAGGAGTGAGGTGG
>Ga0182738_1001165_pt1 | contig 33629 bp, 22 predicted proteins | sample eDN5th30CBELigMG_FD_128876 | JGI IMG/M metagenome (GOLD analysis project Ga0182738, IMG submission 128876) | Enriched Miracle-Growth compost microbial communities from Emeryville, California, USA - eDNA 5th pass 30_C BE-Lig MG (version 2)... ...
CACAGACTCCGGTGGCAGCGAAGAGTTCTGCGGTGTCTTGCGGAACCCTTTGAGTTCCTCTTCCAGGCGAGCGATTCGCTGTTCGTAATACTGAACGATCGCCTCGACCACCGCTCTCGCTTCAGACGGCAAAGCAGCCAACTGCTCAGGAGTGATCGGCAACGACGACATCCCCAAGATATCGCAAATTCTGAAATTTCACGAAAGACCAATCCCCAACCCGTGAACGGTTACATTCTTTCGGGGCAGCGAAGCCGTACGAGGTGGTTCTGTTCGCAAACACCTGACAAATGGGAAGTCATTTCCACGACCTCTCACCGGCTCCGCCGACCCATAGGTGGCAAACAACCTGGGCCACCCGCGTTTCTTTCCCCCTGTTCCAGGTCACTGCTGTTCCCGCCAGTCGGTCAGTCCGGTTTCGCCGGTCTCACACATTCGGGACAAAGACTGATTCACAAACTCCGCCTGTTATTCTGACTCTCCGGGATGCAACACTTTCGCCGTCGTCCAGACATATTCGTTTGGCGTGAGACCAGTCCAGAATTCCAGTCGCTTCGTTGAAGTACCGCAGATGGATGTCCCAGTACCACTCTGCTCGATCGGCAACGAAAATCTTTTCTGAGGCTTCCTGATCCCCTTCTTACATCCCCTGTTCATCTGTACGACCACCATTACGCGACTGCACCCCCGCAGTTTGGGGTTCGAGTCGGTTTCTCACGATTCCGCTCCGTTGTCGCTCGCTTCACATTTTTTCTAACCGAAGTTTAAGTTGCGTTCGAGTACTTGTGGCATTCAGCATTTCATCCATCGAAACGCTTTCACCGTGGACACAGACGAGGGCAACTTGCTCAAGCCCCCTGTAAAAGTGAGTGAGTGGAAGTTGGTGCCAGGACGTTCTGCCAACTCACCGCGACCAACTCTTTACAATCCAGTGCACTGCCAAAAGTGAATTTTCCGGCCTGGCTGGCGGAGAGTGGACGACAACCCTGCGACCTGTCACCATGCACAGGCACTGGATCTGCAAGCAGGAATTCCGCACGGTCATGTTCAGATTTCTTGCCGGTCGGGATCGCTCACTGTTTGGAATCCTTCAAATCAAAGATGTCTATCAAAAAGTCGTTCCGAGTCCGACCGGGTTGAAAAAAGGGGAAAGAGGAAAAGAGGAGAGCATCAACGCCCGCCTTTTTCCTTGACGTCACTTTGATCAAGCTTCCAGATCTGGAAGTCCTTCAAAACATCAAATCGATGACTTGTGGTTGCCCAATCTCGTTTTTGAATCACATTTTTCAGGCCGATAAGGCGTGTTATGCATCAGTGTCTTGTAACCGGCGGTGCCGGGTTTATTGGCAGTCATCTCACCGAACGACTGCTGGGACTGGGCTATCAGGTCCGCGTGGTTGACGACTTGTCCACAGGCCGGATCGAGAATCTCAAACAGGTGCAGGACCATCCGCGTCTGACGTTGATTCATGGTTCGATCACAGATCCGCTGCTACTGACAGAAGCCGTTCAAGGCATTGATACCATTTATCATCTGGCCGCTGCAGTCGGAGTTCAACTGGTGGCCAAAGATCCAGTGCGCACCATCGAGACGAATATCTATCCCACGGAATTTTTGCTCCGGCAGGCGGCTCAGAGCGGGTGCCGTTTCTTTCTGGCCTCTACCAGTGAAGTTTATGGCAAGAATCCGAAAGAACGCTGGACCGAGGAGGATGATCTGCATTTTGGCCCGACCTGTCGTCCCCGCTGGGCCTATGGCTGTTCCAAGGCGATCGACGAATTTCTTTCGCTGGCTTATCACACAAAATTTCAATTGCCTGTGGTGATCGGGCGTTTTTTCAATGTGGTGGGTCCCCGCCAGCTGGGCAATTACGGGATGGTGATTCCCCGCTTCATCGAACAGGCACTCGATGGCGGTCCTGTTGTCGTCTATGACGACGGCCAGCAGGTCCGCTGCTTTGCCCACGTGCGGGAAATTGTTGAATGTGTCATCAAGCTGGTGGAGTCCGATCAGGCGGTCGGCAAGATCTTCAATATCGGCAGCGATCAGGATATTTCCATTCTGACTCTGGCTCGTGAAATCATCGGACGGATCGATCCCCAGGTCCGCATCCAGCATCTGGACTATCGGGCAGCTTATGGAAATGACTTTGAAGACGTCCGGCGCCGGGTTCCCGATGTCACTCGCCTGGCGCAGACCATTGGTATGAAGCCTTTGCTTCCGCTGGGAGAAATTCTGGATGATGTCATCGCCTGGAAGCGCGCGATGCGCACGACAAGCGGTTCCTGAAGACAAATGTTGAAATTCATGGCTGAGTGCCCTGTCAAGGCTGAGTTTGGGGATGCGTCATCGCGAAACGTCCTCCGTTGTCGGACCTTGCGTGAAGATCGACCCAATTTTTTAGAGTTGACAAAGCACGGAGTCTTCTCAGAAATTTCAACACTTGATTACAATACGGACAGGTTCCAAATTGTCGGGTCGGGTGAACAGGCTTGATCAGAGAGGTCGAAAGTGATGACCGAACACCAGGAACATCGGCAGGTGATTCAACAGACACGCCGCCGAATCGGCGTTGCTCTCGGCTTGCGAACGGGAGTGGCCGTCCTGTCCGGCTGGTTGCTGATCTGGGGCATTGTGGTGGTGATCTTGCGTGCTGGCCTGTCAACTTCGCGCGGGCCACTGTTGTGGGGATTCACGGGAATTATTGTAGCGATTGTCTGCGGAATGATTTCCGGGATTCGTCGCCGTCCCTCATTGGAGGCCGTACGTGCTTTGCTGGACCACTATTGGCATTCGGGCGGCTTGTTGATGGCATCTGCGGAATCCAATCCCGTCGGCTGGGCCATCCGTGTTCCCGAGACGGCCGTGCCACGCGTTCGCTGGGCGGGACGTCGGCACTGGTGGATTCTGCTGGGATGCAGCTTGTTCGCCCTGACCAGCTTTATGGTCCCCGCACGTGTGGTCAATCAATTCAGACCGAATCGATTGCAGGTGGCGACGGAAGTCGAGAAGCTGGCGGAAAAAATCGAAGTCCTCAAAGAAGAAGAAATCCTGCCGCCGGACCGGGCGAAAAGCCTGGAAGAATCATTGCGGCAACTTCAGCGGGAAGCGGCGGGGAACGATCCTGGCAAGACCTGGGAGGCGATGGATCATCTGGAGCAGGCCATTGCCAAAGCCAGTGCCGAAGCGGCCGCAGATGCTTTACGGAATGCTCAGAAATCAGCACAGTCTGAGGAACTGGCGGCTGCCCTGGACAAAGCTCGAGAACAGATGAGCCCCAGCGACCTCACAACAGCCATGAGCCAGTTGTCCAAAGACATTTTGAAGGCAGCCAAGCTGGATGAATTGCTGGCAGGTGAGATCCCCGAAGAACTCAAGGAACAATTGGAAAAGGGTGAACTGACTCCACAACAACTGGCGGAACTCTCTCAGAAGCTGGGGGAATGCAAAGAGTGCAATCTGGCCAAAATCCGGAAACTGGCAGCGGCCCGCATGATCGATCCCGCACAACTCGACAAACTAGACGGGCAATTCAAGATCGATCCCGATGCCCTGGCCGAACTCCTGGCAGCCAGCAAAGGAGAACAGGGAATTCAGATGCTGCTGGCCGAGGGAAACAAGTCTGGCCGGGGAGGAATCAACCGGGGGCGGGGTGATGCCGCCATGACCTGGACCAGTGGATCAGACAGGGACGGATTGGAATTCAAGGAACAAACACTTCCCCCCGGAGCAGTGGCATCACTCAAGGACGCCCAGTTACAAGGGGTGAGCGTGGCGGCTCCCACGCCGAATCCTTCAAAAACTTCCAATTCCGGTGGAGCACTTGATCCCGCTCAGACTGGCCGGGGTTCTGCCCGCACGCAGATTGTTTTGCCCGAACACAAAAAAGTTGTCCAGCGTTATTTCGAACGCACTCCACTGTCAGGAACACCATGACACCAAATCTCGAGGCGGCAGAAGGTCATTCGGGACAAGCCACGTTGCTGTCGCCCGATGAAATATCTTCGGCGACGGCACTGATTCAGCGGGTCCTCACTCAACTGGATCGAACGCTTCTCGGACGACAACAACTTCATCGTATGGTGCTGGTGGGCATTCTGAGTCGTGGTCATATCCTCCTGGAAGGGCTTCCTGGGGTGGGAAAAACTGCCCTGATCAAAGCACTGGGGCAAATTCTGCACCTGCAATTCAATCGGGTCCAGTTCACCCCCGATCTGATGCCCAGCGATATTCTGGGGACGCATATCCTCCGGGAGATTCCCGGGGGAGGACGGGAAATGTCGTTTCAGTCCGGACCGATTTTTACAAATATCCTGCTGGCCGATGAAATCAACCGGGCATCCCCCAAAACGCAATCGGCACTTCTGGAAGCCATGCAGGAAGGGTGCGTCACGCTGCTGGGGCAGACACGCGAGTTGCCCCGCCCGTTCTTCGTTCTGGCCAGTCAAAATCCCATCGAGCTGGAGGGAACCTATCCATTGCCGGAAGCGCAGCTGGACCGATTTCTCTTCAAATTGAACGTCTCGGATGTCAATGTCGACGTGCTCACAGAGATCATAGCGACCCGCCGTCGCGGCGAACCGCCCGTTCCGGAAACGCCGTTGTCTGCTGAGGAATTACAAGACCTGATGCGGGCGATGGAACAGGTCTTCCTGCCTCGTCCGGTCTGTCGTTATATCTCGCGACTGGTGGCAGCCACGCATCCGCAGTCCGCAGAGGCCACTGCCGAAGTGAATTCCTATGTGAATTACGGAGCTTCACCCCGGGCCGCCATCGCCATGGCGGAAGCGGCCCGCGCGCATGCTCTGGTGGAAGGGCGTCCCAGCGTCGGTTTTGATGATGTCAAAGCTATCGCTGTCCCGGTCCTCAATCATCGTCTGATTCTCAATTATAAAGCGCGATTCGACCAGATCGGCACGCTGATCGTCATTCAGCAACTGCTGGATCGTCTGGACCCCGCCGGTTTGAAGCTCCCGGCAGACCTTCACATTCAGCAGTTCGAGGTGGCCGGGAGATGAGTTTTCACACAGGAATGATTGCCTTCTATTTGAGACCTCTTCATTTCTAAAACGTTGTTGAACTGGGCCGGACCTTCATGAAACATCTGCTCCTTGCGTCCGTTCTCCTTTGCGGAGTGTGTGCCTCTTCCGCTCTGGCGGCTCGATATGGCGAGATCGAAGTCACATTGCTGCCGCAGGCTATTCCTGAAGGAGACGCCCAGACACTGACTTTCCAGGGATATCTCGAATATCGGGTGCTCATTCGCAATCATTCGGCAAAACGAGATCATCAGGTTCGGATCATTCAACCTGGCAATCGCTCGCGGATGTCCCACAGCCATCTCCAGCAGAATTCGCGGACAATTCTTTCCGCGCATGGAACAAGCGTGGTCGTCTCGTTGTTTCAGCCGCCGATTCCAACGTTTGACAGTTCGATTGCCATTGACATTGATGGAATCCGGCAAGAAGCACTGTTGCCGGCCAGATCCAGCCGGACTGGAGGTTATTTTTCCAACACCAGGCCGGTGCTGGCTGTCCTGGCGGGACGCGGCATCCCGCAGTCGTGGAAAGATGACGTCGTGACGGCAACCAGTAACGGAGTCTTGTTCTTTCGCAGCGAATTGCCCGTTTCTGAATGGAGCTCAAACTGGTTGGGCTACACCTCTTATGACGCCGTGGTGCTGACTTCTGCCGAGGTCGATACGCTTCCGGCTGATGTTCTGGTCGCTCTGCAAAGTTTTGCCCAGGCGGGCGGGACGATCATGATTTACAGCCCGCGGGGGATTCCCACTGAGATCATTCCCGAGAGATTGAAAACAGCAAATTCCAGCCGGAATACAGATGGAACGATGGGTGTAGGATTTGGGCGCATCGGAATCGCCACGGACGGTATGGGATGGCCCGGCACGAACGCCATGGAATGGCCCGGCACACTCTGGGTCACTCGAACCAAGTCTGATTCTCCGCCCGGAAATTACATAATCCGTCTGGTTCATGAATCGCAGGTTCCCGTTCGGGGCATGCTGCTGCTCGTGGTGCTCTTTGCCCTGGGGATTGGTCCATTAAACGTCTGGTGGCTTTCGCGGCGCAAAAAGAAAATGTGGCTATGGTGGAACGTTCCGTTGTTTTCCATGCTCACCTGTCTGATGATCTTCACGTATTCACTTCTTTCTGAAGGGGTGCGGGGCGAGTCCCGAACCGTGCTGCTGACGCTTCTGGATGAAGACGCGCATCGTGCCACATCACTGGGGTATGTTTCCTATTACTGTCCGTTGACCCCTTCGGATGGGTTGCATTTTCCCTACGACACGGAAGTGATTCCTCTGGATGAAAACAGGGATTACAATCGCTGGAGCGGCTCGCCGGAGTCCGGCCAGCCAAAAACAATCGACTGGACCAACGATCAACATTTGATCAGCGGATGGTTGCCGGCACGCGTCTCCGCCTGCTTTGCCATTCGCCGAAATGAAACCCGCAGAGAACGCCTGGTCTTTCATAATACCGGTGATGGTGGTCTGAAAGTCGTTAATGGACTGGGGGCAGAGTTGCAGACCCTGCATTATCTTGATGAAAACGGTGTCCTTTATCAGGGATCGGACGTGCCGATGGGACAGGAAGTTCAGCTGAAAAAGGTGACTTCCGATGTCGCCCATCTTCCGGAAGCACTCCAGCAGGTGTATCGTCAGAATTGGGATTTTTCCATTGGAGACATGAGATCCACTCCGGAAAAATATCTGAGAAAAGGGAGCTACATTGCCGTGCTGCAGGGAAGCCCCTTCATGGAAGCCTCTTTGAAGAAGACCAGGCAGAACGGAAATTTCAGTCTGGTTTACGGGCTGAGCGCGGGAGCAAAGCATGGACATTAAAGTCGATCAGCTGAAACGCCATTTCGACGGGACCAAAGCGGTTGACGGAATCTCGTTCACGTTTTCTTCCGGACATATTTTTGGTTTTGTCGGCCCCAATGGCGCCGGCAAGACCACTACCATGCGAATTATGTCCACGCTGGACGAACCGACTTCCGGGGATGTCATCATCGACGGCGTCTCCGTGGTGGATTATCCGGAAAAGGCCCGGCACCTCGTCGGATTCATGCCGGACACGCTCCCCGCACACAGCGACATGACCATTCATGAGTATCTGGACTTCTTCGCCCGGGCCTATGGTCTGAAAGGGGAACGCCGGACCTCCATGGTCGAAAAGATTGAGGAATTCGCCAACCTGACACGTATCCGCTGGAAATTCCTCAAAGACCTGTCCAAGGGGATGAAGCAGCGGGTCAGTCTGGCGCGGGCATTGGTGCACGATCCTCCCGTGCTGGTCCTCGATGAGCCGGCTGCCGGACTCGATCCCCGGGCACGGATCGAACTCCGCGAACTGCTGAAAATTCTGGCCGATCAGGGAAAAGCGATTCTGATCAGCTCGCATATCCTTACAGAGCTTTCTGAAATCTGTAATGGAGCGGTGATTATTGAACAGGGCCGATTGCTCCGGGCGGGACAACTGGATCAGCTGGTCACCGGCAATTCGGCTGATCGCCGACTGATGATCCGCTGCCTGGAACCGGTTGAAACATTAAGTACTGTGCTCATGCAGTCTCCGCTGGTACGTGAGTCCCGGCTGGTCGGAGCGGTGGTGGAAGCAGAAATTTCCGGTGGAGATGAGGCCTGTTACGAATTGTTACGCTATCTGATGCAGCAGGAACTGCAAATCGTCGAATTCCATCAGCATCAGGCGGATCTGGAAGACGTGTTCATGACCGTGACACAAGGGCAAGTTCAATGAGTCGTCTGGAAGCTATCGTGCATCGCCTGGATGACCGGGCCAATCCGGTGGTCGTGAAAGAATTGCGGCAGGCGGTACAAAATCGCCTGGTGATCGCGGTCTTGCTGCTGTCATTGCTGATCAATGTCATCATTACATCACTGGCACTCACTACCGATGTCAACACGCTGACTAATCGAGCATCCGGGCAAAACCTGTTTAGTGCGCTCTTCATCTCTCTGGTTGGCACCTGCATGGTTTTTGTTCCGCTATATGCGGCGATCCGGTTAACGATGGAACGGAATCATTTGAATATCGACCTGCTCTATATTACGACGATTTCCCCATCTGCGATTATCCGTGGGAAATTCTGGGCGGCCGTCGCACTCACTGGTCTCATTTATAGTGCGAGTATGCCATTTCTGTGTTTTACATATCTGCTGCGCGGGATCGATCTCCCTTCAATTTTTATTGCATTGGCGTTTTCATTTTTAAGCACACTTCTTTCTATCATGGTGGCTATTTTTGTGGGGAGCGTCTCCGGGGGAGTCTTGTTGCGCGTTTTGCTGTCCTTCGGGCTGTTTTATTTTGGCTCCATACAAACGGGTCTGACGATCACCGTGGGGAAGCTGTTTGTCAATCAGGGGCTCGCAGCTTATTTTTCCCGCGCCGATGCCCTGTCTGTCGCGGGGTTGGTGTTACTGCTGGGCGTTACTGGATTTATTCTGTTCTATTTATTGGCGGTAGCGTCCATCAGCGCAAAATCGTCCAATCGAATGTATCCCACCCGGATCTTTCTCACGGTCTGCTGGATGGGCTATGGAATTCTGGCCGGAGTGTGGAGCTGGGTCGAGTCCGCGAGATATCCAGTGACCATCTGGTTTGTCTTCAGTATGGTGAGTTTGAATATCATCCTGGGGCTGATCCTGGCTGAACGGGAGTCCTGGTCGCCCCGGATTCGCCGGTATATTCCGCGTAGCACAGTGTTTCGTTTTCTTACATGGCTGTTCTATACCGGATCGGCTGGCGGAGCGATCTGGGCCATTTTACTGATGCTGTGCACGATGGGGCTCGGTTGGGTCGGGGCTCAGTCCTTTCCTGACAAGACTGGCTATGAACCGAATGTCTTTTCGATGATGCTATTAATTTCATTGTTCACCTGGTGTTATGCCATGAGTGGATTATTTCTGCGGCGAATCTTTGCACCTGCCAGCACTCCAATTCTCTCCGTTGTGCTGGGGGTGATGCTATTAGGGCTGCTAAGCACAATTCCGCTGTTTATTGCCTATTCACTTTTTGGAATGCGGGTCCGGACGTATGAACTCCCCATCGCCTTTATCATTATGAACCCTTTCGTCCTGGTGGACTGGAATGTTGATCGGTCTCCATTCCTGATTTTTCAGGCGGGCTGGGGGGCAGTCATGCTGGTTTTGTCCGTTCCCTGGTTTCGTATGCAGTGGAAAGAATTCCGTCGCTATGATCCAGAACCTGTTCCAGAACCGGTGCTGACACAGCTGGTCGCAGAACCGTCTGTTTAGGGCAGGTTGCACTCTTTGCTGGAAAGACTCCTCGTGATGCCGGATGAGATACGCCAGTTCCTGATTGCCGGTGAACAGGCGGGAGCACGTTATCGCTTTGCTTCGCTGGGCCGAACTCCACAGGGAACCGCAGGAACTCAACTGGCCCGATCCGCCGGTGAAAGCATGGAGTTCATGGAACACCGTGACTATCAGCCCGGCGATGATCTGAGACGCATGAACTGGTCGGCCTATGCCCGCAGCGACAAGCTGGTCGTCAAGATTTTTCGACAGGAAATCTGTCCGCATTTCGATCTGATCCTCGACGGCTCGAAGTCGATGCAGCTACCGGGAACGCGCAAGCTGGAAGCAGCGGTCGGCCTGGCTGCAGCACTGGCCTGTGCTGCCGAGAACTCCGGATACAGTCGTCGCACCTATCTGACGCAGGATGGCTGCCATCCCGTGCAGGGGGGAACGGAACGCCCCCCGGCCTGGCACGGACTGGAATTCACCAGTTCACACAATCCTGCAGAATCTTTTCGGCTGCAACTCCCCAGCTTGCGGCCGCACGGAGTCCGGGTGATCATCAGTGATTTACTCTGGATGGGAAACCCGCTGGAAGTGCTCAATCCGGTGACAGATCGGGCCGCAGCCACACTGGTTTTGCAAGTCCTGGCTGCGGAAGATGCTGATCCACAAGAGCTGGGGAATCACCGGCTGGTCGACAGCGAATCCGGACAAAGCCTCGATCTCTACATCGAAGCCGGCGGGGTGGAACGCTACCGGGACAACTTGAATCGACACCAGCAAGCCTGGCGACTGGCCTGCCGACAAACCGGAGCAACATTCCTGTCCTTCATCGCGGAAGATCTCTGCCAGAACTGGGACCTGTCGCCACTCGTGGAGGCGGAAATACTGGCGATGTCGTGAAGTGAGGGGTGAGCGGTTAGAAATTAGGGAATAGGCAATAGGGATTTTTGATGTTTTTTGCGTTGCCGTGGATGTTGCTGGGACTGCTGGGGCTGCCTGCCCTGACAGCCATCTATTGGCTTCGCAGCCGTTCGCGGCCCCGTGTTGTTTCCAGTCTGTTCCTGTGGTCGGACCAGCGCATTCCCCGGCAGGGGGGCAAAGTTGTTGAAAAGCTTCAGACCCCGCTCATCTTTTTTCTGGAGTTGATCGCTCTGGCAGCCATTGCACTGGCAGCCGCGGCTCCCGCCCTGATCCGTTCGCAATATTCGCGTCCGCTGGTCATCGTGCTGGACGACTCTTATTCCATGCAAGCGGGGAATGATCAGACCTTTCGTGAGCAGGCAGCTCAAAAACTGGCTGCCGAATTTCGCCGTATTAACTATGTGGCCCGCATCATTGTGGCGGGTGCAAAACCTCGATTGCTCAGTGCGGTGATTCGTACTCCCGATGAATTGCATCAGGCACTCAAAGACTGGAAGTGCAACAGCCCGATCGCGGGCCTTGATTCGGCAATTTCCCTGGCCAGTGAAATTGGAGGAGAGACATCGCGCATTCTGGTGCTGAGTGATCATCCTCCCGATGCAGACCTTTCCGCAGGCAAAATCCAGTGGTGGGGATTCGGTACTCCGCTGGGAAATCTGGCCTTCACGGCAGCCGCCCGCGATGCTGTCGATGGAGGGGATGGTCAACTGGGAGATCGGGTTTTATTAGAGATCACCAACTTCGGTTCTCAGCCGGCCCAGGCAACACTCTTGCTGTCAGGTATGAGCGACAAATCTTCCAGCAGACAAGCGGTGAATCTGGCCGCCGGGGCCGCCAGTCGCATCATTCTGAATATTCCCGACAGCACTGGAATTCTACAGGCCAGTCTTGATACGAAAGATCTGCAGACAGACAACACTGTTTCGCTGGTCTCTTCCCGAAAGCGTCCATTGCGGGTCCAACTGGCCATTTCAGAGACAACTCCCGCTGCGCAGGATTTGCAGTCCAGTCTGACGCGGGGATTGGAAGCCACCGGTCAAAGCCAGCTGGTCAACGTTCTTCCCGAGTTGATCATCACCGATCATCTTCAACCTTCCACGGAAGGAGCCCATCAATGGGAAATCCTGACAGGCCCCGAGCCCATCAGTTTCGAAGGGCCATTCGTCATGGATCGCAGCCATCCACTCACAGCTGGATTGTCACTGGAGGCGGTGATCTGGACAGCTCCCAAAGAGGTGACACCGGAAGGAAATCCGATCATTACTGCCGGAAATCATGTCTTGATGACGGACATCGAACAGGTTTCGGGTCGGCATCTGTTTCAAACGGTCTTCACGCCGGCGCTTTCAAATCTGACGGAAAGCCCGGATTGGCCCATTTTCATCACGAATCTGGTGCGCTGGTGTCTGGCCTCCGTGCCTGGGCCGGCGATGTCCAACGTCCGGCTGGGACAGCAGTTCAAGGTCACACTGTCCGCGGAAGCTGCCGCTGTCGAAACGGCCACCATGACTGCCCCGGATGGAACAATTCAAACGCTTCCGGTGCATGGAAAACAACTGGAGCTGCAAGGGGACATGCCGGGTCTGTACGAAGTGAAAATCGGTCCCATGCAATTCCCTTTTGCCTGCAATGCTGTGAATGCGGAAGAATCCAATCTGTCCGCGTGCGAAACCGGACAATGGGGTCAATGGAACCTGTCCGATGTCTATCAGGATCAGCACTTCAATCTTGACTGGATCTGTATTTTGCTGGCTTTAGGTTGCCTGATGTTTGAGTTGATGATTCTAACCGGGAGAGGAGTCCCCAGCTCATGACCTTCAGTTGGCCGTTCGGTCTGATTCTTGTTGTACCGCTGCTGCTGGCGTACTGGTGGGCACGGATTCCCGCCCGCGCGCTGACTCCATTGCGAGTTCTCACGCTGTTGGCACTATTGCTGGCGATTGGCGGTCTGAGCCTTCGCCTGCCCAGCCGTCAGGGATGCGTGGTGGTCGTGGCGGATCGAAGTTTGTCGATGCCCGATGGAAGTCTGGCGCAGCAGAAGGAGATCGTGGAACTTCTGTCCCGGACCATGGGACCGGATGATGAACTGGCGGTGGTCTCTTTTGGGCAGCGAGTGCGAGTGGAACAACCACCGGAACGGGCCAGGTTCGGCGGCTTTACGCATGATGTCGGGAACGAAGCCTCCAATCTGGGAGAAGCTGTCGATCGTGCGGTGTCATTGATTTCCCGTGGTCGACCGGGCCGGGTCCTCGTGCTTTCGGATGGAAAAGCGACCGGTTCGGATGTGGCCCCCGCTGTTTCGCGAGCGGCAGCAGCGAGGATTTCCATCGACTTCCGAACCATGCAGCGGACGGGAACAGGTGACCTGGCGATTGAACAGATTGACGCTCCCTCTTCTGTCGCAGCTGCGGAAGCATTCATGATTTCCACCTGGGTGAACAGCCCCCGGCCTCAGAAAATTGTGTATGAATTGTTTCATGAATCGACTCTTCTGACGTCTGGGGAAATGGGAGTGGCAGAAGGCCGCAATCGGATCATGTTTCGAGACAAGGCTGGAGATGGGGGGGCTCGTGCCTATGAACTCAAGATTCGACCGGCCACCGATTCCACGAATGACCCGGTCCCGGAGAACAATCAGGCGCGGTTCATCATCGGCGTGCGAGGGGCCAAACCGCTCTTATGTCTTGGTCCGCAGGAATCTTCATTGCCGGTTCTGCTGTCTGCGGGAGGGCTGAACGTCGAACGCAAGACGCCGGATCAATTTCACTGGACGCTGCCGGAACTCGCCAAATATTCCAGCGTGCTGATCGAGGATGTCCCGGCCGATTCGATCGGTCCCATCAGCCTGGAGACCTTGTCGGCATGGGTCACGGAAGCTGGCGGAGGACTGTTCACGACGGGTGGTCGAAACTCTTATGGGAGTGGCGGATACTTCAAAAGTCAGCTGGAACCCATTTTGCCGGTCTCCATGGAAATGCGAAAAGAGCAGCGCAAGTTGTCGCTGGCCATTGTGGTGGCGTTGGATCGAAGCGGCAGCATGGCCATGACCGTTCCGGGGGGACGGACCAAGATGGATCTGGCGAATGTGGCCACGGTGGAAGTGCTGAACCAGTTGTCCGGTGTGGATCAGTTTGGTTGTCTGGCCGTCGATTCGATGGCCCATGAAATCGTTCCGCTCTCGGATATCGACGCTCGCCCTGCCATGGAAGCACAAATCCTCGCGATCGATTCCATGGGGGGAGGGATTTTTGTTTATGAGGCACTGGAGAAAGCTGCTGCCATGGTGGCCCCCGCCACTTCGGGAACCAAGCATATCATTCTCTTTGCGGATGCGGCCGACAGTGAAGAACCGGGAGATTATCAGGCACTTCTGGCCAAATGCGTGAAGGCGGGGATCACGGTGAGCGTGATCGGGCTGGGAACCGAACACGATTCGGATGCGGAATTGCTGAAGGATGTGGCGCGACGCGGAGGAGGGCAGTGTCAGTTTACGGAAGATCCACACGAACTCCCCAGGCTCTTTGCCCAGGATACGTTCCTGATCTCCCGCAGCACATTTATCGGAGACCCCACCCCGATTCGAACCACGGCCTCGATGAAAGTGCTCACTCCACACCCCTGGGGCGAGCTTCCACAAGTGGGGGGATACAACCTGTGCTATCTTCGACCGGGAGCGAATCTGGCGGTGATCACGGAAGACGAATACGAAGCGCCTCTCGTGGCGAGCTGGCAGGCGGGAACCGGCCGGGTGTTGAGTTATACGGGACAGGCAGACGGCGAATTCACCGGCGCGATCGGCAAGTGGTCTCAGTCCGGAGAATTCTTCAGTTCGCTGGCCCGCTGGGTGGCCACGCAGGATCAGGGGCTGGGACCGGACCTGTTACTCACGCAGGATCTGCAGAGTGGTCACAGCATCGTCCAACTGCATCTGGACAGTGAACGGAAAGTGACTCCTTTCACCACGCTGCCGCAAATCACGGTGCTGCGGGGAAAAGATGGACAGTCCCCCCAGTCGGAACGTCTCCCACTGAACTGGACTTCTGCCGACGTGCTCTCGGCAGAAGTTCCGTTGTATGGGGGCGAGACACTCATCACCAGTCTGGAGCTGACCGGAATCGGGCAGACCACGCTTCCCCCGGTGTGTCTCCCTTATTCCGCGGAATTCGCCTTGCGGCCGGCGGGCGAAGGACAACAGATCCTGGAACGCATGGCCCGATCCACGGGAGGAATGGAACGGGTGAATCTGGGCAGCATCTGGAGCGATCTCCCCAAAGCCCCCCGGTCGATCTCGCTGGCTCCCTGGTTGTTGTTGTGTGCTGTTCCCCTGATGTTGCTGGAAATTCTGCATCGCAGAACCGGCTGGCTGGCGTTGCCGCGAGGACGTTTCTCCTTCCGAAGAAAAGAGACAGTCCCATCTCGCTCGACCAGCCCGCAGAGTGAAATTGCTGCTTCCCGATCTGCATCAACTCCAGTGCCGATTCCCGGTGTTCAGGCGCCATCCGGCTCCGCAGTCCCCGCTACGGGATCGACCTCTGCTCCGTCTCCAGTGGCCCCCTCGCCAGCTCCCTCTTCTGTCGTTCCAACAGCGGCGGAGCCTGACAGAAAAGATGTGGGAGATGCCTTGAGCCAGGCGCGCAATCGAGCTGCCCGCCGGACTCAGCGCTGAAGTGCTTTCTGCAGGGCATCCACATCGTAAACACAGCCACCCCAGGTCCCCCCCCCCAATTGCTGGAGCAGGGCCCACATTCGCGTGTCATCGGGAAGATCGGCATCCGCAACGAGCTCCACAGCCGGAGATCTCTGTTCCAGAATCACCGCCCCTTCCGCACTGGTCACGATCTTGTCCGGCGTGCCGATGAAGTCCAGGCTGCCGGTCAGATTGCGGGTATCAATCTGGATGTCAACCAGATCGCCATCGCGGAGCTTTCCGATGGGGCCGCCCGCCAAAGCTTCGGGGCCAACATGCCCAATACAGGCACCTGTGGAGACTCCTGAGAACCGGGCATCCGTAATCACTGCCACATGCTTGCCCCATTTCAGATGTTTGAGTGCGGAAGTCACCTGATATGTTTCTTCCATTCCAGAGCCGAGCGGCCCCCGACACATCAGGACGACAATCTCTCCGGGATGAACCTGAACAGCGTCCCCTCGTCCTTTAATCGCAGCCACAGCAGCTTTTTCGGTGATGAAAACGCGGGCGGTCCCCCGTTTTCGGTAGACTCCGTCCGGATCAATGACCGAGGGATCGATCGCGGTACTTTTAATCACCGCACCTTCCGGGGCCAGATTGCCGACTGGAAACGTCACCGTGCTGGTCAACTTCTTTTCCCGAGCCCGGGCTGGCGAAAGAATCACTTCATCCGGAGAAACGCCATCCTTTTCCACAAGCAACTCACGGAATCGCGCCCGCCGATCGGACTGTTCCCACTCCTCCAGCGTGTCTCCCCAGCAGTGTCCATCAGCAGTGAGCGCATCCAGACGCAGCAGGTTGAGATTCCGCAAATGCAGCATCACTTCGGGGACTCCACCCGCCAGAAATGCCCGAACAGTGGGATGACCAATGGGCCCATTCGGCAGAACATCGACAATCCGCGGCGTCATCCGGTTGATCCGGTTCCAATCCTCCACCGTGGGCCGGGGCAGACCGGCGGCAAAGGCGACTGCCGGGATATGCAGCAGCAAATTCGTCGATCCTCCAAACGCAGCGTGCACCACCATGGCATTGTGCAAGGCGTCCTTAGTGAGGATGTCCTGCATGGTCTGTCGATTTTGAATCATGCGGGCCACGGCACGAGCCGAACGAACCGCTCCCTCGGTCCAGACCGGCTGGCCGGATGGCGCCAGAGCAGTATGCGGCAACGACAGGCCAAAGGCTTCCGAGACCACTTGCGATGTGGCGGCAGTCCCCAGAAACTGGCAGCCGCCCCCGGCAGATCCACAGGAACGGCAACCCATTTCCGCAGCATACAGGAGATCAATTTCTCCCTGTGCGAATCTTGCTCCGATGGTCTGGACCTTCCCCGCGTCCTCGCCAAACGTGGGAGGCAATGTCACTCCTCCCGGAACGATCACGCAAGGCAGTTTGTGCTGAGCCGCCACGGCCATCATCATGGCCGGCAGACCCTTATCGCACGTGGCCACTCCCAGAACTCCTTTGCGCAGCGGCAGCGAACGAATGAGTCTCTTCAACACCAGGGCGGCATCATTTCGATAGGGGAGACTTTCCATCATGGCGGTTGTCCCCTGTGACCGGCCATCGCAGGGATCAGAGCAATAGGCTGCAAAGGGGAGGTATTCCAGACGGCTCAACTCCTTGGCCGCCGCCTGCATCAGTAACCCGACTTCCCAATGTCCGGTGTGATATCCCAGGGCAATGGGGTGACCATCTTCCGCCCGAATGCCTCCCATGGTACTGAGAATCAGCACCTGGTCGCGGAGAAGTTGTTGAGGGTCCCAGCCCATTCCCGCAGATTGGGTCATGCCAAACAGGTCGCCGCTGGGACTGTCCAGAAGCATCTCTTCCGTGAGCGGCAAGACACCTTCCGGTCCCGGTCCATGAGTGCGAATTTCAAAAATCTCATCGGAAGTCAATCCAAATGTCGATGCGGCAGGGCGGGTCATGTCTCACAAGTTTCTGCAGGGAGGAACGATTCAGGTTCAGTGCTTTGTCAACTTTAAAAATTGGGGTAGAGCAAGTTGCTCTCGCCTGGGCCCGCGCAGCGCGCGTTTCACTTGATGAAAGACCGCTCGCCGCGTGGCGGAACGCGGCCAATACGGAAGTAATGCGCTCCAGGTCTTAACACAAAGTCCGACAACGGAGGACGTTTCGCGATGACGCACCGCAAAACCAAGTCCTGACGGGGCAACAGATTCATCTTGACAATTGGGCGAAAAGGCAGGAATTTCATCGGACTCCGTTCACCACCAGCCTCCCCCCGACCCCAATTGTCTCTCAACCCCCGATTGTCTCTCAACCATGAGCAAACTCAACTATCGACCAGAGATTGACGGGTTGCGGGCTATTGCTGTCCTGGCAGTGCTGATTTTTCACGCGGGATTGGGTCTCCCGGGGGGATATGTCGGTGTTGATGTCTTCTTTGTCATCTCGGGATTCCTGATTACATCATTGATCGTTAAAGATCTGCAAGCTGGAACATTCTCGTTTCCCCACTTCTGGGAACGAAGAATTCGTAGAATTCTTCCCGCTCAAGCGGTCATGGTGGTCTCCGTGCTGATCGTGGGAACGATTTTTCTCTTCCCCACAGACTTTGAAGCCTTAGGAAGATCTGCAATCGCTCAGGCGGCGATGGTGGCGAATTTCCATTTTATGAAGAAGGACGGATATTTCGATGGGCCGGCAGACCTGAAACCATTGCTGCATACCTGGTCCCTGTCTGTCGAAGAGCAATTCTACCTGTTTCTCCCGCTATTGCTCGTTTTCTGGAAGCGGTACTTCAGACACGGGAGGACGTGGATGCTGGCAACTCTGGCACTGGCATCATTTTCTCTCAGCGTTTGGGGGGCATCTGCCTTTCCCACGGAGAACTATTTCCTGCTGCCGACACGCGCATGGGAGATGCTACTGGGCTCTTTGCTGGCAGTGAGACTTCCTGCGGTCACCCTGTCGGACCGGCTGCGTTCCACGATCGGCTGGCTGGGATTGACCGGAATTGTTGCGGCCTGTTTCTGGTATGACAAAAATACCCGCTTCCCAGGTGCAACCGCTCTCCTGCCTTGCGCAGGAACGGTTGCCGTTTTGTTTGCGAATGCTCCCAATCTGACTTCTTCGGGACGAATTCTGGCCCTGCGCCCATTGGTCATTATTGGTCAGCTTTCATATTCACTGTACCTATGGCACTGGCCCATTCTGACTTTAATGCGAATTTCCTATGGAGTGGAACTGCCATTGGAATTCAGGCTCATCGCGCTTACGTTGAGTTTCGGCTGTGCCTGGCTGTCGTGGAAATTTGTCGAGACACCATTTCGCAGATCGATCAGCCTGTCTCGCCGGAAGACCTATGGCCTGGCAATCGCCTGCAATCTGCTCATTGCTGGCGTTTCAATAGGAATTGTGGCTGCGGATGGCGCCGCGGTCCGTTTTTCCAAAGAAGCCCGGCTGGCAATTCAATCAGGAGACCTGGCCAAGGTTGGTCATCAGGATGAATTGATTGCCATTGGGAGAGAATTGCCGGCAGATCAAACCGGAAAATTTCTGCTCTGGGGCGACAGTCATGCTCGCGCGGCCAGCGAACTCATTGACAGGCTGGCAAGAACGCAAGGGCTCTCCGGATACTGTCTCTATCGGGATGGGACGATCCCTGTCCCGGGGATCTGGGCCAAGCTCGATCGCCATGAATCAGCCAGAAAGCGAAAACAAGAGACCCTGCAATTTATCAAGACGCATCAAATTCGACACGTCATCCTGGTGTCGCGCTGGTCGAGCTATGTGACTCCAATTAATATGCTCATGGATGAATCAACCGCAGCCTCCACGCCTGAATCCGCGTGCGGAGTTCTCAAAAGAGGCCTGGAACGAATGCTGACTGAACTTGATGAAGCAGCCGTCACCGTCTGGATCATGCGCCAGGTCCCCGAGCAGGATGTACCGCGTCCGTCGGAGCTCCTCGCGAAAAAACTCCAATATGGCTGGCCCAAAGAGATTCAAGGAGTTTCACTTCAAAAACACCGTGCCTGCCAACGGCAAGTCGATGCCATTTTCGATGAGTTGGCCCGAAAGAGGGACAATGTTCACATCCTTGATCCAACACCATACTGCTTTGACGAAGCCGGTTTCTCGCTGATGTGCGATGCCAAACGTTCCTATTACCGGGATGACGACCATCTTTCGCGCCATGGGGCCGATATTCTTCTGACGCCTGTCATCCAACCCGTGATGCAACAAATTTCAAAAGATACAGGCCTCGCTAACGAGAGCCCCCAGACTGCACCGTTCCACATTCAGCGAGTCTCTGCTGAAGAAAACGCTGAAGAAAACATCGTTCGGTGAATCTCGTTGACATGCTTCCAGGCCAGGAAGCACAGCTACTGGATGTTTGCGTTCCTGTTAAATTCCGTCTGCAGGTAATAGTCCGCAGTCAGACTCAGGCCATCAGCCAGGGAAACGGTCGGCTCCCAGCCCAGGACTGTGCGGGCTTTGGTGATATCCGGACAGCGTTGCTTCGGATCGTCCGCAGGGAGTGGCTTTTGCGTCAGTTTTGATTGAGAGCTGGTCACCTGAAGTACGGTTTCAGCGAGTTCCAGCATCGTATTCTCAACAGGATTGCCGAGATTGACCGGACCAACTTCTTCTTCCTGCTGCATCATACGAACGATGCCATCAATCAGGTCGCTGACGTAGCAGAATGATCGCGTTTGTGATCCGTCTCCATAGATCGTCAGATCCTCTCCGCGTAAAGCCTGCATTAAAAAGTTGGAGACGACCCGTCCGTCATTAGAGCGCATTCGGGGGCCATAGGTATTGAAGATTCGCACGATCCGCACGTCCACTCCATGAGCCAGGTGGTAGTTCATGCAGAGTGATTCCGCAACACGTTTTCCTTCATCATAACAACTGCGAGGCCCTAATGGATTGACATGCCCCCAATAGTCTTCCGTTTGCGGATGAACTTCAGGATCACCATAAACTTCAGAGGTCGATGTATGCAAAATACGAGCACCACACCGCTTCGCCAGCCCCAGCATGTTCACCATGCCGATGGTCGATGTTTTAATCGTTTTGATTGGATTATATTGATAAGCAACGGGAGATGCTGGACAAGCCAGATTGTAGATCAGATCCGCCTCCAGCACGAGTGGATAGACAATATCGTGCCGGATGACTTCAAAGTGCAGATTGCCCATCAGATGGGCGATGTTTTTCTTTCGGCCCGAAAAGAAATTATCGACGCAAATAACGTCGTGACCTTCTGAAAGAAGCCTTTCGCATAAATGGCTTCCCAGGAATCCGGCACCGCCCGTGACTAATACTGTACTCATTTTGGATTTAGACCCCTGTTTTATTGTTGTCTGATTGTTATGGATGAATTGTCAATATCACGGTAATGGTAACTGTAATGGTCACGGTAATGGTAACTGTAACTGTAATTTTCCGGCCTGCGACTCGTTTCCGGGCTCTTAGCAGCCTGTTGAAGTTCAGGAGGGTTCAGTCCCCGCCAAGCCGAACCTCTTCCAGAACACTGATTATTTCGCATTCCCCAGTCAGGTAAACCTTGGTTTGAGTGAATTTCAACGGGCTGTCAGAGCGAATTAACCTCAAATTGACCGCATTCCGCCACGCGGTGAGTCGTCTTTCATCAATCAAAACACACGCTGCGCGGCCCAGGCTAGAGCAACTTGCTCTAGCGTCTGGCCACACCGATTCCGGAATACTGGATCCCAAGTTCGGACATCCGTTTGACGTCGAAGAGATTACGTCCGTCAAACACAACGGGAGATTTCATTTTGTATTTGAGATAGTTAAAATCTGGAGCTCGATATTCGTTCCATTCCGTCACGATCGCCAGGGCGTCTGCCTGGTCCAGAGTTTCATACTGATGGTCCTGATAGCAGACGGCATCGCCAAAAATCCTGCGAACATTCGGAATCGCAACCGGGTCATGAACATGGACGCGGGCCTCGGCAGCAATCAGTTGTCGCAACAATTCCAGCGCGGGAGCATCACGGATATCATCAGTCTTTGGTTTGAACGCCAGGCCCCAGACAGCGATCTTCCGGCCTTTCAGTTCACCATTGAAATGTTTGAACAGCTTGTGAAACAGCACCTGCTTCTGTTGAGAATTGACTTGATCGACAGCATGCAGCACTGTTGTTTGGAATCCGTGATCTCGACCAGTCGCCTGCAACGCCCGGACATCTTTCGGGAAACAGGATCCACCATAGCCGACACCGGGAAAAAGAAACGCAAAACCAATCCGTTCATCGTGACCGATTCCGCGACGGACATCGTTGATATCCGCTCCGACGAGCTCACACAGATTCGCCATCTCGTTAATAAAACTGATCTTCGTCGCTAATAGACAATTTGCGACGTATTTTGTCATTTCAGCACTCTCCAGCCCCATTGCGAGGAACGGCTTTTCAGTTCGCAGAAAGGGACGAAATAATTCATGAACTCTCTGGGCAATGGCTGGGTCATCGCTGCCGACCACCACCCGGTCTGGTTTCATGAAATCCTCAATCGCGCATCCCTCTTTGAGAAATTCCGGATTGGACGCAACATGAACCGGGCGTCCCGTCAGTTCCAGAAGCCGGTTCTTGACTTTGCGATTCGTCCCCACGGGAACCGTGCTTTTGATGATGACAACTGCATCCGGATTTAAATGAGGAGCAATCGATTCGGCCGCGGACATCACATATTTCAGATCTGCCGAGCCATCTTCATCCTGTGGCGTTCCCACCGCAATAAAGATGCAATCGGCAGCGGGAACGCATTCCGACGGCTGGGTGGTGAACTTCAGACGTGCTGCCGCGACGTTTCTTTTCACCATCTCCTCGAGCCCCGGTTCATAGATGGGGATCTCGCCGTTCCGCAATCGTTGTACTTTCGCCTCGTCGATATCAACGCAAGTGACAGCATTCCCACTGTCGGCCAGACAAGTTCCAGAAACCAGACCAACGTAACCGGTCCCGATAATCACGACGTTCATGAGATGAATGGTCCTTTAGAGAGACAGCCCAAACTGTAGTCAGATGACAATAAATCCTCCGCGCCTGAGAATCCTTGACGGTTGTCTGTCCAAGACCGGAAGTAAGTTAAAACTTAATCAATTGATGAGAGTAAGTTTCTCCATGTGGCAAATAGCATTTTCATCATTCGAAACTCGCGGCAACATGCTCTAACCCCTGCTTTCGTGACAACATGGAAGCTCCCTCCAAACTGCCCGATAAAAAATACCAAGATCGAAAGGCCGTTTTGAACAGCAGGTTCTCATTCCTCCAAATTATGAGGAAGAAATGTTCCTGCTGTATCGGTTCTGCGGGGAAAGCCAGGATATTCGTACAAGTCGTTGTGTGAGACGTGACTGAAAAATTTGTCGGCGGAATCAAAGATACTTTTCCAGCTCTGGACATTGCAGAGCTGCTACGATTTTTCGGATGGATTCATCATCGTCGCGCCGGGCAACCAGAGTGGCGTCGTCGGTATGGACGACGATACAGTCTGTGATTCCTAACAGGGCGATGACATGATCTTCAGCTGTGCGAACCACGCAGTTGTTCGAGTTCACGACCACTGTTTCCCCGATGAGGGAATTCCCTCGTGAATCCGGCGGAATCAGGCGACCGACGGCTTCCCAACCACCGACATCGTCCCAGGGGAAGCGGGCTTCCAGAACAATAATCTGGGGCTCCCGTTCCAGTACGGCATAATCGATGGAAACCGATTTCAACGTCGGGAAGATTTCCGCAAGAGCTTCTTCCCAGGTGGCGTTATTCACATGGGGCTTCAAGTCGTTCAGCTTGCGCGCCATCTCCGGTTCGCAGGCTGCAATGGCATCCAGAATTCTCTGAGCTTTCCAGACAAAGATGCCGCAGTTCCAGAAAAATGTTCCGGCACGAAGATACTGTTCCGCGGTGGTGCGGTCAGGTTTCTCACGAAAGGCGGCCACATGAAACGCCCTCTGCGCTATCGATGCACCCCGTTCGATATATCCGAACCCGGTGGCAGGAGATGTTGGTGGAACGCCAAACAGTACCAGTCGTTGCGGGTCCTCGTCGATGAGAGCCACAGCCCGTTCTACATCTTCGCGGAATCGGATTTCATCGGCAATCACATGGTCGGCCGGCATCGCCAGCATCGTGGCCTCCGGGTCGGCACTCATCAGACAGATCGCAGCCAATCCCAGACAAGGTGCTGTGTTTCTGGCTGCCGGTTCGAGCAGAATCTGTTGTTTCGGGACGTCGGGAAGATGTTCTTGAGTTAATGTTGCCAGATGTTGTCCGGTCACGACCCAGGAACGTGCCGGCGGAATCCAGGGCTGGCACCGGTCATACGCCTGCTGAATCAGCGAGCGATCGGCCCCCAGAGACAAAAACTGTTTCGGAAAGTGCTGGCGACTGAGGGGCCAGAATCGAGTTCCACTTCCCCCCGCCATAATTACGGAATGTAACATCAGGCTGTTTCTTCGTAGACGTTTTACTGGTCCTGTCTGTCGACGATGGGCAGAAACGTATCCAGCAGGATGGTCTCTTTATCGAACAGCCAGTAATCATCGGGACGGGATGCTGGAACCACAACTGTCGTTCCCTGGGGGTAGACCTGCTCCGTGAGATTCGAGGAGCATCGTCGTAACTCTCCCGACAGCACGATGAGAATATGCATCACGTCGTCCTCCGGAAACTGCCAGCACTGTGGACCGGTATGTCGATGAATGACAAAGTGGTCCGAAGCCACAAGGACTTCGCTCCCGGTGTGTCCCTCCAGAGGGCGAGGCACCATGGGAACCACCGGTCCAAGATCGAACCGCGTGGAAGCCAGTCCCTGTTCCAGATGCAATTCACGAAAACGCCCCTGATGATCTTTTCGACCCCAATCATGAAGACGATAGGTGATGTCCGAGGGCTCCTGGATTTCCGCGACCAGCAGGCCGTCTCCCAAAGCATGGACCGTTCCAGGTGGAAGAAAAACACAGTCGCCCGGTTGGGGAGAATAAAAATGCAGGCATTCCTCAAGACGGTCATCTCGAATCGCCTGGTGGAGTTCGGCTTCAGTGACTCCTTCTCGCAGTCCCAGCGTCATACGACTCTTCTCTGCCGCCTGCAAGACAACCCATGCTTCCGCCTTGCCGGGACGAATCGTGCCATCCACCTGGCAGACCGGATGACACGGATGTACCTGTAATGACAGCGGGCGTCGAGCATCCAGAAACTTGATCAATAAAGGGAAACAAGCTTTGTGAGCATGGCGGCCCAGCAGCGGTTTGCGGAATCCCGTCAGAAGGTCGCTGAGCGTTTTTCCCCGATGAGTTCCTTCGGCAATTCGAGTCTGATAGCCCGGCAGGTCACAGACCTCCCAGCTTTCCGCGGCGTCCACCGCACCGCCTGTCGACTTCCCCAGCACGCGTTGTAATTTCTGCCCTCCCCACAGCGCATGGCGAATGACAGGTCGGAATACGCATGGTTCCAGACAATCTCTCGAAACACCGGTCTGATGGAAGGGAATTCCGATCGATTTCCCCGGCAAAGAGGCAAACTGCTCCAGGAGAACCCTGTCAGTTCCAGAAGTCATCGAACCCTCTTTAAGGTCAATGTGGCCCAGTGATTCACGAAGGGAAAGCTGGATGCGAAACCAGATCCATTCCCGTGTAATCTCACCCGTGGAATGTCAAATTGAAATTGCGGGAGCAAAAAACGACATGGGAAGAACTGGCAGGACTGGGCGAACGCCATACCTGAAACCAAACAGACATCACGCTCTGCCAAGGCTTCGCTTTGGGGGTATGGCACAGCGAAATGTCCTCTGTTGTCAGACCTTACGTTGAGACTGACCCGAATTTTAGAGTTAACGAAACACGACGACAGTAATCATCTCCTTCGCTCGTTCGCAATTCAGAAACAGCATGCCATTCAAATAACACCTTTTGCAAGTGAAAAACGCAAACTAAACATCCCATTTTCACTATTTTACCTTGACGATGTCTCTTCAGGCAAGAGCACGCTGCATTATCAGACGCCGCCAGCTTGTCGTAGAGTCGATCGCGTATCACGCGCATCATCCCCATCCCCCATCGCAATTCTGGCAAATTCTTGCCGACATTTGAGGCGCATGTCAGAAAAACCTGTGAGATTTTCAGCGGAGCGAACATTAATAGAGTGAGGAGAGATTGTGGATCGAGAAGGAGATGAGTTTGTCAGTCTGCTGACGGCTTCCCAGCCGGCGTTGTATGCATGCATTCTGGCGATGCTGCCGGACCGCGTGGCTGCACAAGATCTGTTGCAGGAAACGAACCTGACGCTTTGGCATAAAGCGGAAGATTTTGAGCCGGAAACCAGTTTCATGGCGTGGGCCAGCCGAATTGCGAGATACCACGTTTTGAACTATCGCCGGAAGCTGAATCGCGACCGGCTGGTTTTTGATGAGCGGCTCTTTGAAGAGTTGTCTGACAGGCTGATGGCGCGATCTGCAGATGTTGATTGTTATCAGGAGTCACTCCGTGAATGTCTGAAGCGGCTGCCGGCGGAGCAACGTGACCTGGTCGCCTGTCGATATGCCGAAGGTGGTTCGGTCAAGCAGATTGCCCAGTCCCGAGGGCAGTCTGCGGGGGCGGTCTCACAGATCCTGTATCGCATTCGTGAATCGTTACTGAACTGCGTGTCTCGGTACGTCCAGGAGGGTCAACAATGAACAATTCCCATTCTGAAAACAATTCCAGATCCGGCCAGTTGCGGGATTTGATGGCACGGCTCAGCGACGGAATTCTTTCTCGTGAAGAAGCGGGCCAGTTGAATCGGCTGCTCCAGGCAGACCCCATTGCGCAGGAGCAGTATCTGGATCATTTGCTGATCGATGGATTGCTGGAGCGAGAATTTGGCGGGACGCCGCTGCCGCTGGGAAAGACGATTCTTCCGCATGCGATCATCAAAAGCACGATCGAAAACAGAGTTGACAGCACGGTTCCGGTTGGAAGCCCGGTGGCTGCCGGCAAGGCATCAGACCGAGGATTTTTTCGAACGCGGGCTGCGAGGTGGTCGCTTCCGCCCATACTGACAATTGTCCCCGTACTGACAGTTGTGCTGGTGGCATCGGTCTGGCTGTTTTGGAGGCCGCTTGAGTCTGGGCGTGAACAGCAGCAACTCCAACTGGCGAATTCCGGCTTTGAAGAGGGGCACCTGATTTTTCAGGAGAGACCATTAACGACTGCCTGGACGGGTGACATCGCAGAGATGATCGAGCATTTTTCGGGAATTACTCCCCACGAAGGGAGGCAGATGGTGCGCTTTGTCGAGTCGGTCGTGGGTTCGGAAGATGCTTGCGAACTCTATCAGATTGTGGAATTGGGAGAGATGGCCGACCTGATCGCCAGTCGTCCCACGACCGTCGAAGCGTCCGCATTCTTCAACGCCATCGAAGCAGAGGATCATTCCGCCTTTGATATCACAGTCTTTGCGTTCTCGACCGATCCGGCCTTACATCCTGATGTGTGGCCCACCCGGCGGGGGCGGGCTCTGATCTTTAATGGATCTCAGGTACGTGCGGATGCGGATGTGAAGTCCTGGCAACAGGTCTCAGCCCGTCTGAATTTGCCCGCGGATACACGCTACCTGGTTGTTCGATTGTCGGTGTTCCGCAACGACCCCGAACACCCGAACAACAAATTTCCCGGACAGTTTGCCGACAACGTCACACTGAATCTGATTGGTTCATAAACGTGGCTGGTGGTGACAAAACTGGCTGCGGTGCGAAACGTAGAAATTGAGTGCCGCGAACAAAACCTCCCGGACAAGGAATGTTTCCTTTCCGCGAGCAAGTTCGCTGCAGGTTTTGTCAGGTTTTTTAACTGAAAAACGACTCCCTATGAAGACTTTTGTCGTCAGGATGACTTGCATTCTCGCCGTTCTCGGAGGAGGGGTGGCGATTTATGCCAACCTGTCTGCCCATCAGACTCCTCTCACGGGCCATCAGGAGTTAACAGAAAAGGCAAGCCCGACGGTTGAAGGGAAGATCTTCCGGTCCAGTCTGGATCAATTGACTCTGCCTGCCACTGTTGCGGAAAAAATGGGACTCAAGACAATTGCAATCACCGCGGCGACGCACCCGATCAACCTCCCGAGCTTTCAGGGAGTGCTGGCCCTGGACAATGACCGGCTCTCTCGAATTCACGCTCGATTTGGTGGGGAAGTCGTCGAAATCGGCAAGTCTACGGACGGTTCCGATCCCACTTTGCGTGTCGGAGAACGCGTTCAACGTGGTGACCTTCTGGCAGTGATCTGGAGCACCGAACTAGGACAGAAGAAGAGTGAGCTGGTCGACGCACTGACCAAGTTACGCGCTGAAGAACAGCTTCGAGACCGATTGAAGTCATTGTTTGAAGAAGGGGCTGCCCCAGGGAGAAACTATCGTGATGCCGAGAAAGATGTGCAGTGCCGACTGGTGGAAGTCGCCAGTCTGGAACGGACTCTACGGACCTGGCGCATTACGGATGACGAACTGACAGGAATTCGCGAGGAAGTGAACCGGCTGGCAAACGCCAATGAGGTGACTGAAATCGCGATGTCTGCCGCCGGCGTCCGCAGTTGGGCCCGGTTGGAAGTCCGCGCACCGATGAGCGGAATCATTCTGGAAAAGAACGTTGTGGTCGGTGATATCGTCGGCACCGATACGGACCTGTTCAAGATTGGGGATCTTTCTCAACTGGCTGTCTGGGCGCATGTCTACGAAGATGATTTGCCGCTGCTCGAAGCGCTGCCTGCTCCAATTTCATGGACCATTACGTTGCCATCACGCCCGGGAACCACATTCTCCGGAACGCTGGAAAAAGTAGGGGCCGTCATCGATCCCACTCAGCATACCGCGCTGATGAACGGGCGCGTCGGAAACCCGTCCGGGGACTTGCGAATCGGGCAGTTTGTGAACGTCACCATCCAGTTACCTCCTCCGCAGCATGAACTCGAGCTTCCCGCGAATGCCGTTGTTGAAGACGGATTGCAAAGCGCCGTCTTCACTCAGCTGTTGCCCGGAGAATCTCGTTTTCAAAGATTACCCGTGCAAGTCACACGCCGCTTCCGAGACCGCGTCTATGTGCGGTTCTCCCCCGAGGGTCTGCAACCCCATGCTGTTGTTGTCACCTCGGGAGCATTAATGCTGCAAAATGCCATGGACCAGTTGCCTCCACCGATGCTGGCGGAGCATCAACACGAATGAGAGCGTGCTTTCGACAATGATGCATCACAGAAAAGCAGAAGCATCTCGTCTCCTGTGAATCTTTGCCCGTTCCTGCCTGTCTCCTGCTTCCTCTCCCCTTTTTCACGATTTCTCGCCGTCCCTCATGATCCGAAATATCCTTTCATGGTCGATCACGAATCCTCTGATCGTGATGATTCTGATGACCGGTCTGGTCGTGGGGGGAGGATATGCTTTCACCCATGTGAATATCGAAGCCTATCCAGACCCAACGCCTCCCATTATCGATGTCGTCTCGCAATATCCCGGTGCCAGTGCGGAACAGGTGGAACGGCAAGTCACGATTCCACTGGAAGTCGCGCTTGCGGGAATGCCCGGTCTGGAGACCACGCGGAGCCAGTCTCTGTTTGGTCTGGCACAGCTGCGGAATCAATTCACCTATCGCACCGATTACTGGCAGGCCCGGCAGGAAGTCCTGAATCGTCTGGGAAGTGTGGAACTGCCGCACGGAGTCGAAGCAGGCATTTCGCCAGCATCTCCCATTGGCGAAGTTTTGCGTTTTACATTGGAAAATCCCAAAGATCCGGCCACGGGACAACCGGTTTACACTCTGAACGATTTACAGGCAGTTGAAGATTTTCTGGTGGAACGGGAACTGCGCCGCGTGCCCGGCGTGGCAGGGGTGAGTGGCGTTGGTGGAACGGTGAAACGTTATGAACTGCACCCCGATCCGGATCGCCTGCGGCAATATGGCATCACGCTTAAGGAACTCGAGGAAGCGCTGGCGGATGCAAACGCGAACGGCAGTGGAGATAATCTGAATCAGGGAGAACAGGCCAGCGTCGTCCGTTCGCTGGGGTTGTTTGGACAGGGTCAAGACCCGCAACAACTGGTGCTTGGAATCAAAGATCCCGTGGAGGCAGCGCGGATTTTGCGAGCCGAAGAAGCCAGCCGCTGCCTGGAAATCCGCCAGGTCGTGGTCTCGGCCAATAACAACGTTCCCGTGCGGGTGGACCAGCTTGTCGACGGCGGACCGATGCTCAACGCCGATGGAACACCTCGAGTCGATGATCAGACGTTGCTCTCCAGGGGAGTGGTGGTCGGGAACCAGACTCGACTGGGATTGGCCGCCATCAGTTCCCCCAAATTGAACTCTCATGGAGAAGCCCTGAAAGATGACACCGGAGCACTGGTCTGGCAGGACGAAGAAGATGTCATTCAGGGAATCGTTCTGCTTTATAAAGGCCAGCAGTCTCTGCCCGCCCTGAAAGGGGTGCTGGCCAAGATCGACGAGTTGCATCGCAGCGGAAAACTCCTGCCCGGAGTGAAGATCATTCCTTATTATGACCGGACTTCGCTGATCGACCGGACAACGGAAACCGTCCATGAGAATTTGCTGGTTGGCATGGGACTGGTCACGGCCATCCTGCTGATGTTTCTGAGCAACGTGCGGGCAGCCGTGATCGCTGCGATCAATATTCCGCTGGCGCTGTTGTTCGCGTTTGGGGTGCTGTTCGCCCGTGGAAAATCAGCCAATTTGCTGTCCATCGGCGCCGTCGACTTCGGGATTATCGTCGACTCCACGGTCATCATCGTGGAAAGCGTCTACCGGCAACTTTCTCATGGTGAGCATGCGGAACTTCCATTGCCACAACGAATCATCAAGGCTGCGGGAAGTGTCCAGCGCAGCCTGGTCTATGCGACCGCGGTGATGGTCTGTGCCTTACTGCCGCTGTTTACGATGACTGGACCCGAAGGACAGATCTTTGGACCGATGGCAGATACTTATGCCTTCGCGATCGGCGGAGCCTTGTTGCTGTCCATTACCGTCTCGCCCGTATTATGCCTGTTGCTGTTGCGAAATGTCCGCTCAAAACCAGACAACCGACTGGTACGCAACATCGAATGGATGTATCGCGCACAGCTGCGAGGACTGTTGACAGCTCGCTGGGTGGTGGCAGCAGGCTTCCTGGCCGCGCTCCTGGTGACAGGCTGGGTGGCCGCCAACATGGGCCGGGAATTTATGCCTGAGCTTGAAGAAGGGGGCCTGCTGGTACGAGGAACTTTTCCCGTCAGCGTCTCCTTTCCGGAAGTTGTCGATCGAGGCCGGCAGTTCCGTCAACTGGTCCAGAAGTTTCCGGAAATCCGAGTGATCCCCACGACAGTGGGCCGACCCAACGACGGTATGGACACCGGCGGGTATTACCTGCTGCAGGCGAATCTGCCACTCCGCCCGCAGGAGGAGTGGCCCCGTGATCCGGCACGCGGTCGCATGCGTACCAAAAAAGAATTGATCGCCGATCTCGCAGAGACGCTGGAGCAACACTTTCCCGGAGTCCCCTGGGACTTTTCGCAGATCATTCGTGATAATGTGCTGGAAGCGCTCTCCGGGGTGAAAGGAGAAAACTCGATCAAGATCTATGGCCCGGACCTGGACATTCTTGAAACATCCGGAATGAGCGTGCGTGATGCACTCAATACCGTGCCGGGGGTGGAAAATGCCGGTGTTTATCGCAATCAGGGGCAGTCGAATCTGGAGTTTCCCGTCGATCGACAGAAGTGCGCCCGCTGGAATGTTTCGTCCGCCGATGTGCAGGCGATCATTCAGTCAGCCGTGGGGGGCAAAGCTGTGACCAGCATGATTGAAGGGGAAAAAACCTTCGATGTCACCATCCGCTGGCCACGGCGATTGCGGTCCGATGAGCAGGCCATCCTGAATATTCCAGTTCCCGTAGGTGACAAGACCACCGACGGCCGCCGAATCGCCCTGGCCGAGACCCGCGTGAGTGGGGGAGCCGTGGGATTGTCTCCCACGGGAACCATCATGGCACTTCCCACGGCCACCGGGAACCAGTTCAATGCCGCTGCCGTTTCCATCGGAACTCCGACCCGGCGGTTAGGGGATCTGGTGACCCCGCTGAATGCGAAAGGGCAACCAGACCCGGATGGTTCATTTGTCCGCCCGGGGGCTTCCACAATTTATCGTGAGCAGGGAGAACGGCTCATCGCTATCAAGTTTGAAGTCCGCGGTCGCGATCTGGCCAGCGGGGTCGCCGAGGCACGCGAGAAAATTGAACCCATGATTCATCCCCCCTATCGGACGGAGTGGAGCGGAGAATTTCAGCAGATGGAAGCGGCAGAAAAGCGACTGGCCAGCATGTTTGCCTTGTCGATGGTCTTGATCGCCTTGATTATTTACCTGGCATTTCGTTCATTCCTCGACGCGGGAGTTGTGCTTGCCAACGTCCTGGCCATGGGCATTGGCGGTGTCTGGGCGCTGAAGCTGGCCGGGTTGTACTTCAATATCTCGGCCGCTGTCGGATTCATCTCCATTCTGGGAGTCGCGGTGATGAATGGTCTGCTGCTGGTCTCTTCGTTCAACGGGCTGCGATCACGGGGAGTCGATCTCCAGGAGTCTCTGTTACAAGGAACCGGAAAACTGGTGCGGCCCATCCTGATGACTGCCCTGGCTGCCATGCTGGGGCTGTTGCCTGCCGCTCTTTCGACCGCCATGGGGTCGGAATGTCAGAAGCCGCTGGCGGTCGTTGTCGTCGGTGGCATGATCTCCACAATCATCTGTCTGAACCTTGTCCCGATACTGTACAGTTTTTATGGCAAACGCACTCCACCAGAAGGCGCCGGAGACATGTCCCATTAAAAAACTCACCCAAGTTCCCCAGTTGTCGACGTAAAGTCCTTCCTCAGTTTTCCAGGTTGAGAGCGCCTTCACTCTGCATTGTCCGATCAATCGTTGGACTCTCTCTCTGCGAGTCTCCACGCGTACGACGGACAATGCGGGGTGAATGCCAGATACTGAATTCCTTGGGTGTAGATCACCGCGCGGTTGAAGCTGTGCCGGAACCATTGTGTTGAACCGGTGAACTGGGCCAGTTCAGTACGGAGCGGTTTCATCCGGGCCGTCTGCGGCAGAGGCGTCTCGGCCACCTGCTCTCAGCTCCTTGAACCTTGCCGAATACCTGCTGAGCGCGAAATGCCACCCGGAGCAGATCATCGGCCGGGATTTTGCTCGTGTCGTGGTCTCCACTTTCATCCTTGAACGTGCGGACCAGTTCAGCGTTGTACCACGCTCCGCGTTCGCCTTGATTACGCCAGATCACGCATTTCAGGTTTCCCTGGCGTAGTGCGGCAGCAGGACCGTTGTGATGGGCAGGTGTGGATTCTTTCGCTTGGGGTTGCGATCGTTTGGGCATGGCGGTTCTCCTTGTTCTTGAATCCCATGCCACGATTCCCTTGTGGTTGTCAAGAAGTCGCTCCTGACCTCTGTCCTTTTATCTCTCCCAGCTGCGGCAGTAGATGAAACTGGCCGACTTCACAGTACGGTCGGACTGTCCTGTTTCAGCCGGAACAGCTGTTCGACTTTTTCGCAGGCATTGATTATCAAGACTTTCATCTCGGCATCGGTGATCCGACTCAGGGACGGATCGTCCAGCAGCAGCGAATGCATTCCTGCATGAAGATCTTCCAGCGGACCATTCCGGAACGCGAGTGCCACAAGGGCATTCGCTTCATCACGGATGGAGAACCCGTTGGGGAATTTTCCGGCAAAGGCATCATCATGATCCGCCATAGCATCACTCTCCTGAAAAGTGATATTGAGCATGCCTGAACTGACGATGACCGTCAATCTTTACGCCGCCGTTCTCTCGAACCCTTGCACTAACGCGCCGACGCAGGACTTCACCCGAATTTGGTCGAATTTGGTCGAGTTTGACCGTTTCCACCGGTTCCGGCTCGCTGCGGACTGGGGCAAATGGCCCCGCACCATGCTGGAACAGGTCGTGTTGTAGTATTCAGTGAACTCGATTAGAGCACATTAACTCCGCATGGGCCGCGTTCCGCCACGCGGCGAGTTGCCTTTCATCAAGTGAAACGCGCGCTGCGCGGGCCCAGGCCAGAGCAACTTGCTCTATGAAATGGTGCGGTACGCGGATGATTTCGTGATTGTATGTCGCACGGCTGAAGAGGCACAAAACGCCTTGGAACTTGTGCAGGGCTGGGTCACAGAGCACGGGCTGACGCTGCATCCGACGAAAACCAGATTTGTGGACGCTCGCCATGGCGGCTTTGATTTTCTGGGCTATCACTTTGAAGGGACTCAGCGATGGGTTCGCGAGAAGAGCCACGCCAGACTCAAAGAGACGCTGCGGGGGAAAACGAAACGGACGTCGGGGCAATTGCTGAAGTCCGTCATCGCGGCTGTGAACCGGACCCTGCGTGGCTGGTTTGCCTACTTTCAGCACAGCAGCCGCAAGTCCGACTTCGACAAGGTCGACCGCTTCGTGCGGCAACCAACGCCTGCGGTCGATCCTGAAGAAGCGGACAAAACGCGAGGGATGTGCCAAGGGAGGAGACGATCATCGTTGGAAGAATGCCTTCTTCACCGACCAGGGACTGTACAGTCTGGTTGCTGCCCATGCGTCGGTCCGTCAATCCTTACGAAGGTGAACGATCAACCAGAGAGCCGGATGCCGGAGACCCGCACGTCCGGTTCGGAGGGAGGGGAGTCCGAAACCAATCGG
>Ga0182738_1001167_pt1 | contig 33616 bp, 36 predicted proteins | sample eDN5th30CBELigMG_FD_128876 | JGI IMG/M metagenome (GOLD analysis project Ga0182738, IMG submission 128876) | Enriched Miracle-Growth compost microbial communities from Emeryville, California, USA - eDNA 5th pass 30_C BE-Lig MG (version 2)... ...
CGATACTCGGCGGCGATCGCCACCCGGTCGCGGAAGATGTCGGTCTTGGCGTGGTCGATCTCGAGCCGCGGCATGCCGTCGACGAGCTGGAACAGCGGGCTGTCGTCATGCGCCGTCTCGTGCGCGGCGCGGAGCGTGGTCGCGATGCGCGCCGAGTCCGTCTCCGGGTCAGTGAGGTTGCCGGCGGCGTCCATGCCGTAGGGCGTGCCGCGCTGCATGGCGAGGTCGAAGGGCAGCGTCGTGCCCTGCGCAAAGATCAGCACCGTCGAGCGCGGCCGGAGCGCGTGGCGGATGCCGAGCTCGTAATAGACGTTGGGATTGGCGCCGGTCATGTCGGCGACCGCGTAGTCGCAGAGCATCAGGCGCTCGAACATCGGCTTGTGGATGGTGCCGCCGATCTGCTCCTGGTCGGCGCGGATCACCTCCATGCCGGCGCCGAGCACCGCCGGCGCGATGACGCGGTCGTAGACCGCGTCGAAATCGATGATGCGCCCGCCGCCTTCCGGCTTGCGGCCGAACGGCATCAGCACGAAGCAGAGCGGCTTCATGGTTCCGCGATCATCCCGTTCCGAGCGCCATCGTCCCCGCGACACTTGGGCCAAGCACTGCGGCCAAAGCGTGACGCGCTCCGCTCACGCCGCCATCACCCTGGCGGCGAAGGCGATCAGCGCGCGGTCGCGCCCCGCCGGCCCGATCAGCGACAGGCCGAGCGGGCATCCCTCGAGCGTCGCGAGCGGCAGGCTGATCTGCGGCAACCCGGCGAGGCCGGCAATGCAGAGGATCGAGAGGGCCCGGGCGCGGAAGGCCTCGAACGTCTCCTCCGCCGCGTCGAGGCGCGGGGCGATGGTGGGCAGGGTGGGGAGGAGCAGCATCCCGTCGTCGCCGAGCAGCGCCGCGACGTGGGCGCGGATGCGCTCGCGCTCGGCCGCCGCGGCGCGATACTCCGCCTCCGTGACCCGGCTCGCGGCGAGGAAGCGCTCGCGCACCGCCGGCATGAGGGCCGGCCGGCGGGCGGTGATGAACGGACCGTGCGCCCGCCATGCCTCGAAGCCCTGGATCGTCCGGAAGACGGGGATCCACGCCTCGAGCCCGCGGGGGGCGACCGTCACCGTGCCGACCGCTGCGGCAAGGTCCCGGGCCCGGTCCGCCGCCGGGGCGAGCGCGGCGTCCTCGGCCGGCGACATCAGCGCGGCGAAGGCATCGTCGGCGCGGAGCAGGCGCCCGAGCGGCGGGCCGTCGCGATCGGCCCCCAGCAGCACCGCGCCGACGCGCTCGTAGAGGCCGATGTCGCGGGTGAACCAGCCGACGGTATCGAGGCTCGGCGCCAGCGGCATCGTGCCGCCGATGTCGATCCGGCCATGGGTCGGGCGATGGCCGACCAGCCCGCAGAACGAGGCGGGTCCCCGCACCGAGCCGCCGGTGTCGCTGCCGAGCGCCACGTCGGCAAGGCCGGCGGCGACCGCCGCGGCCGATCCCGAGGACGAGCCCCCCGGGACCCGCCCGGGCGCGGCGGGATTGGCCGGGGTGCCGAGGCGGCTGTTGCGGCCGTCGAGCGAGAAGGCGAACTCGGCGGTGTGGGTCTTGCCGACGAAGCGCGCGCCGGCGTCGAGGAGCGCCTGCACGCAGGGCGCATTGGCCGTCGCCGGCGCCGCTTCGGCCATGGTCTCGACGTTGCCGCAGCCGGTGACGTAGCCGGCGACGTCGTAGATGTCCTTGACGGCGAGCGTCACGCCGTGGAGCGGCCCGCCGAGCGCATTCGCCACCGGCACCTCGGGCAGGTCGACGAAGGGAGAGACGGGGTCGGTGGAGACGGACATGGCGGGGCCTCGCGGGGGGATATCGGCGGGCTTCCCTTGTGCAACGCGCCGCCCGCGGGGGCAAGGGAGCGATCCATGCCCCGGCCGCGAGGCTCCGCCGGAAACGAAAACGCCCGCCGGGAGGCGGGCGCTTCGTACGATCGTCGTCGTCTCAGCCGAGGGGCTGGGGCTCGAGGCCGCCCTCGGGGGCGCCCGGCGGCTTGCTCGGCCGCGACTTGGTGACCGGCACCGCCGAGCCGCGCGAGGAGGCCTGGTCGTCGCCGGAATCGCGGACCGGGGGATGGCCGGCGATGAGGTTGCGGATCTCCTCGCCGGTCAGGGTCTCGTACTCGAGGAGGCCCTGGGCCAGCGCCTCGAGCTCGTCGCGGTTGTCGGTGAGGATCCGCTGCGCCTCCGAAAGGCCGGTCTCGACCAGCCGGCGGATCTCGGCGTCGATCTTCCGCGCCGTCTCCTCGGAGACGTTCTGGGTGCGGGAGACCGAATGGCCGAGGAACACCTCCTCCTGGTTCTCGCCGTAGGCCACCGTGCCGAGCTCGGACGAGAGGCCCCAGCGGGTCACCATCATCCGGGCGAGGCGGGTCGCCTGCTCGATGTCGGAGGCGGCGCCGGAGGTGACCTTGTCCCTGCCGAAGATGATCTCCTCGGCGACGCGGCCGCCCATCATGATCGCGAGGCGCGAGGTCATCTGCTCGAGGGTCATCGACAGCTTGTCGCGCTCGGGCAGCTGCATGACCATGCCGAGGGCCCGGCCGCGCGGGATGATCGTCGCCTTGTGGACGGGATCGGTCGCCGGCACGCGCAGCGCGACGATGGCATGGCCAGCCTCGTGATAGGCGGTGAGGCGCTTCTCGTCCTCGCTCATCACCAGCGTCCGGCGCTCGGCGCCCATCATCACCTTGTCCTTGGCGTCCTCGAACTCGGCCATGGTGACGAGGCGCTTGCCGCGGCGGGCGGCGAGGAGCGCCGCCTCGTTGACAAGGTTCATGAGGTCGGCGCCGGAGAAGCCGGGCGTGCCGCGGGCGATGGTCTTAAGGTCGACGTCCGGCGCCATCGGCACCTTGCGGGCATGGACCCTGAGGATCTTCTCGCGGCCGACGACGTCCGGGTTGGGGACGACGATCTGGCGGTCGAAACGGCCCGGGCGGAGCAGCGCCGGGTCGAGCACGTCGGGCCGGTTGGTCGCGGCGATGAGGATGATGCCCTCGTTCGACTCGAACCCGTCCATCTCGACGAGGAGCTGGTTCAGCGTCTGCTCGCGCTCGTCGTTGCCGCCGCCGAGGCCGGCGCCGCGATGACGGCCGACCGCGTCGATCTCGTCGATGAAGATGATGCAGGGCGCGTTTTTCTTGGCCTGCTCGAACATGTCGCGGACGCGGCTCGCGCCGACGCCGACGAACATCTCGACGAAGTCGGAGCCCGAGATGGTGAAGAACGGCACGTTGGCCTCGCCGGCGATGGCGCGGGCGAGCAGCGTCTTGCCGGTGCCGGGCGGGCCGACCAGCAGCACGCCGCGCGGAATCCGGCCGCCTAGGCGCTGGAACTTCTGCGGGTCGCGCAGGAACTCGACGATCTCCTGGAGGTCCTCCTTGGCCTCGTCGACGCCGGCGACATCCTCGAAGGTGACGCGGCCGTGGGCCTCGGTGAGGAGCTTCGCCTTCGACTTGCCGAAGCCGAGCGCCTTGCCGCCGGTGCCCTGCATCTGGCGCATGAAGAAGATCCAGACTGCGAGGATCAGGAACATCGGCAGCCACGAGATCAGCATGCCGAGCAGCGACTGGCCGCCCTCGGACGGCGGCTTGGCGGTGATCGTGACGCCGCGCTCCTCGAGGCGGTTGACGAGGTCGGGATCCTCCGGCGCGTAGGTCTGGAACGAGCCGCCATTGGCGTAGATGCCGCTGATCTGCTGGCCCGAGATCACGACGTTGCGGACCTGGCCCTGGTCGACCTCGGAGAGGAACTGCGAATAGGAGATATCCTGGCCCGCGGTTCTCTGGCCGGTGTTCTGGAACAGGTTGAAGAGCGCGATCAGGACAAGCCCGATGATCACCCACAACGCAAAGTTTCGGAAATTCGCGTTCATGCTCGTCCCTTGAGCGCCCGAGAGGCAGATACCGCCCCGGCATCGCACGTAAGATAGGTGCCGGAAGTGTCAATGCCAATAAGACTTTCCGTCCCCATCATGCTGAAATTGGGGCAGCGTGAACAGCCTCCTGCGCCGCGCTCAGGCAAGGACCGGAAAGCGTCGCGGCGCAAGGAGACGGTGCGACACGCATTCCGACACCGTCACGCCCGCCCTCCCCCAGCCGAGCGCCGGCACCGCGACGAGCGCATCCCCCGCGCGGAGCGCAGGGAGCGCCGCCATGGCCGCCGCGGGGAGGCGCGCCGGGCGCTCCAGCCCCACGGCGCGGGCGGCCCCGAGGGCGGAGAGGACGAGGCCTGAAGGTGTCGCCACGGATGCCGAGACGGTGAAGCGATGGTCCCACACGCCGCGGAATCCGGCGGGAATCGCCATCGCCGGCAGCCCCGCGCGCCCGCTCTCCCGCCACAGCCGGATGTCGTCGCGCCGTCCCTCGACCACCGCGCCGGCGAGGGTGCGCCGCACCGGCCTGCCCTCCGGCGCTGCGGCGAGCGCGGCGAGCAGGGCCTCGACCCGCGCCGAGCGCGGCGGATAGCCCTCCCCGCCCACGGCCTGGAGCAGCCGCACGACGAGACGGAACCGGACGGCCTCCGGCGCCGCCGCGAAGGCGGCGCGCGAGAGGTGCGCCACCGCGAAGGAATCGACCGAGACGGATTCGGCGAGCAGCCGGTCGACCGCGGCGTCGATCGCATCCGCGGCGACGGCGAGGCGGGCGGCGGTCGCGCCGATCGCCTGCGGGGTGAGGCCTGCGGCGGCGAAGGCCGGCAGCGCCTGCCGGATCCGGACCCGCGCGAAGCGCGGATCGGCGTTCATCGGATCGTCGTGGGCGACGAGCCCGGCCGCCGCCGTGGTGGCCGCGAGCCGGGCCCGCGGCACGGCGAGGAACGGACGGAAGAGGGCGATGCCGTCGACCGCGAGCAGCGGCCGCATGGCGGCGAGGCCGAAGAGCCCGGAGCCCCGCTCGAGCCGCATCAGGAACGTCTCGGCCTGGTCCTCGAGGCTGTGGGCGGTGAGGAGATGGCTGGCCCCGGCCGCGCGGGCCGCGGCGAAGAGAAGGCCGTAGCGGGCCCGCCGCGCCGCCGCCTCGATGTCGGCGGCGGGCTTCGCTCCCTCCCAGCGGAGGCGGTGCGCCGGCATGCCGCGGGCCGCGGCGATGGCCGCGACGCGCGCCGCCACGACATCCGATCCCGGCGAGAGGCCGTGGTCGACGCTGAGGACGGTGACGGCCGGGCGGCCCGGGGCCTTCCGCCAGCCGTCGACGGCGGCGAGGAGGGCGAGCGAATCGGCGCCGCCGGACACGGCGAGCGCGATCGCCGGCGCGGCCGCGACCGGCGCCAGCAGCGCCGCGACCTCGGCGTCAGCGAGCGGCCCGGTCATGTCGACGACCGCGGCGCCTCAGGCGCAGCGGGCGACGGCCTGCTCGGTCTGGACCCGCTGGCGGAGCGCGTTGGAGGACTGCGGATACTTCTTCAGCACCTCGGCATAGGTCGAGCAGGCGGCCTCGCGCTCGCCGAGCCCGGCCAGCGACAGGCCGAGCTTGAGCAGCGTGTCGGCGGCCTTGCCGCTCTGGGGATAGGCCTTGTAGCCCGACAGGAACTCGTCCGCCGCCTCGCGGTACTGGCCGCGGGCGAAGAGGCTCTCGCCGAGCCAGTACTGCGCATCGGGAAGGCGCTGGTCGCTCGGGAAGGCGCCGATGAAGGAGCGGAACGAGGCCTCGGCCAGCACGTAGTCGCCGGCGAGGATCGCGGCATAGGCGCGCTCGTAGTCCGCGCCCGGATCGCCGAGCGAGGCGACCTGGGCCGGCGCGGTCGCCGGCGCCGGCTGCGGGGCGCTCCGCGCCATGGAGGTGAGGTCGATCGGCTGGTTCGACGGCTGGGCCTCGGCCATCGGCTCCGGCGCGGCCGTCGTGCCGGTGGTGAGCGGCGCCGTGTTCATGCTCTGCGCGGGCGGCAGCGCATTGGGCACCGGCTGGCCGGTGACGGCGGCGAGCTGGTCCTGGGTCTGGCGGAGGCGGAAGGCGAGTTCCTCGACCTGGCCGGTGAGCTCGCGGATGCGGGCCTCCGCCCGGTCGAGCCGGCCCATCACGTCGTTCGGCGCGAGCGGCGCCTCCTGCACCACCAGCGGCTGGCCGGGCGCCGGCAGGAGGATGCCGTCCTGCGGCGGCGGGAGGACCTCGGCCGGCGGCGGCATGACCTGCTCGCTGCCGCGGTCCTTCTTCCAGGGCCACTGGATGGCGCTGCCGGCCGTGGTCTGGGCGGCGACGGCGAGCCCGGCGACCGTCGCGAGGACGAGGGCACGATTCAGACGGTTCATTCGGTCACGGCGTCCCTGGCGCGTCACGAAAGCGGGGGAACGGGATCGATCGGAACCGGCCGCCCCCGACCGCACTTTGTCGGGGGCACCATAGGTCGGGGGAGTTCGGCCAAAGTGAGGCGAATCGGCCCGAGGCGGCGCCCCGGGCCGTCCCGGGATCAGGCCCCGGCGTTGGTCAGCACGATCACCGCGCGCCGGTTCTGCGACCAGCAGGAGATGTCGTCGCAGACCGCGACGGGCCGCTCCTTGCCGTAGGAGATGGTCCGCATGCGGTTCGCCGGGATGCCGCGCGAGATGAAGTAGGCCTGGACCGCGCTGGCGCGGCGGGCGCCGAGGGCGATGTTGTACTCGCGGGTGCCGCGCTCGTCGGCATGGCCCTCGATGATGAAGGTGTATTGCGGATAGCGCTGCAGCCACTGGACCTGGCGGTTGAGCGTCGCCACCGCCTCCTGCGTGAAATCGGAGGAATCGGTCAGGAAGAACACCCGGTCGCCCACGTTCACCGTGAAGTCCTGGGTGCTGCCCGGCGTCGCCGCCCCGCCGGTTATCGAGAGATCGGCACCGCCCGAGCCCGGCTTGGCGCAGGCTGCGAGCCCGAGGGCCAGGCCGGCGGCCACGACCAGCCGCGCGATCATTACCACTTTACGCATTGGGTTAACTCCCCGTCCACCATGCGCCGATCACTAGCAGGCACGTGGTTAAGCACCCCTTCAGGATCGTGGTTAACGAAGCGACAACGGCCCCGCATCGCGATCCATCCCGGCCGCCGTGGAACACCACGATCGCGGCCGGAGCGTGGCACGTCCTCAGTCGAGCCGCGGCGACCAGGCCGGGTCCGAGGCATAGCCCGGGGTGGCGACCTGGTACTGGTTGTAGCCGGTGAGGTCGATGGTGAAGAGCTGGGGTCCGCCGCCGCCCGGCTGCTCGCGGAAGAACATGATGATCCGCCCGTTCGGCGACCACGTCGGCCCCTCGTTGTGGAAGCCCTCGGTGAGGATGCGCTCGCCGCTGCCGTCGGGCTTGATCACGCCGATGCCGAAGCCGCTGCCGGTCTGCTTGGTGAAGGCGATGAGGTCGCCCCGCGGCGACCATACCGGCGTGCCGTAGGAGCCCTGGCCGAAGGTGATGCGCTGCGGGTTCGAGCCGTCGGCGTTCATCACGTAGAGTTGCTTGGAGCCGCCGCGGTCCGATTCGAACACGATCCGCGACCCGTCCGGGGCGTAGGACGCGCTGACGTCGATCGCGGCGACGTCGGTCAGCCGCCGGAGCTGGCGGGTCCGGAGGTCGTAGTCGTAGAGGTTGGTGACGCCGCCACGCTCGAGGCTCAGCACCATGCGCTGCCCGTCGGGCGAGAAGCGCGGGGCGAGCGACATGCCGGGGAAGCGGTCGACCATCCGGCGCTGGCCGGTCTGGGTGTCGAGGACGAAGACGCTGGGGTCCGCCCCCTCGTAGGACATGTAGGCGATCTGCTGGTTGGTGGGGCTGAAGCGCGGCGTCAGGACGAGGTTGTTGCCCTCGGTCAGGTAGCGGACATTGGCGCCGTCCTGGTCCATCACCGCGAGCCGCTTGACCCGCCGGTCCTTGGGCCCCGATTCGTCGACGAACACCACCTGGGAATTGAAGTAGCCGGCCTCGCCGGTGAGCCGCTCGTAGATCGCGTCGGCGACGATGTGGGCCACCTTCCGCCAGTTCTCGGGGCCGGCGGTATATTGCTGGCCGGTCGCCTGCTGGCCGGTGATCGTGTCCCAGAGCCGGAACTCGGTCCGCATCCGCCCCGCCTCGTCGCGCCCGACCGCGCCGACCACCAGCGCCTGCGCCTCGATCGCCCGCCACTCGGGGAAGCTCGGCACCGCCGAGGGCTGCGGGGTCGGGGGAAAGCGCGCGGCGTCGAGCGGGATGAAGAGGCCCGAGCGGAGCAGGTCGTTGGTGATGACCGCGGTCATGTCCGCGGCGAGCTGGGGATCGCCGGCGAACACGGGAATGGCGATCGGGATCGGCTTGATCTGGCCCTCGGTGATGTCGAGCTGGAGCACGGCCTCGGCGGGCCTGATCGCCTCGAAGGCGGCGAAGACGGCGGCGATGGCCAGCATCGCGCCGGCGATCCGTCCGTTCCGGCGAAGTCGCGTCGTCGTCATGGTCATCCTCGTTCCGTGCCCTCGCCGGAGCGTCAGCCCACGGGCGAAAAGCGGAGCTGCACATCCTTCCACTGGTCGTACTTCTCGGCCGGCAAGGCGTAGGGGCCGCACTGCATCACCGCGCGGATCGCATTGTCGCCGGCGACCGGCCCGTACTGGCTCGCGGGAAACTCGACGACCTCCGGCATGCCGGCGACCGTGCCGTCGGGATTGAGCTGGAAGCGCACGCTCACCGTCACCTCGTGGGGATTGGTCCACCCTTGCGGGATCACCCAGCAGCGGGTGATCTGGGAGCGGAGCGCGTCGATCTCGCTCTGCGTCATCCGGGCATCGGCATTGCCCGTCGAGACGCCGAGCGTCGCGGCCGAGGAGGACGGCATCTGCGCCGTCCCGGTGGCGCTCCGGTCGATCAGCGCCGCGATGTCCTCGGTGAAGGTGTCGCTGGTCTCGGGCGCCTCCGGAGCCGGGGGTGCCTTCGGCGCGGGACGGTCGGGACGGACGCGCGGGCTCGGCGGGGCGGCCGCGACCTGCTTCGGGGGAGCGGCTTCCTCGGGCGGCGGTTCCTCGGCGGTGGTCTCGGGGATCGCCTCGGGCTCGGCCTCGGCCGGAGCCGGCGGCGTCTCCGCCTCGGCCTCGGCGGCGTCGGGGGGCGACGCTTCGGGCGGCGGCGGAGGCGGCGGCGGGGGCGGCGGCGTCGGCTTCCTGTCGCCGGCGCGGTCGTTTTCGGGCGGGGTCTCGGCGACCTTCTCCGTCGGGTCGTTCGGCGACGGCGTCTCGGCTTCCTCGCCGCTCTTCCTGCCGAGCTCGAGGTCGGTCACCTCGGCGATGTCGACCAGCTCGATCGGCAGCGTCTCGATGTGGCTGGCGTCGAGCGGCGTCCCGCCGAGCGAGAGCAGCCCCCAGCCGATGACGACGAGGTGGACGACGGCAGAGGCGACGAGGCCGGCCCGCATCGGCGGCTCAGCCCCCCGTCTCCTGCAGAGCGACCAGCCCGATCTGCTTGAAGCCGGCGCCGTTGATGGTGCCCATCACGGTCATGATCGTGCCGTAGCTCGCGGTCTTGTCGCCGCGGACGTAGATGCGCTCCTCGAAGCTGCCATTGGCGAGGCCGGTGACCGTCGGCACCAGCGTCTCCATGGTCACCTCGTCCTCGCCGACGAAGATCTTCCCCTCGGGATCGACGGTGACCATGATCGGCTTCCTGTCCACCGCGAGCGGCTGGACCGAGGCCTGCGGCAGGTCGATGGGGACGCCGGCGGTGAGCAGCGGCGCCGTCACCATGAACACGATGAGCAGCACCAGCATGACGTCGACGAACGGCGTCACGTTGATCTCGCTCATCACGCGGCGGCCGCCGCGGCTGCGGCGGCGCCCGCGCGAGCTGCCCCCGGTTCCGACCGACATCGCCATGTCAGTCGGCGCCCCGCTCGTCCGCCTGGCGCGACAGGATGGCCGAGAACTCGTCGGCGAAGCCTTCGAGCCGCTCGCCGATCTTGCCGGCCTCGGCGGAGAGCTTGTTGTAGGCGATGACCGCGGGGATCGCGGCGAGGAGGCCGAGCGCGGTGGCGAGCAGCGCCTCGGCGATGCCCGGCGCGACGACCGCGAGGGAGGTGTTGTTGGCGGCGGCGATCGACTGGAAGGCGTTCATGATACCCCAAACGGTGCCGAACAGGCCGACGAAGGGACCGGCCGAGCCGACCGTCGCCAGGAACAGGAGACGGCTCTCGAGGCGGCCCACCTCGCGGGCGATGGTGACGTCCAGCACCTTGTCTATCCGCGATTGGAGGCCGAATTGCGAACGGGCGCCGGCCTCGAAGCTCCGCTTCCATTCGCGCATCGCGGCGACGAACACCGCCGCCATCCCCTGCGGCGTGCGGCCGTTGAGCGAGCGGTAGAGCTCCTCCAGCGACTGGCCCGACCAGAAGGTCTTCTCGAACCGGTCGAGCTGCTTGCGCATCCGGGCATAGAGGATGCTCTTGTCGATGATGATCGCCCACACCCAGATCGAGGCGAGCAGCAGGCCCAGCATCACCAGCTTCACGACGATGTCGGCGTGAAGGAACAGCGTTATCAACGACATGTCGGCGCCAGGCGCGATCAGCGGCGCTTCGGTCACCCCGTCCATCAGATCAGGTACTCCACGGTCTCGGACCCTTCGTTAAGGCGCGCCGCGGGTAGCTGCCGGCGGGGTGACCAGCGGGGCGACATCAGGTTGGCGGTCTCGGGGTTTCCAGGCGCGCCTGTCCCGGCGCTTGCTTCAGACCCCCGCGGATTGGAGCGCGAATCTGGCGAAACAAGGGCCGGACCGCGGCGCGGAAGCCCGCAAAATCCAAGGATTTCTAGCCTTGCCAGCGTTAACGAAGCGTTAGGGCCGAGGGCCGCCGCGCGCTCAGGCCTTCGTCGTCGCCAGCACCAGAAGCAGCAGCGCCGCCGCGTTGAGGATCGCGGCACCGGCGTGGGAATACTCCCACTGCGCCCGGAGCGCCTCCCACCCTTCCGGGAGCCGCCTCCAGTTGTCCGTCGCGCGGTTGGCGGGGAACGTGAAGGCCCAGAACAGGACCTGCGTGCCGGCGATGGAAAGGAAGGCGAGCGCCGTCAGAACCCAGGATTCGCCGGCGCGATAAAGGGCGATCGTCAGCACGAGCGTCGAGAGCAGCGCTCCGATCACCACGACCGCGAACAGGTTCCAGCCGTCATAGGCACGCTGGCTCGCGAGGTAGCCCGCGGCGTCGAGCCGCAGCTTGCCGGCCAGGGAAAACAGATGCGCACCCGCCGGCACCAGCGCGAGCGCCGCAAGCAGCACCGAGATGACGCGAAGCGCATACAGCATCGCCACGACAACCGACCGCGCGATGATGTGTTCCGTTCGATGCGTCGGAGCGCCCCTCGGCGTGGAATCCGGTCGGCGCGGTTCGGTACCCCCTCAGTCCGGCGCCGCGCCGGATCCCGCGGCCTCCGCCGCGGCGTGGAGCGTGGCACGGACCGAATCCGGGATGCGCCGGGCCTTCCCGTCGCGGGTGATCAGGACGATCGTCACCTCCGCCTCGGTGAGCCGCTCGCCATCGCGGCTGACGGTCTGGTCGAGGACCAGGCGCGCGCCGGTCACCGCCTTCACCATCGTCGTCACCTCGACGAGGTCGTCGATGCGCGCCGGCCGGAAGAAGCCGATGTTGATGCGGTGCACGGCGAAGGCCAGCGGCTCGCCGTGGTCGCCGGCGTCGAGCGAGGCATGGGCGACGCCCAGCAGCCGCACGAAATCCGAGCGGCCGCGCTCCATAAAGCGGATGTAGCTGCCGTGATAGACGACGCCGGAGAAGTCGGTGTCCTCGAAGTAGACGCGGACCGGCAGGACGTGCCCCCCGGGGATCAGCCGGCCGGCGAGGTCGGGCCAGGAAGCGGTCGATGTCACGCGTCGTCCCCCGGGTCGAAAAGGCCGAACTGCGCGGCGCCCGGGCCGGACGGCGGAGCGAGGCCGAGATGCCGGAACGCCTGCGGGGTGAGGAGGCGCCCGCGCGGCGTACGCTGCACGAAACCCTGCTGGATGAGGTAGGGTTCCACGATCTCCTCGATCGCGTCGCGCGGCTCCGAAAGCGCCGCGGCGATGGTCTCGATGCCGACCGGGCCGCCGCCGAAGCTCGTCGCGATCAGCTCCAGATAGCGGCGGTCGAGCTGGTCGAAGCCGAGCGAATCGACGTCGAGCCGGCGGAGGGCCTTGTCGGCCTCGTGCGCGTCGACGGGATCGACCCCGTCGACCACGGCGAAATCCCGCACCCGGCGGAGCAGCCGGGTGGCGATGCGCGGCGTGCCGCGCGAACGGCGGGCGATCTCGGTGGCGCCGTCGGGCGTGAGATTGAGGCCGAGGATGCGGGCGCCGCGGCGAACGATGTGCTCGAGCTCGGCGACGGTATAGAAGCTGAGGCGGATCGGGATGCCGAAGCGGTCGCGGAGCGGGGTGGTGAGAAGGCCGATGCGCGTGGTCGCCCCGACCAGGGTGAACGGCGCGAGGTCGATCTTGACCGAGCGCGCCGCCGGCCCCTCGCCGATGATCAGGTCGAGCTGGAAGTCCTCGAGCGCGGGATAGAGGATCTCCTCGACCGCCGGCGCGAGCCGGTGGATCTCGTCGATGAAGAGGACGTCGCGTTCCTCGAGGTTGGTGAGGAGCGCCGCGAGGTCGCCGGCCCGCGCGATCACCGGCCCCGAGGTGGCGCGGAAATTGACGCCGAGCTCGCGGGCGACGATCTGGGACAGCGTCGTCTTGCCGAGGCCGGGGGGCCCGACGAACAGGACGTGGTCGAGCGCCTCCTTGCGCGCCCGGGCGGCGTCGATGAAGACCTTGAGGTTGGCGCAGGCCTGCGCCTGGCCGACGAAGTCGGCCAGCATCTGCGGCCGGAGCGGCGCGTCCGGGGCGTCGTCGTCGCGGATATCGGGCGAGACGAGCCGGCTCATGCCGCGACCCTCCGCCGCCGGGCCCCCCGGGTCGAGGCGAACCAGCACACCCAGGTCGAGACGATGCTGGCGACGAAGACGTGCCATTCGAGCGGCGAGGAAAGCGTCGACGGCGCCTCGCCCCACGGCACCGGCCACAGCATGCCGCCGAGCGCCCCCACCACGATCGCCAGCCACGGATCGGACCGGCGCCGGCCAAAATCGACGAGGGCGAAGAACGCGCCGACCAGCGCCGCCGGGGCAAGGCCCATGGCGTAGGCCGCCGGCACCCCGACCGAGAGCAGCGCGAACAGGAAATAGAGCATCACGCCGAGGTCGCCGCCGCGGACCACGACCGACGCCATGTCGCGGAACCCGACGATCACGCCGCCGATGAGAGGCCCGACCACCGCGAAGAACAGGACGGTGCCGAGCGCCCGGCCGAACGCCGTCGGCCCCGGACGGGCCGCCGGCTCGGCGCGAGGCTCGGGCTGCACGTCCGGCGGGGCGACCGCCGTCGTCGTCTCGTCGCTCACGAATTCGCTCCCTTCGCGCGGAGAGCGTAGCAGAGGACGAGCGCGACGAGCACTGCCGCGATCCCGCCGATGAGCCCGACCGAGGCGAGGTTGACCGGCGCGGCCGGGCGGCCGACCAGCGCGAGGCCCAGCCACAGCGAGTTCGCCATGGTCATCGCGGCCCCCGCGAGGAGGGCGACCGAGGCGAGCGACCACCACGGCCAGCGCTCCGGCACGAGGCCGACGACGAGGCCGGTCACCGCGCCCTGCGGCACCGAGTTGAGCGCCAGCCAGATCAGCGAGGAGGGAAACGCCACCAGCGCGACGCTGATGGCGAGCCAACCGCCGCGCACGAGAAAGAACAGGAAGAAGACGAACGGGGCGGCCGCCGCATAGGCGAGGACGAAGGTCCAGAGCCGCCGCGACAGGGGTCTTTCGGCAGGGCGGAGCGGCGCCGAGGCGGGCAGGCTCACCGGGCGAGCTCCTTGAGGCCGAGGCGGATCAGCTGCTCGGTCGTCGCCCCCTCCCCCGCCCCGCGGGCGGCGGCCGCCACCGCGGCGCTCGCCTGGACCTGGGCATAGCCGAGATTGACCAGCGCCGAGACCGCCTCGCCGATCGGCCGCGGGGCGCGGTTCTCGGCGAGATCGGCCTGGAGGTGGATCACCGCGGGATCGGCGCTGGAATAGGCCGGCGCCTTGTCGCGGAGCTCGGCGACGATACGCTCCGCCACCTTCTTGCCGACGCCCGGCGCGCGGGCGATCGCCGCCTTGTCCTGGAGGGCGATGGCGGTGGCGAGATCGCCGGGCTTCAGGATGCCGAGCACCCCGAGCGCCACCTTGCTGCCGACGCCCTGCACCGTCTGGAGCAGGCGGAACCACTCCCGCTCGAGGTCGGAGGCGAAGCCGTAGAGCCGGATCACGTCCTCGCGCACATAGGTCTCGATCGAGAGCGATACCGCCTCGCCGGGCTGCGGCAGCGCCTGCAGCGTCCGCGTCGAGCAATGGACCTGGTAGCCGACGCCGCCGACGTCGACGATCACCCAGTCGTCGCCGTAGCTGTCGACGGTGCCCCGGAGCTTGCCGATCATGGACGGGTTTCCGGGGCGATGATCTTCAGGGTCGGGAAGTAGCATCTGACCCCGCCCGGGTCTCGCGTCAACAAGGCGTAGTCCCGGACGGCGGCATGGGCGCCGATGAAGAAGTCAGGCAGGGGCGAGCGCCGCTGCCCGCCGCGCCTGCGGTAGACGAGAAAGGCCTTTCCCGCAAGGAAGGCCGCCTCCCACGGGATCGCCTCGCGCCGGAACAGCTTCGGCGGCAGGACCTCGTCGGCTTCCTCGATGCGGGCGAACGACATCGTGACCTCCGCGAAGACCACGGGGTTGATGACCAGCTCCCGCGATGACGCGGTCTCGAGAACCGCCGACCATGCGGGTTCGGCCCACAGCGGGTCGTCCGTCACGAGGTCGAGGAGAACGCTCGAATCGACGAGGACGGCCGTCATTCGCCTCTCGTCAGCGCCATGATCTCATCGGTGGACATCCGGATCGTCGCACTGCCGCGGAGACGGTCGAGCGCCGCGGCAAACTCCCGCTTGCGCACGGTATCCCCTCGGGGCCCGCCGGCGCGACGAATGTGGACGCCGGTCTCGTCCTGCACGAACTCGACCTCCGTGCCGGGCAGGAATCCGGCACGCCGCCGGATTGCCTCGGGGATCGTCACTTGGCCCTTGTCGGTTACGCGCATCTTCCGCCTCCGGTATTACTTCTTGAAGTAAGAAATAGAACATCAGGGCAACATCCGCAAGGAAGGCCGACGGATCGAATCGCGCCACCGGTGCGTTGATCCCTCCATGGCCACGCAGAAGCGCGATCTCCGCACCGGACGGACCTATTGGCAGAGCCGGCCGATGCCGTCCGTCCCCCATGCTCCCCTCGTCCGCGACGTCACTGCCGGCGTCCTCGTCATCGGAGCCGGCATTTCCGGCGCTCTCATGGCGGAGGCGCTGTCGCGGCGCCATGACGTCGTGGTGGTGGATCGCCGCGGACCGGTGAGGGGCTCGACGCCGGCGAGCACCGCACTGGTCGAGTACGAGATCGACACGCCGCTCACCCTCCTTGCGGCGCAGATCGGCATGCCGCGCGCCATCCGCGCCTGGCGGCGCTCGGCCCTTGCCGTGACTGCGCTCGCCGCCCGGACGCGCGACCTCGGCATCGCCGCCGATATGGTGCGGGCCGACAGCCTCTATCTCGCCGGCAACGTCCTCGACGCCGACGGATTGCGGGCGGAGGCCGAGGCCCGATGCCATGCCGGCCTCGAGACGCTCTATCTCGCCCGCGGCGCCCTCCGGGAGCGGTTCGGCATCCGCCGGGCGGCGGCGCTTCTCGCCCACGACGACCTCGCGCTCGACCCGCGCCGGCTGACCGCGGGCTACCTCGCCGCCGCGATCGGCCGCGGCGCCCGGGTCCACGCTCCGGTCGAGGTCACCGGGGTCGAGAGCCATCGCGACGGCGCGACGGCGACGACCGCCGGGGGCCCAGCGATCCGTGCCGGCGCCGTGGTCTTCTGCACCGGCTACGAGATGCCGCGCTGGGTGCCGCAGGGCCGCCATCGCGTCCTGTCGACCTACGCCATCGCGACGCGGCCGCAGCCCCGGAAGATCTGGCCGGAGGCGTGCCTCATCTGGGAAGCCTCCGACCCCTACCTCTATCTGCGCCCGGCTCCCGGCGGCGCGGTGATCTGCGGCGGCGAGGACGAGGACTTCGCCGACGACGATTCCCGCGACGCGCTGATCCCGCGGAAGGCCGCGACGATCGCCCGGAAGCTGAAGCGGCTCGTGCCGGATCTCGACACGACGCCCGCCTTCGCCTGGGCCGGCGCGTTCGGCACGACGGCGACCGGCCTGCCGTCGATCGGCGCCGTGCCGGGCATGCCGCACGCCTACGCGGTGCTCGGCTTCGGCGGCAACGGCATCACCTGTGCGCGGATCGCCGCCGACATCGTCGCGGCCGCACTTGACGGACGGCCCGACCCCGACGCCGACCTCTACGCCTTCAGGCGGGCGCGCGCGACGCGGTGATGGGCGTGGCAGATGGCGATGGCGAGCGCGTCCGCCGCGTCGTCGCTGTCGAACTCGGCGCGCGGCAGGAGCACCCGCACCATCGCCCGGATCTGCTGCTTCTCCGCATGGCCGGCGCCGACGATGGTCTTCTTGACGGCATTGGGCGCGTATTCGGCGACCGAGAGCCCTGCGGCGGCAGGGACGAGGAGCGCGATGCCGCGCGCCTGCCCGAGCTTCAGCGTCGCCGAACCATCGCGGTTGACGAAGGTCTGCTCGACCGCCGCCTCGTCGGGTACGTGCGCCCGGACCACCTCGGTCAGCCCGCGGTGGAGGGCGAGGAGGCGGTGCGCGAGCTCGCCGTCGAGGGGCGCGTGGATCGTGCCGGCGGCGACGAAGCGGAGCGCGTTGGCATGCGCGATGACGACGCCCCAGCCGGTATGGCGAAGGCCTGGGTCGACGCCGAGGATGCGAATCTCACCGGTCACGGGGAAGCCGTACCGCCGATCGCCCGGCGAGGCCAGCCGGTCGGGCCGCCGCCGGGCCGGCCGCAGGCTACGCCGTCAGCTTCTCGAGGACCTGGTCCGAGACCTCGAAGTTCGAGTAGACGGCCTGCACGTCGTCGTCGTCCTCGATGATGCCGAGAAGCTTCACCATGGTCGCCGCCTTGTCCTCGTCGAGGGCGGTCATGGTCTGGGGCTGCCAGACGGCCTTGACCGTCTCGGCCTCGCCGAGCGCCTGCTCGAGCGCCTTCGCCACCTCGCCGAGGTCGCCGAACGCGCAGGTGACGACATGGCCTTCCTCGTCGCTCTTCACGTCCTCGGCGCCCGCCTCGATCGCCGCCTCGAGCACCGCGTCGGCGCTGCCGGCGCTCGCCGGATAGACGATCTGCCCGACCCGGTCGAACATGAAGGCCACCGAGCCGGTCTCGCCGAGGGCGCCGCCGTTCTTGGTGAAGTAGGAGCGGACGGCGCCGGCCGTGCGGTTGCGGTTGTCGGTGAGCGCCTCGACCACGATGGCGACGCCGCCGGGACCGTAGCCCTCGTAGCGCACTTCCTCGTAGTTCTCGCCATCTCCGCCCTGCGCCTTCTTGATCGCCCGCTCGATGTTGTCCTTGGGCATGTTCTCGGCGCGGGCATTCTGGATCGCGAGCCGCAACCGCGGGTTCATCCCCGGATCGGGCGTGCCGAGCTTGGCGGCCACCGTGATCTCGCGCGCGAGCTTCGAGAAGACCTTGGAGCGGCGCGCGTCCGCCGCTCCCTTCTTGTGCATGATGTTCTTGAACTGTGAATGGCCTGCCATGCGATCTCCCACCCGCGGCCGGCCGGGCGGCGGGAGGAAGCTCCCGCGCGGCCGCCGCATACCTGGACGACTGGTTATCGGGCCGCCTTATACGTCGCGAGGCGCCGCAAGTGAAGGCGGGCAGCGCCGCGAACCCGCCCGGGACACATTTTGGGCGACGCGGCGGACCTGACCGCCTACAGTGTCGCCCTCACGTTTTCGGGACCGGGGAACACCGCATGGACGCGCGACAGGCGATTGCCGCAAATCCGTTTTTCGCCGAGGTGCTGGAAGAAAGGGACATCGCGGTGCTGGCGCGCCGCGCGCTGTCGGTGACCCATCCGGCCGGCACCATGCTGATCCATGAGGACGGCGCCGACGCCTCGCTCTTCATCATCGTCTCCGGCGAGGTCGAGGTGACCGCGGGCGACCAGCGGCACGGCAAGCACATCGCCACGCTCGGGCCGGGGGCGTTCTTCGGCGAGATGGCGCTGATGACCGGGGACCGGCGGAGCGCCACGGTCCGGGCGCTCACCGACGTCGAGGTGCTGGAGATCACCAAGTCGGCGATCGCGCCCTTCCTCGACGCGACGCCGGAGCTGGTGGAGCGCTTCGCCGACGTGCTGCGGAAGCGGCAGGCCGAGCTCGACCGCGCCTATGGCGCGAGCGCCTTCTCGGTGCTCGACCAGGGCGGCTTCGCAGACCTGATCCGGCGCTTCTTCGGCGGATAAGGCCTTCGCCCTAGGCCACGCCCGACGCCGCCACCGCGCGAAGGCGCGGGAGGGGCAGGTCCGGCGCCGCCGCGCCGGCCCAGGCGATGAAGCCGCCGATCCGGCGCTCCTTCTTGTCGCGGTGGTTCATGACGATGTCCGACAGGCGGTGGTCGAGGAACGGATTGCGGAAGCGGTCGATGACGCTGTCCCGGTAGGCCGGCGCCTCGGCGATGCCGGCGGCAGCGAAGACCGGCAGCAGTTCCTCGTCGTAGAGGGCGTCGAGCCAGGCCCGGATCGCGGGATCGGCGACCAGCTCGCGCACCGTCTCGTCGGCGCGCCGCCCCCCCGCCCGCCAGCGGTCGGCCATGCACGTATGGGCGAGGTTGAGGAGGAACAGCTTCAGCCGCTCGGTGACCGCGAGGTCGTCGACGATCCTCACCGCCGGATGCGACCACGGGACCGCCAGGCCGTCCTGCCTCTCGATCGCCCAGAGCGCGTAGGGCTCGGCCACGGCGCCCGCCGGCTCGAGCGCGGTCGAGACGATCCGGTCGACGAGGCTGCTGGCGAAGACGCAATCCCCCTCGACCCAGGCGACGAAGGCCTCCGGCAGGCCGGAGCGGCGGGCGATGGCGACGACGTGGCCGCGGAGCACGGCGCCGTTGTCGGGCACGAGCTCGGTCGGGAACAGCGTGAGCGGCGCGCCGCCGGCCCGCCAGCGGGCGTGGAGGAGCTTGGTCAGCTTGGCCGGGAACGAGACCGGCACGGCCTCGCCCACCGTCTCGTCCTCCGGCATGCGGTAGCCGCCATCGCCGGTATTGGAGATGACCTGCCCGGCCTCCTCGACGAAGACGCGCTCGACCTCGGCCCAGTCGGCGGCGGTCGATAGGCCCCGGACGAGGCAGGTGGTTTCCTCGGTCCGTTCGACCGGCCGGCCGTCCTCGAGGCCGCGGATGACGATCGGCAGCGGCCGCCCGTCGAAGGCGGCGAGCCGCCCGGCACGGTCCGCCGCCCCCGAGGTCTGCACCACCGTCACCGGCCCCACATCCTGCCCGGCGCGCATGGCGTCGGAGATGAAGAGGTCGGCATGGGCCTGGAGGAAGCGGCTGGTGCCGAACTGGACGATCCGCGTCCTCATACCGTGACCACCGCCTTGAGCGGCAGCTCGGGCGCCGCCATCCAGGCTGGCATCGCCTCGGGCAGGTCGTCGAGCGTGCCGGCATGGCTGTTGAGCGCGTCCATCGGCACCTGCCCGCCCCGCACGGCCGCCATCACCGTCTCGAAATCCTCGCGGGTGGCATTCCGCGAGGCCTTGAGCGTGATCTCCTTCCGGTGGAGTTCGGGGTCGGAGAAGGTGATGTCGGCATTGCGGACGCCGACGAAGACCAGCGTGCCGCCGCTTGCGACGAAGGCGAAGGAGCCCTCCATGGCCCGCGCATTGCCGGTCGCGTCGAACACGACGTCGTAGCGGTCGCCGTCGGTGCGCCGGTCGATCTCGGCGAGCGCGTCGGCGCCGGCCCGGATCCCGTCCCTGAAGCCGAAGCGGTCGGCAAGGAGGTCGAGGCGCCCTTCGGAGAGGTCCATGAGCGTGACGGCGCCGCCGGCGAGCCGGGCGAAGATGCCCGTGCCGACGCCGATCGGCCCGGCACCCACCACCAGCACGCGGTCGCCGGGCTTCACCTCCGAGCGCCGGACGGCATGGGCCCCGATCGCCTGGAACTCGATCATCGCGGCGTCGCGGAGACTGAGGTCGCCGGCCGGATAGAGGTTCTCCTCGGGGAGGAGGATGCGCTCGCACATGCCGCCGTCGACATGCACGCCGAGGCACTTGAGCGTCGTGCAGCAGTTCCGCTTGCCCTTCCGGCAGGCGATGCAGTGGCCGCACGAGATGTAGGGGTTGACGACGATCCGGGTGCCCGGCGCGAGATCGGGGCTCGCCGCGCCGCCGACGACCACGCCGGACAGCTCGTGCCCCATGATCCGCGGATAGGCGAGGAACGGATGCGTGCCCTCGAAGATGTGGAAGTCGGTGCCGCAGATGCCGACCGCCGCGATATCGACGGCGACGAGGCCGGGAGCGGGGTCGGGCCGCGGGACCTCAATCCTTTCGAGCCGTCCCGGCTCGGGGCAAACGATGGCGCGCATGATTCATCCTCCTCTCGGGCAACGGCTCCGCCAAGCGCATAGCGCCGACGGCGTCCCTTGTCGCGGGCCTTGGTTCCGATCTAGACTGCGCGCGACGCTTTTGCCGGCCGGCGGAGGCGCCTCTTCCGCATGGTGCGGGCGGAGGCGAACGGCCGGACTCGGGATGTCGTCCCGTCGAGCGTTCATTGCATCTCTCGGGAGGAGAAACATGCGACGCGTTTCTGGAATGTTAGCATTGGCAGGCATCGGTGCCGGCCTGATGGCGGGCACGGCGCTGGCCGATACCAGCGACAAGCGGATCGCGCTGTCGAACAACTATGCCGGGAATTCCTGGCGGCAGGCGATGCTGCGGAGCTGGGACAAGGTCACGCAGCCCGCCGTGCAGGCCGGGATCGTCGCCGCGGCGGATCCCTTCACCACCGCCGAGAACCAGGTCACCGAGCAGGCCGCCCAGATCCAGAACATGGTGCTCGAGGGCTATGACGCGATCGTCCTCGACGCCGCTTCGCCCGACGCGCTCAACGGCGCGGTCAAGGAAGCCTGCGACGCCGGCGTGATCGTCGTCTCCTTCGACGGCATCGTCACCGAGCCCTGCGCCTGGCGCATCGCCGTCGACTTCAAGCAGATGGGCAAGGACGAGGTCCTCTACCTCAAGGACAAGCTGCCCGACGGCGGCAACCTCCTCGAGATTCGCGGCCTCGCGGGCGTCTTCGTCGACGACGAGATCTCGAAGGGCATCCACGAGGGCGTCGGCGAGTATCCGCAGTTCAAGGTCGTCGGCTCGGTCCATGGCGACTGGGACCAGGCCAAGGCGCAGGCCGCGGTCGCCGGCATCCTGCCGAGCCTGCCCGACGACATCGTCGCGGTGGTGACCCAGGGCGGCGACGGCTACGGCGCCGCGCAGGCCTTCGCCGCCGCCGGCCGCGACATGCCCGTCATCATCATGGGCAACCGCCAGGACGAGATGCAGTGGTGGAAGGAGCAGAAGGACGCGAACGGCTACGAGACCATGTCGGTCTCGATCGCCCCGGGCGTCTCGACGCTCGCCTTCTGGGTGGCCCAGAAGATCCTCGACGGCCAGGACGTGCCGAAGGACCTGGTGGTGCCGTTCCTCAGGATCGACCAGGACAACCTCGAGACCAACCTCGCCAACACCGAGGCCGGTGGCGTCGCCAACGTCGAGTACACCGCCGAGGACGCGCAGACGGTCATCGACGCGGCCAAGTAAGCCCGGGGTCGAGGGCTTCGGGGAACGGATAGCTCGGGGGACCGTCTCCGCGCCATGACCGTCGGGGAACGCATCGTCAGCCTGGACGGCGTCGAAATGAGTTTCGGCGCCGTCCGTGCTCTCGCCGGGGTCGACCTTGCCGTCGATCCCGGGGAGTGCCTCGGCCTCGTCGGCCACAACGGCGCCGGCAAGTCGACGCTGATGAACGTGCTCGCCGGCACGCTCCACCCCAACCGCGGCACGATCACCGTCTCGGGCGAGAAGCTGACGCAGGCCTACGACGTCGCGCTCGCCCAGAGCCGCGGCATCCGCTGCGTCTTCCAGGAACTGTCGCTCTGCCCGAACCTGACGGTGGCCGAGAATGCCCGCGTCTTCCATGCCGGCATGCAGGGCTTCGGCTGGCGCCGGCGGGCCGGGCGCCTCATCACCGGAAAGCTCGACGAGATCTTCCCCGGGCACCGCATCTCGCCCTCGGACGTCGTCGGCGACCTGCCGATCGCGCGCCGCCAGATGGTCGAGATCGCCCGCGCCTTCTCCGTCACCGACACGCCGGTGAAGCTGGTCATCCTCGACGAGCCGACCTCCTCGCTCGACGCCGTGCTCGCCGGCCAGCTCCTCGCCTTCGTCAAGCGCTTCGTCGCGGGCGGCGGCGCGGTCATCCTCATCTCCCACCTCCTCGGCGAGATCCTCGGCACGGCGAGCCGCGTCATCGTGATGCGCGACGGCCAGGTCGTCGCCGGACGCCCGGCGGCGGAGTTCACCCGCGACAGCCTCGTCGCGGCGATGGGCAGCGTCGCCAAGGGCGAGGACGACTTCGGCGGCACGCGGGCCTCCAAGCGGAGCGGCGGCACGCCGGTCGCGCGGGGCCGTCCCGCGGGACAGGCCGGCGGCCCCGAGCTCGTCGCCCACAAGGGCGAGATCGTCGGGCTCGCGGGCCTCGGCGGCCAGGGCCAGACCGAGATGCTTCGCGCCCTCTTCTTCGCCGCGCGCCGCCGCAACCGCGAGGCCAGCGTCAGCGAGCCGGTGGCGCTGGTCGCCGGCGACCGCCAGACCGACGGCATCTTCCCGCTGTGGTCGATCGAGAAGAACATCTCCATCGCCTCGCTCCGCCGGATGCTCCGCGGCGTCCTCGTCGACCCGCGCCAGGAGGCGGAGATGGCGGAGACGTGGAAGAAGAAGATCAACATCCGCACCCCCGACATGGGCAACAACATCCTCTCGCTCTCCGGCGGCAACCAGCAGAAGGCGCTGTTCGCGCGGGCCCTCGGCTCGGTCGCGGGGATCGTGCTGATGGACGATCCGATGCGCGGCGTCGACATCGGCACCAAGCAGGAGGTCTACGGCATGATCCGCGCCGAGGCCGAGGGCGGGCGGACCTTCGTCTGGTACACGACCGAGATGGACGAGCTCCGCCACTGCGACCACGTCTACGTGTTCCGCAACGGGCGGATCGTCGCCGACCTCGCCCGGGACGAGCTGACCGAGGAGAAGGTGCTCCACTCCTCCTTCGCGGAGGAAGCGGCGTGACGGCGACGCGCATCGACGGAACTGCGCGGAGGGGCCCATCCCCCCAGCATCGGGCGGTCGCATGATCGCCACCGTCTTCTCCCCCAAGGTGCTGCGCGCGGCGCTGCCGGCGCTGTCGCTCCTGATCCTCCTCGGCGCCATCTGGTACCTGAACCCGCGGGCGATCAGCCCGCTCGGCTTCAATCTGATGTTCAACCTCGCGGTGCCGATCGCGCTCGCGACGGTGGCGCAGATGTGCGTCATCACGATCAACGAGCTCGACCTCTCGATCGGCGCCTATGTCGGCTTCGTCGTCTGCGTCGCCGCCACCTGGCTCCACGACACCCCGCTCCTCGGCGTCGCCGCCCTCCTCGGCGGCATCGTGCTCTACATGGCGGTCGGCGCGCTCATCCACGTCCGCAACCTGCCCTCGATCGTGGTGACGCTCGGCATGAGCTTCGTCTGGCTCGGGCTTGCGATCCTCGTCCTGCCCACCCCGGGCGGCAAGGCGCCGGAATGGCTCGCCCTCCTCATGAAGTGGAAGCCGCCGCCGATCCCGGTCCCGGGCTACGGCGACGTGGTCGTCCCCTTCCCGATCATCGCCTCGGTGATCATCGCCGTCGTCGCCCACGTCCTCCTGATGCGGACGTCCTACGGCTCGATCCTCCGCGGCGCCGGCGGCAATCCGAGGGCCATCGAGCGCGCCGGCTGGTCGCTGCTGACCACCAAGGTGGTGATGTTCGGCGCGGCCGGCGTGTTCGGCATGCTCGCCGGCCTCGCCCTCATCGGCCTCACCACCTCCGCTCAGGCCAACGTCGCCGAGCGCTACACGCTCCTCTCCATCGCCGGCGTCATCCTCGGCGGCGGCTACTTCGTCGGCGGCCGGGTCTCCCCGGTCGGCGCCGTCATCGGCGCGCTGACGCTGACCCTCTCGGCGCCGTTCCTCACGTTCCTCAAGATCCCGCCGGACTGGCAGATCGGGGCGCAGGGCGCGATCCTGATCGTCGTGCTCGCCGCCCGCGCGGTCATCGACCGACTGGGGCCGCAGCAATGATCCGCGCCGTGCTCGCCAAGCCCTGGATCTGGTCCTTCGTCGCCGCCCTCGCGGTGTGGCTCGCCACGATGGCCTTCACCGGCGGCCGGGGCGGCGGCGAGCTGATGACCGCCGCGCTCACCTTCGCGACCTTCTTCGTGATCGTCGGCATCGGCCAGATGTTCGTCTTCACCCTCGGGCCGGGCAACGTCGACCTCTCGATCCCCGCGACGATGACGCTCGCCGGCTCGGTCGCCATGAAGATCATGGACACGCAGGATTCCATGATCATCGCCGGGCTGCTCATCGCCATCGGCGTCGGCATCCTCGTCGGCATCTTCAACTACATCCTGATCCTCGGCCTCCGCATCCCGCCGATCATCGCGACCCTGTCGTCGAGCTTCGTCATCCTGTCGACCGCGATCGCCTATGGTCGCGGGCTCCGCATCAAGCCGCCGCCGCTGCTCGCCGAGTTCACCACCGCGCAGGTGGCGGGCATCCCCGTCCTCGCCGTCGCCGTGGTGCTGCTCGCCGCGCTGATGGGCATCGTCCTCCACCGGACGATCTACGGCCGCTCGGTGACCGCGATCGGCCAGAGCATGCGGGCGGCGGCCTTCGCCGGCGTGCCGGTCGAGCGCATCCGCTTCCTCACCTACATCCTCTCCGCCGTGCTCGCCGCGCTCTGCGGCTACCTGTTCTCCGGCTTCTCCGGCGGCTCGTCGCTGTCGATGGGCGAGCCGTACCTCCTCGCCTCCATCGCGGTCGTGGTGATCGGCGGCACGTCGGTGGCGGGCGGCAACGGCAACGTCACGGGCCTGTGGGGCGCCGCGCTGTTCCTGTTCCTGGTGCAGTCGATGCTCAACACCTACCAGCTCTCGGCCGGGCTCCGCTATCTTGCGACCGGGCTCATCATCATCGCCGTCATCACCGCGGCCGGCGGGCAGAAGACGCTGCGCTGACGCGGGACGAACCAAACGGAGGGAACAGGAAATGGCACTCGTCGGACCCGACGCCGAACACCACGACAAGCGCTTCACGTGGCTGATCAACGGCACCTGCCAGAAGGAGCTGCTCTATGACGGCTGCCGCTGGGCGGAGGGGCCGTGCTGGTCTCAGGACGGGCGCTACCTGATCTGGAGCGACATCCCCAACAACCGGATGCTGCGCTGGGTGCCGGATGCGATCGGCGGCAGCGTCAGCGTCTTCCGCGCCGATTCGAACTACTCGAACGGCAATACCCGCGACCGCGAGGGCCGGCTGATCTCGTGCGAGCACGGCGCCCGGCGCGTCACCCGCACCGAGCACGACGGCTCGATCACCGTCATCGCCGACAGCTACGACGGCAAGCGCCTCAACTCGCCGAACGACGTCGTGGTGAAGTCGGACGGCACGATCTGGTTCACCGATCCGAGCTACGGCATCATGAGCGACTACGAGGGCCACAAGGGCGAGGTGGAGCAGGCCGGCTGCTTCGTGTTCCGCTTCGACCCGAAGTCCGGCAAGCTGGCGGTCGTCGCCGACGACTTCGACAAGCCGAACGGCCTCGCCTTCTCGCCGGACGAATCCGAACTCTACGTCGCCGATTCGGCGTCCGCCCACGAGCCGGAGAAGCCGCGCCACATCCGCGCCTTCAAGGTCGGCGCCAACAACGTTCTCAAGGGCGGGAAGCCGCGCTTCGTCCTCGACCAGGGCTTCCCCGACGGGTTCCGGGTCGATACCGAGGGCAACGTCTGGACCTCGGCGGGTGCGGGCATCAACGTCTTCGCCGCCGACGGCACGCTGCTCGGGCGCATCAACTTCCCGCAGACCGTGTCGAACCTCACCTTCGGCGGCCCCAAGCGGAACCGGCTGTTCGTGACCTGCACCCACGAGGTCTATTCGGTCTACGTCACCGCGACCGGCGCCGAGAGGCCCTGACCAGTCCCGGGCCCCGGCCGCTCCCAGGCGGCCGGGACGCCCGCCTCAGATCGCGCCCCCGCCGGCGGGCAGAAGGAACCGATCCTGGCAGGCCGCCTCGGCGTCGAGGAAGCGGCGGCTGTCGTCGTCGTCGAGCGCGCCCCGCCAGTAGTCGGCGAGGAAGGCGGCATCCCCCTCGAAGGCATCGGCGAGGCAGCGGGCGAAGGGCCGGCAGGCCGCGTCGGCATAGCCGGCCACGGCGCAGCGCGTCTCGGACTGGGCGACGAACTGGCGCATCAGCGCCGCATGGCTCGGCCCGACGAGCGGCGCCACCCAACCGACCAGCGGATAGAGGACGAGCTGGTGCACGAGATAGATGAGGAGGCTCCAGCGCCCGGCGAGCGCGAGCAGTGACCACGGCCGGGCGTGCGGCCGCCATCGCCACGGCCGCCCGTCCGGGTGGCGGACGATCAGCCGGCCGGCGAACAGGCCGAGCAGGACCACCCCGAACCAGGGGAAGAGCGGCACGTAGTCGAAGCTCGCCGGAAGCGCGGTGGAGAGGCCGAGCCAGTAGAAGCCCCAGCCGTTGAAGGCCGGCGTCGCAAGGACATGGGCCCCGGCCAGGAAGAACGCGGCGAAGGGCAGCGCCACCCAGGCGGGCGCGTAGAGGAACGGCACCCCGAGGATGCTCGCCACCACGATCAGGTGGAGGATGCCGAAGAAGACGAAGCCGTTCGGCCCGAACAGGTACCAGGTCGCCGCGGTGACCAGCAGCGCCGCCCCGAGGATGATCGCCAGGCGGCGCGCATAGGGCCCCGGCCGCACGCCGTGGCGGTTGGCGAGGACGAGGTTGACGCCGACCAGGAACAGGAAGGTCGCCGCGATGCTCCGGGCGAAGATCCGCCACCCGGGATCGGCCCCGACGTCGGCGCCGATCAGCTGGTAGGCGGAGAGGTCCCAGGAGAAATGGTAGACGACCATCGCCAGGATCGCGACGCCCTTGGCGATGTCGATGGCGGCGATGCGCCGGGTGCGCGCCGGGACGGCGGGAGGGGTGCTGCTCGCAAGGCTCGACATCGGTGCCGGAATTCTCCTTCCGCTGCCCCGTCTTCGGCCGCGGCAGGGCGGGCGTCAAGACAGACATGGACATCGCGCCCCGGGGACTGTAATCCCTTGGCCGCAAGCAGGCCGGCCACGCGGCGGGCCTGTTGCAGGATTTTCGGGTGGACCCGGTGCCGGCGCGTTTCCTCCGCAGCCGCATGAGGGTTTTATTGAGGTTCCGGCGGCGCGCGTTTTCGCTTGGATTCGCCGGGGTTGGGCGTTACATGGCCTGATCAGCAAAGGGGTCGCCAGAAACACATGTCCTCGACATTCGACGTAGTCGCGAAGGTCATTTCCGAAACCAGCGAGATTCCGCTCGAGCAGATCACGCCCGAGTCGCATGCGATCGACGATCTCGGCATCGACAGTCTCGACTTCCTGGATATCGTCTTCGCCCTGGACAAGAAGTTCGGCATCAAGATCCCGCTCGAATCGTGGACCGAGGAGGTCAACGAGGGGCGCGCCAAGGTCGAGGACTATTTCGTCCTGAAGAATCTCTGCGCGCGCATCGACGAGCTGGTCGCCGCAAAGAAGGCATCCTGAACCCCGGCCATGCGTCTCGAATATTTCGACATGATCGACTCGGTCGACGTGTTCGACGTGGAGAACGGCCACGTCGAGACCACGTCGCGGGTTCCGGAGAAGAGCACCGTCTTCGAGGGACATTTCCCGGGATACCCGATCATGCCCGGCGTCCTGCTCCTCGAGACCATGAACCACACGGCCGGCTATCTCCTCCTCGGCATGAACAATTTCGGGCGGCTGCCGTTCTTCGCCGGCGCCAAGCGGGTGAAGATCCGGAAGTTCGTGACGCCCGGCATGGTGATGAAGACCACCTGCGACCTCGTCCACGAGGGCTCGGGCTTCTGCATCACGCAGAATGCGATTAGGGTCGACGGCGAGGTGATCGCCGACGCCGAACTAACCATGATGGTCATGGAATTCCCCAGCCCGGAGTTGCCCAAGCTGGTGCAGCAGCGGGCCCGGCAACACGGCGTGGCTCTCGGGCTGACCGCCTGACGGAAATCGAGATGGCACGCGAGGTCTGGATTACCGGCATCGGGCTGACCTCGTCGCTGGGCGAGGGCGTCGACGCGCACTGGCAGGCGATGGCGCTGGCCGATCCCCCGCGCCCGGTCCTCGACACCGCGAGCTTCGCCCCCTACCCCATCCACCCGATGGTGCCGCTCGACTTCGAGAAGCAGATCCCGAAGGGCGGCGACCGGCGGCAGATGGAGAACTGGCAGCGGGTCGGCACCTATACCGCCGGCCTCGCGCTCGACGATGCCGGCATCGCCGGCAATCTCGACATCCTGTCCAACACCAACATGGTCGTCGCGGCCGCGGGCGGCGAGCGCGACCTGATGGTGGACCAGGCGGTGCTCGAGGGCGTCGGCGCGGCGCCGAAGCCGGCGGAGTTCATCAACGAGCGGCTGTCGAACGACCTTCGCCCGACGCTGTTCCTCGCCCAGCTTCCCAACCTCGTCGCCGGCAACATCGCCATCGTCCACAAGGTCACCGGCTCGTCGCGCACCTTCATGGGCGAGGAGCTCGCCTCCGTCAGCGCCGTCGAGGTCGCGGCACGGCGCATCGCCGCCGACCAGGGCGACGTGTTCCTCGTCGGCGGCGCGGTGCTGGCCGAGCGCAAGGACGTGCTCCTGGTGCTCGCCGGCGCGGGGTGGGCCTGGCACGGCGACCCGGTCTCGGTCTGGGCCCGGCCCGAGCAGGGCGGCGGCGCCGCCCTCGGATCGGTCGGCGCCTTCCTCGTCCTCGAGGCCCGCGACCATGCCGAGAAGCGCGGCCGCACCCCCTATGCCCGGCTCGGCAGCGTCCTCTCCGGCCGCAGCCGGCGCGAGCCCGGCCAGGCCGCCGCGGTCGCCTCCGAGCAATTCGAGACCATCCGCCGGGAAGCCGGCGACCGCCGTCTCGCCGTGCTCTCGGGCGCCAACGGCATCCTCCAGCCGACCCGCGAGGAGCGCGACTGGCTCGGCGGCCTCAGGGACCGCGGCGCGATCGACACGATCCGCTCGGTGCCCAACATGCTCGGCCATTGCATCGAGGCGGTGTTCCCGGCGATGGTCGCGCTCGGCGCGCTGTCGCTGTCGCGCGGCGCCTTCTACCGGAGCGCCGACGAGACCGGATTCGAGCCGGCCGGCACCGCCGCGCCCGACGCCGTCCTGGTCAATTCGTGGGGATCGTGGCGGGGCGAGGGCATGGGACTGGTTCTGCCCGCGACGTGACGGGCAAGGAGGGTTCGATGGGTTCGAAAGTCAGGGATTCCCGCGGCCGCCCGGTGGTGGCGATCACTGGCGTCGGCGTCGTCTCCTCGCTCGGCGTGGGCCTCGACGACAACTGGTCGGCGCTGGTCGCCGGCACTTCCGGCATCCGGCGGATCACCCGCTTCCCCACCGAGCACCTGCGCACCACCATCGCCGGCACCATCGACTTCATCGACGACGACAAGGGCGACCTCAAGCTCGCCATCGGCGAGATCGCCACCGACGAGGCGGTCCGCATGGCGAGGATCGGCCGGCCCGGCGATTTCCCCGGGCCGCTGTTCACCGCGATCCCGCCGGTCGAGCTCGGCTGGGTGGCGCGCCGCCGGCTCTACGACGCGGGCGATCCGGCGATCGTCGACGCCTACGACCGGATGTGCGCGGTGGCCGAGGGCCTCAACGACCGCAGCCAGTTCGAGCGGGTGATGTACGGCTGGGTCGCCGAGAAGCTCGCCGACCGCTTCGGCACCAAGGGCGCCCCGGTGTCGCTGACCACCGCCTGCGCCTCCGGCGCCACCGCGATCCAGCTCGGCGTCGAGGCGATCCGCCGGGGCGAGACCGAGGCCGCGCTCTGCGTCGGCACCGACTGCTCCGTGACGGCCGAGGAAGTGGTGCGCTTCTCGCTCCTCTCGGCGCTGTCCTCGGCCAACGCGGTGCCGGAGGAGGCCTCGAAGCCCTTCTCCAAGAACCGCGACGGCTTCGTCATCGCCGAGGGCGCGGCGGCGCTGGTGCTCGAGGACTACGACGCGGCGGTCGCCCGCGGTGCCGAGGTGCTGGCGGTGATCCGCGGCGCCGCCGACAAGAACGACGACTTCCACCGCACCCGCTCCAAGCCCGACGGATCGGCGGTGATCGCCGCGCTCCGCCAGACCTTCGACGACGCCGGCATGCACCCCGACGAGATCGAGTACATCAACGCCCACGGCACCGGCACGCCCGAGAACGACAAGATGGAGGCCTTCGCCCTCGAGGCGGTGTTCGGCGAGCGGCTCCGCGGCGTGCCGATCAGCTCCAACAAGTCGATGATCGGGCACACCCTCACCTCCTCCGGGGCGCTCGAGGCGGTGTTCTCGGTGAAGACGATGCAGAGCGGCATCATCCCGCCGACGATCAACTACAAGGTACCCGACCCCAGCATCGACCTCGACGTCGTGCCGAACGTGGCGCGCGAGCAGAAGGTCGGCACGGTGCTCTCCAATTCGTTCGGCTTCGGCGGCCAGAACGCCTGCGTCATCATCTCGGCCGAGCCGGCTTAGCCGCCCGGGCCGGCAACGGACCCTTTCCCCATGCGTGCACTGCAGCTCCTCGACAGCCGCCAGCTCGCGGTCGTCGACCTTCCCGACCCGCCGCCCCCCGCCCCGGGGGAGGTGCAGGTCAGGATCGGCGCCGTCGCCCTCAACCACATCGACGTCTGGGGCTGGCGCGGCATGGCCTTCGCCAAGCGGAAGCTGCCGATCATCGTCGGGGTCGAGGCGGCCGGCACCATCGCCGCGCTCGGCGAAGGGGTCACCGACCGCGCCGTCGGCGAGCAGGTCGCGCTCTTCGGCGCCGAGACCTGCGGCACCTGCCCGGCCTGCCGGGAGGGCCGCGACAACCTCTGCGTCAACGTCTCCGGCATCCGCGGCTTCCACATCGACGGCCTGACGCGGGAGGCGATCAACCTCAAGGCGCGCTACACGATCCCCGCCCCCGGCATCCCCATCGAGGCCGCCGCCTGCGCGCCGGTGACCTTCGGCACGCCCGAGCACATGCTGTTCGACAACGCGCGGCTGAAGGCCGGAGAGACCATCCTCGTCCAGGCCGGCGGCAGCGGCATCGGCACCGCCGCGATCCAGCTCGCCAAGGCGGCGGGGGCGAGCGTGATCACCACCGTCGGCAGCGACGACAAGATCGAGAAGGCGAAGGCCCTCGGCGCCGACCACGTCATCAACTACCGCGAGGAGCGGTTCGAGGGCGTGGTCCGGAAGCTGACGAAAAAGGAAGGCGTCGACGTCGTCTTCGAGCATGTCGGCCCCGACACCTTCGCCCAGAGCATGTTCTGCCTGAAGCGCGGCGGGACGCTGGTCACCTGCGGCTCGACCACCGGCATCAACTGCGAGATCAACCTCTTCCAGCTCTACCAGCAGCAGCTCCGCCTGATCGGCAGCTTCGGGTGCTCGATCCGCAATCTCGCGGACTCGCTCCGCAAGATGGCCGAAGGCACGGTGAAGCCGGTGATCGACTCGGTCATTCCCCTCGAGGGGATCCACGACGCCCTTGCCCGGCTGGAATCGCGGAACGTGTTCGGCAAGATCATCGTGACGCTGTGAGCGAGGACAACGGCAGTCGGCAGACGGCGGTCGGCGGTCGGGACGAGGCGGACAAGACCAGGGCCGCGCCGGCGAAGAAGAAGCGCCGCAACCGACGGAAGCTCTCGCAGAGCTCGATCAACCGCCTCAATGCCCAGACCGCGCAGCGCGCCCGGCGCGAGGCGAAGAAGCGTCGCCGCGATTCCTGGCTGGGCCATGCCGGGCGATCCGACTTCGTCCAGCGCCGGCTGGCGGGGGGCATGCGCTTCGTGTTCGCCTGGGCGCGCGGCGTCGGGCGCGCCCGCGCGGCACGGACCGCGGCGCGCGTGACCCGTTCCCTGTCGCGCTTCAGCAGCGAGAACGCGCTCGCGGCGGCCAACCTTGCGGCTGCCTATCCCGAGAAGAGCCAGGAGGAACGCGACCGCATCCTCGCCGGGGTGTGGGAGAACCTCGGCCGGCAGTCGGTCGAATACGCCTTCCTCGAGGAGCTGGTGGAGGGCTTCGACCCGGCCCATCCCGAGGCGGGACCGGTCGAGGCGGTCGGGCTCGAATACCTCCTCGCCCTCCGCGACAGCGGCAAGCCCGCCATCCTCTTCGGCGCCCATATCGGCAATTTCGAGCTCACCCCGGCGCTCGGGGCGAAGCTGGGCCTGCCGGTCACCGCGCTCTTCCGGCCGCCCACCAACCCCCATATCGCGGCCGAGATCGAGAAGCGTCGCAACAGCTATCTCGGCCGGATGGTGGTCTCGGGCCCCGGCGCCGCGCTCGAGATCGCCGACGCGCTGAAGAAGGGGCGGCACATCGGCGTGCTGATCGACCAGCGCATCACCGGGGGGCAGGTCATCCCGTTCTTCGGGCGGCCGTCCTTCTCCAACCCGATCGTCGGCATCATGGCGCGGGTGTTCAACTGCCCCGTCCACGGCGGCTACGCGGTGCGCCTGCCCGACGGCCGCTTCCGCGTGGTGATGACGCCGCCGCTCGAGCTGCCGCGCGACGCCTCCGGGCGGATCGACGCCCAGGGCGCCAACATCGTCGTCCACGGCATGGTCGAATCCTGGATCCGGGAATATCCCGACCAGTGGCTCTGGCTGCACGACCGCTGGCGCGTGGGGCGGAAGGGCCAGAAGGAACTCGCCGACCGGAGCTGATCGGGGCGACCGAAAGTCGCTTCCCTTTCCTCCGCGACTCGTGCCACGTTCCCGGGATGTTCACGGACCTCGCCACGCTCGCGCCGCCGGTCGACGGCCGGCAGTCGGAGCGCGCCGCCGCCGTCCAGCGCGGGGTCGGGCGCCTGCTCCGCACGCGCGGATTCGCCGTCGTCACCGAGCTGCCGCTCGCCACCGGGCGCCGGGCCGACGTGGTCGGACTGGGGCCGGCGGGCGAGCTCTGGATCGTCGAGATCAAGTCGTCGATCGAGGACTTCCGCGTCGACCGCAAGTGGTCCGACTACCGCTGCTCCTGCGACCGGCTGTTCTTCGCCACCCATGCCGGGGTGCCGGCCGGGATCTTTCCCGAGGAGACCGGGCTCATCGTCGCCGACGCCTACGGCGCCGAGCTGCTCCGCGACGCGCCGGAGCACCGGCTCGCGGCCGCGACGCGGAAGGCGATGCTGGTCCGCTTCGCCCAGGCCGCGGCCCACCGGCTGCACGGCCTCGTCGATCCCGCCGCCGGCGATCCGGGCTGGTAGACGCTCCCGTCGGCCCGCGCCGAGCGCAGCAGGACCCGGGCCTCCCGAGACGTCCGGATGTGCCCGGCG